>JACCDS010105182.1_pt1 | contig 20258 bp, 13 predicted proteins | sample 7446441 | NCBI WGS metagenome assembly JACCDS01 (sample SAMN15323445, study PRJNA562643) | freshwater metagenome | isolation source: river surface water | place: USA:Blue River Watershed | collected 2017-08-17
TGAATGAAGAACCAATATTCAGGGCTAATGGACTATACATTTTACCACCGGGTAAGAAAAACTGTCCTTCTGAACCCACTTTACGAAGATTGTACTTGTTATTACTTAATGCTCTCCAACGATAAGCAATGAAACTTTCATCTGTTCCTCTTTCTGTATATGTCATTCTATAAGGCGTAAAATACATTAATCCAGCGCTTAGTCCCAACGAAGGTAACCAAACTCCTTTTTTACCTGGTTTGATTATATTTTTTGTTAAATGCCACATTCCTTCAGCCTCAAGAATAAACATTTGAGTGTAGAAATTAACAGGCCAAGTCCACGGTGCAACGCGAATCTCATTGTAATTTTTATCTATAGATTTGTCCAACTTACCACCAGCAAATAAACCAGGTGCATATAAATTATGAACCGAAATAGAACTAAAATATCCATTTACCTTAGCGGAGAAACGTTGATTTACATTGTATTGAGCATAAATTCCACGGCTAAATTCAATAGTTGAGAAAACAGGGATATCTTTTACTAAGAACATCTTCTTAAATGCATCGGGAGCCGAAACAAAATCTTTAGTAGTTTTATGCTTTAAATCGCCACCTCCATAAATAGATCCTCCACCCCAAATACCCAATTCCCACGTTTTCTGCTTTTCTAAAATTTCACCTTTACGCTTAATTACTGGGAGTGTCAAATACTTATCCAAAACCAAATGAGTAGCATAGAACTTTTCCTCATCTTTTTTCTTTCTTAAGTAATCATAATATTCACCAGTGTCGATCTTCGTTACATAAATATTCGATACCTCAGACGCTACTACTTCTGGGATTCGGATTTTTGCTCCATTATTAGTGAATCCCCATGCAGGCAATCCTTGAATGTAATGGTACATTTGAGTGTCACCCACTCTGACTAAATTAAATTCTACTAATCTATTCGAACTATCTCTAAGTTCAACTAATTGACTATTTGCATTTGGAACCGTTTTTACCGTACCAAATACATGGGCAATGCTTCGAATGTAATTGTTCGAAGTATTAAACATTTTTAAATCTCCGATAAATGGTGTGTTTACAAGTGGAATTCTAGGGTCTTTAGATTGATCATACACCAATCGTTGAGAATCATTAGTAAATAAAGTTTCAATAGTTGCGGTCTGACTTGAACTTCCCGCGACAGCAACGCCCAAGGTTGTATTTCCCGCAAAATTTCTAAATAAAACTACTTGACCAATTCTTGATGTGGTTGTTGTACTTCCATTTTCAAAATTCAATGTCAAAATTCCTCTTGACTCATCGGAACCATCAATGTAGTTGTCCGCAAATAATAGTTTATCTAAATCATAAATAAGCCCCAAAGAATTGAAAGATTCTAACAAAATACCTGAATTATTATTTACCAAATTCAATCCTTTAATATTAAATAATACTTTGTTTGATGATTTACTTAAATCAATCGTTGGAGAACCCACATATATCACAGGCTCACCCGAGCTTGAATTCTTTATTTCAATATCATTTAAATTCACAGATCTACGATACCAAAATGGGTCGAATCGAAGCGGTTGAACAAGTCCATCAATTTTCACATTCGAAATTTTGATATTTGATTGTTGATCCCATCCATTGATTTGAATTCCTCTTCCTGGATTTTCTGAATCTTTTGAAATAATTGTTATCGGAGACTCTAAAGTACCATTCAATTCGATTCCACCTTCAACACTAAGTATCGCACCAGGTTCAAAAACCAATGTTGAACCTGCCGTCACTTTAAACACTTCCCCTCCAGCTACTACTTTAGTACCTGAAATATTTATTACACTCTGTGATTTTAGAGTCAGACTTACACATGTAACTAACAAAGTTAGAACTACACTTTTGGTTTTAAATTTCATACGATTAAATAACTTCAATTAACAACGGTTCTTTTAATTCCATTGAGCCCGCAGTTGTGCTCAACTTTAATTTTTTAACTTGAATAAAGCGCACTTTGGATATTTGGGAATTATCCAATTTCAATACGTTAGAATTCGTTTTCAACATCCTGCTTCCATCCCCAATCAATAGAATTTCCATCTCTTCAACCTTGTACAATATTTCCTTATACATTGGATGAAACACATTTACCTTTAAATTACCGTCTATGTTTAGCTGCTTTGAACTAATTTTATTGTTAGAAACTTGACTAGCTACTACAACGGGTTGAGGTGTTGGGTAAACAAAAACAGAATCAGCCAGATAAATAACACCTGCATTTTGTAATTTTAAAACATTCCAACCGGCAGTAGTTGGGGTGAATGCAATTCGACCATCTTCAATAGAAACATTTGTCCATTTCCCTCCATCCAATTCATATTTGCTCCCTTTAGTAATGGCTGAAGAAACAATTTTTGACGGTTTTCCTTGGAAGAAGTATTGAATTTCATTATTCGCACTTCCGCTCTGAGTTGCTCCTGAAATTGTCATTGGCAATACATTAATCTCAAGTTTTTCCTCAGACTTGTCTTTACCAATTGCTATTAATTCATATTTTCCTGGGCGAGTTGGAGTGAAAATAATTGAATCACCCATTTTTGTATAATCATTGCTCGACTTATTTGAGTAAAATATTTTAAACTCTTCCGTATAATTCGAATTGATCACCAATCGAGCTTGATCTCCTAAATGTAATTGATCCAGATTAAAAGCCATTTGAACCAAATTACTTTTTTCATTTTTAACAAAACCTAATGAACCATGTAATAAATGACATCGAACTAAAAGTTCGTTAATAAGAAGCTGAGCAACTGAGCCGGGTACATTTTTAAATTTCCAGTCCATCCAATTTTTAAATTGTCCAGTTTCTAAACCATTTTTCAAGTCATCTTTGAACAAATCTTGAAATTTAATTCGAATCGGGTCTGATGGTGATCTTTGTTGAAAATACACTTCCAATTCATGAAGAATTGCAAACAATTGTGCTCCTTTTTTCTTGTAAATAAAAAATTCATCAGTTGCTTTGTAACCTGTTGGATCTTTTTGAATTAAATTAACTGAGTTAAATTCAGTTTGTAAATTTTCAATTTGCTTAATTGCATTTGCTAACTGAATATCGGAGATTTTGTCTGCCGAAGTTACATTCATAAAATCCGTTGATATTCGAGCATTTACTCTCAGCCAATCAACAGGTATTTGCAACAAAGTCAGTGTGATGAATAATAGATATAAAATACTTACTAGCCTAAAGCGTAAGTTTTTCGATTTTGATATTTTTACGTAATTAGCCATCACTTTACAATTATTATCGGTTTGCCCCAATTAACTAAACCTTTTTCTTTCCCAATTACCCGGATTTCGTCAAAAACAATTGTGCTACCGACCTGAGCTGCTGATTCCATCAATTTCAAATCATTCCTCAAAAAACGAGTTGCGCTTCTCAATGATTTTCTTGCACCACTAGGACTAACTACTGTCATTCTGAATCCAACAACTTGCCAAAATGTGTTAGTAGATTCTAAACGATATGCTTGATTAACACTTGCAGTATTTCCTGAAATATCCTGCAACGAGACATCTATTTGTTTTGGTTCGTGTGCAAACACAAAAAACTCATCTGCGATTTTATCGTTGTATAACATTTCCACAGAAATTTTACCGGCTTTAGTGGGAATTACCGTGACTAAGCCATTGTTCAAAGTAACTTCTGCGAACTGAGACACTAATTTTGCACCAGAAGGCAACTTAAAGTCTCTGTTTAGTTGAATATAAAACTTTTCCCCAACTACACCATCAAATGTAGATCTCTCGGTTTCAATATGAAACTCCGGGGTTGAAACTCTGATACTGCTCAATACCCGCTTTCCGTTACAAACAATCTCCAATGATAAATCCCCTGTTTCTGATAACAGCTGATTAAACTGATATGTTAGAGAATCCATCTGCCTTGGAATAATGGATTTTCCGTTTAGTTTAACTACAGGAATATTATTGCCGTCAACAGACTTTACTAAAATCTCCAATTTTTCACCTAACGCATATTGACTTTTGAACTTTTGAATGAAATTTGCCTGTTTAGTTGGAATTAATTCAGCTCGTGATATTGAAAATTCATCATCAAACAAATATAAAATTGTGTTGTAAAGGGCTACTGATTTAAAATGTTCCATTATTGTTTCAAAAGCAACATTGGGCAAATCTTGAAAATAAAACGTACTCAATTCAATTTTTGAGCCATTTAAATTATCAATATTCTCAAACTCATTTGATAAATCCTTATTTGTAGTTTGCTTAAATTTTACATTAAAATCCATGCACGCTTTACTGAAGTTTTCGCCAAGTCCTGTAAAACGGAATTTCGAATTGACAAAATCGTGGTCAAATGATCGCTTTCCTTCAATATTATTTTTTGATTTAAACTCCAAATAAATTGTTTCAAATTGTTCAATTTCAAGCAAATAAGATTCCAATGCAGCTTTTAGAGCCAATTTATTTTTATCATTTCCATTAAATAAATTCACTTTCTCAATCAAGCGCTCATTTAAACTTTGCTGCGTGTGATTTAATGCAGGATAATGGCGTAAATATTCCCCAGAATTAGAGAAGAACATAAACACCAAAAATATCAAATACAAAAAGTTTAGCTTTTTGTATGTAAAACTCTTAGACTTCGTTATTTTAATGGTATTTCCCATCGAAATCTATCTTACTTTTTCAACAATTCAGAATATTTGTCATTGATGGTTTTAAGGTTTTTGTTGTAGTCACCCATCAATTCGTTAAACTCAGCCATTTTATTTTTCATTTCAAGTGAATTTTTAGCCGAATTTTCTAGTTCAGATTTCATTAAACTAATACTACCTGTAACACCACTCAATTGTTGTGTTAACTCCGTAAGGGTTGAAGCAAATTGCTTCATTGCTTCCTGATATTGTTGTGTATCTGCCTGTCCGTTTTCATCACTACTTAATTGAGGAAAAACGTTTTCCCATTTGTACTCTTTGTCATCCGACTGTCGCTCAAACGCAGATACTAAGAATACTACAACTTCCACTGACAACCCGGCAATAAACAATTCGTTAGCAAATTGCCAACCCATGAATTTAAACATTGCTCCCACAAGAACTACAGCAGCACCGAATCCATATAAAAATGTTACTGCGTTTAATTTTCCGTTATTTTTAGACATACTATTAAATTTCTATTAATTTGTAAAACTCACTATTTTTTTAGTATATGCTCTTGAAATTGATTCCAAGAAGCAAGATTGGCTTCAAGCGCTTTTTGTGTTGATTTTTTACTTCTGTAAATGAAAATAAACGTCAAAATAAACAGAGCGATTACAATCATAACTAATTGTTTTACAAAACCTTCTGACAGCTTACTTTGAACATCTTTTACTGTCTTATTTTGTTCTTCAAATTTATTTGAAAATCCGTCAAGTGCTAAATTCATAGCCCGTTCATTTTGGGCTTGTAACTCCTGTGCACGATTTAACTGCGATTGTGTTTTGCCTTCAATGGAATCTAACCTTTGCGACAACTTGAAATTTTCCAACTCTAACTCACGCAATCTATTACTCATCAACTTATTGCGGGTTGCCAAATCATCAATTTTTCTATCAATATCAGCGCCTCCATTGCCTTGAGCTGTGGCGTTGAGCATAAAGAATAAACTTAAAATTGCAATATAAATTCTCATATAATAATCACTTAATAGACACAAATATAGTAAATTTAAATGGAATAGATTTTATCAGACCGTATTACACTGGATGTAATGTTCAGTAATTTCGAGCGTTGTAATAGCCTAAAATTGCATATATAAACATTCTATTAAATTTTTGCTATCCCTTCAATCTATCTGTTTAATTTCGTCTATTCAAACTATATACGTTTTTTGCGATCAAAAGCCATGCCGCAATCATCATGATTCCACCAATAGGTGTGATCATTCCTAGCTTGCGCAAACCATTACCCAATAACTCATTCATGGCCAATAACCAAAGTGAAATCGAAAACACACACACTCCCAATATTGCCAAAGTTAGATTTCCCCAATTACCAAAAACCCTGGAGGCTAAATCATTCTCTTTATCCTTATTTTGAACAAAAGCACTCACAGCCATTATACCTATCGAAGTATACATCCAATAATCACATGCTTTTTTCCAAACATCCATATAATGGCTTGTTATCTTTTCCTCTAATCCATGTGCACCAAATGCGCCCATGCCAATTCCAATTGCAAACATCAGTGCTCCTAGTGAAAAGTGATTTTTTCTCATTGAACAAAAGTAAATTGAATTTCACTCAAATCAATTAATCGAATTGTATTTCGGAGCTCAAACCCAATGTGAAGCTCCGAACAAATCGCAGGATTTAAAGATCTATTTAGAGAAAACTCCATCCACCGCCTACTAACAACTTTAACCAGTTAATTAAATCAAGGCTTTATTAATATTCCAAACTGAATCCATCTTGGTGGCATCGGAATAGCTGAAATTTCTCGATACTGTGTATTCAACAAGTTCAAACCATTCATATAAAGATTTATCTTTTCGGCCATCTTATACGTAATTTTTACGTCCATCAAACCATACCCTGGACGATTTGAATTATTATTACTCCATGGTGATTCAAAACGCTCAAAATAGCGATAAAACATTCCTATTGTCACCCGTTTATTAATGTTGTAATTCAATTTGAATGTGGTGTGATCGCCTAAATAATTGAGTGCATTCTTGCTCATCATTCCAGAATCAACGCGAAATTTACCATCTAACAAACAAAAAGCCCAGCTAAAATCTAATCCACGTACCCACATAGCGTTCCGCCAATTTACCACACCCTCTATTCCTGTAAATTTCAAATTACTCTGATTAACGGGCATCCATTTTGATGAAACATCTGGCCTTAACCAATCAATCATTTGAAACACATCTCTTCGAAATGCACTCATACCCCAATTGAAGTCCCTATTTGCAATCTTTAAACCCAATTCATATGACTCTGAAAACTCCGGTTTAAGATTGGGATTACTTTGATTTACAGGATCTTTATAATACAAATCAGTAAAAGTTGGCAATCGTTGACCCAAGCCATAGTTTCCATAAACATTCCAACCTTTAAGAATTTGATAATTCAATTCAAATCCAGGGTATAATTTGGTTTTTAATTCATTTGAACTTAACGCATAAATTCCCCCGCTAAAAGTCAAACGATTAAATAATTCCTGACTGTAGTTCAAAAATGCCCCATTAAAATTGCGTTCTCTTTTAAAATTATTGGACGGATCCCCCAGATTAGTGCTTTTAAGTGCTTCCTGACGCAAATCAACCCCAACACCCATCTTTCCCTTCGAACCAATTTTATGGGCATATTGCAATCTCTGCATATTAACCTGACTGGAGTGATAATTTTGATAATATTTTGGATTGTATTCTCTAAAAATGAAATGGTCAAAATTCCAACGTGAACTCATTTGAATTTCGAATTCACCATTTTTGCCCAAATTGTATTTATATAAACCCTGTACAAATTGCGTATTTACTTCTTCCTGAGCAAAAGTATCTCTGGGTGCCGCATAAAAATAACTCGCACCGAATTGATTATTTACACTTCCCCCAAGAATATTTACAGTATGTTTTCCTGATTGATACTGCATTCCCATGGTATTTCTAATAATCAAATACTCAGTATTTAAGCGATATCCATTTCCTTTTTGAGCTTCTGAACCTATCCAATATTGTAATTTACTTAATTGACCTTTCATAAAGAACCGTCCACCGAACTGATTATAATTTATATCATTGTCAATATACTCTCCATTTGTATTGCGCAAACGACCAGCAACTACTCCGCCAAATACATCAACTTCCGTGTGTATTTTTTTCGATTTTACTACATTTGAAACACTTCCTTTCTGAGAACCTAAAACGGTTACAATATTCACCACTCCGGCTAAAGCATTTAAACCATATTTGTGTGCAGCGCCACCTTTAATCACTTCAATATATTCAACAGCATTTAATGGAATGGGTAAATTCATTTGATGATGACCAGTTTGTGGATCCGACATGCGCACTCCATCCACTAGAATCAATACCTGATCAAATGAGCTCCCGCGAATTCCGATATCGGATTGAACACCCCCAACTCCTCTCTGTCGAATATCTACACCCGCAATATGACTCAATAATTCATTTATGTTCTGAACTGGCATATTTTGAATCATCGACCGTGTTACCAGAGCAACATTCAGCCCCGATTTTCTTAAACTTACATGGCTACCAAGTGAAACAAGTTGATGGACATCCACTTCATCCATCACTTCTCCTTCAATAGTATCTGCACCAATTTGATGCTGGAATTTGAGACTATTATTTATCAATGAATTGAAAATCGGATTGTGAAAGTTGTAAGAATTATTTAAATGATTGGTTGCCACATTTAAAACACTAATTTCCCCTTTTAGTGCAGAAAAAACACTGCACACCATTCCTATTAAGCCAAAAAGGCATTTGTTCATTTTTAACATATGGTTTATTTTGTTGACTTTAAATACTTTTTATCTTCAGCTATTCTTAATCATCTAGGAACTGCTCTAAAAGTAAGTGTAAGTAATCCCTATGGGCTTTAAGTTGTTCAAGTTGAACAGTATTTTCTAATTTTACATTATTAGATGACATCCAATTATTAATCTGTATCAATTGTTTATGAATAGCCGTTTTTGAAATTGGATCCAATCCACTTCCACCCATCCATTTCATCAATCCCATTAAACGCTCAACATACATAATCTGTAGCTGTCTGCGATGTGTTGAAGGCAAACCATTTAGATCTTGTTTAAATATTGCATCAGTTAAAGAATTCATATATTCCAAAGCAGTTAAAGAATTTCCAAAATAAAAATTATCGGTCATCCTTCTTAAAACATTTGGATGCAATAAATGATCTAAAACCGATTCTTGTATTGATTCAATTCTTCCATGCATTTTCGGTTCTTCAGATTGTGAAAAGAATCCAAATCCTCTTCTAACGGGTTGTAAATAACTTGCTAAATCTGAAGGAATTTCCAATGAACTCGGAGCAAAAATATAATCGTTCAGGATTTTTAAAGCTCGAAGTTGATCGGCTCTAGTGACTGCTGTATATGGTTTTTTGTCAGTTATTTGGCCTGGCTCAAACCGCTCAACAAATACCCCACCAACGTATCTTGAGACAATCCCCAAATGCGTAGCATACGACGAAATAAATAAATTAAATACACTGACCATTGCTTGATGATTTTGTGCGCCCCCTCCCAATACGGCACTCCAATTCTTCTGCAATTCAGGCAAAAGCGTTTTAATCTGCTTCAACTTGGATTCAGAATATCCCATGGCATCATTACTCAAATCGTTAACCATCACGCGGGGGTCTATTGCCTTTCCTGGTGCACGAACATCATCAGCATCATTTCCGAACGCATTTTCTTTCAATACACTTTTTCTAGCAATATTTCTTAAACGCACCGATTCCTGAGATGCATCTTCTAATCCCACACTGTAACCATATTCAATTGCCCAACGATCATAAGGTCCAGGTTCTGTCTGACAGTACTGAACTTTAACTCCCTTTTGTGGAGGTAAATTAATTGCTGGATAATCCATTACCGAACCAATTAATCCTGTTTTATAGGTTAACTCAGAATTTACAAGTTCATCCGGTGAATGCAACTGCGAAGCACGCATATTGTGCATTAAACCCAGCGTGTGTCCCATTTCATGTAAAACCAAATAATGAATAGATTCCTTAATTAATCGGGTGAGAATTATCGTATCCGATTGGATATATTGCATTGCGCTTTCATTGGAATCTAATTCTAATGCCGCTATAGTAGCTTGTGCAGCTAAATGTTCATCATGCATATGAACTCCTGCTTCACATTCGTTATATCCCCATTTTTCGGAAGTAGGATATACACTTTCAGCTTTTACACGATTGGTTAAAAACAAGAACTCAAACATGATATCCGCACCCAATATTTCTCCCGTTCTTGGATTTACGAAACTGGGTCCATAACCACCAAATGGAGGATTAGGTGAAGACGTCCATCTTAAAACATTATAACGGATATCTCCTGCATCCCAAGTTGCCGTATCAGGTTGTTCAAAAATCTGAATTGCATTGATAAATCCCAAAGGTTCAAACGCTTTGTTCCATTGTAAAGCAGCCTCTTTAATTACAGGACGAAGTTCCTTAGGAGTGGTGTTTTCAATCCACCACACAAGGGGTTTCACAGGTTCACTCAATGCTGCATTGGGATCTTTTTTCTGCAAATCCCAACGATGAATTAAATCACGGAAATTAACAAAATCCTTTCCGGTCATATCATTAACAGATTCAGAAAAATACCCTATTCTGTAATCATCTCTTCGAGGTTTGAATCCGTTATTTGGAACCGCAATAAAACTATGTTGCACCACAACAGAAACATATCGAGAATCTGTAACAGCTGCACTATGACCACCATTAGCAGCCGGATTGTCAAAAACATAACGTACAATAACGTCAAGATTCTCGGGATAATTTTTAATCTTTTCGTATTGTGTCTTACCTTTAGCTAATTTACCTAATTGAAATCCTTTTGTACCTTCTCTTCCACCTTCTTTTATAGCTTGCAATTGTTCGGTTAAGAATAACTCATCCGCCGATATTAAATAATTGCCATTTTCATCTTTCGCGATAATCTTCTCAAAGGCCATGATACCTTCTGAAATATTGGCATTAGCACTTTTCGAAATAGCATTTTTAGGATCAAAATAATAACTGGTATTCTGTTGAGCAAACTCCAAATTATCATACACCTTGCGAATTTTGAAAATAGTACTTCCGCGATAGGCACCGCGATGTGCTCCTACATCCATTACCCCATTTTCAGTGTATGTAAAATGAATATATTCAACATCAAGCTGCTTCGATGATACCTGAAAATACATCTGACCCGAATTGGTATCCCTATACACAGTAAAAAGTCCAGGTAATTTTATGCAACTTTTAGTCTTATCCGATATTTTCTCCATTTTATTCTCCTTTTTGGGGGATGCAATAGCGGGAACCTCGGGGGCTTTTTTCTTTTTCTTAAACAATTGTGCTTCAACAGAGTGACTCATAAGCAATGCGGCGCAAATGACAGCAATTTTGTAATTCATGGCCCGCAAAATAAGCACTAATAAACGGTAAACAGAAAATTCTGTCAAAAAAAGACAATGAATTTACTTGCATAAATCGCAAAATAATTTTGTGTCATTCAAACACTTATACCAACCCCTAATAAATAAAAAAACTCCGCATTTGGCGGAGTTTTTAAATCAGTTATAAAACTAAAAAATCTATTAATTCGCTTGAAGAATTACTTTCTCGGAATATACCACCCCATCCATTCCTAGCACGCTAACTAAATAAATTCCATTTGAAATTCCATCAACGTTTACAATACGGTTATTGGTTTGGCTTCGGTAAACCACAGCACCTTTTAAATCAACAATTTCCAATGACTTTATTCCGATTTGACCAGGAAGACTCACTTCAAATTGATTTGTATTTACTGGATTAGGAGAAATTTTTGCTTTACGTGTTGAAATGTTAGCAACGCCGGATGTAGCATCCCCAAAGACAATAGCAAATCGCTTATTATCAATACTAGCAGCAACCGATTTATCGAAATCAACATCAATTTTGGCACGAGAATCTGCAACTATTTCAGTCAATTTACCAAAATAACGATCTAACAAGTACGCCTTTCTTCCAAGATTTCCAATTGCTTCAAGGTCAAATGTGTAACGCGTATCTCTGATTTGGGAAATTCTAAGATCTAACGTATCAAACATTTCAGGTAGATTCGCACAGTTAATAGAAACGAATTTATCATCTACAAAAATGGACAAATTTTCATCTTGATTAATTGGTTTAATTGCATCATTTCCATCAAGCGCGCTATTCATAGAAGGATCAAATTTCAACACAAGTGCATCACAAGCACTAGCTTCTTCTATCAAAGAATCTCTTTGGAATAGTTTTAACGTTAACAAAGCTTGAGGAGGTAATAATCTAAAAACATTGGTTTGAGTAGTTGCTTTAGAAGACTCAGTGAAAACAACTGATGCTGAACCGTTACCATTTGCAGTAACAAAACAAGCTTGTCCAGGCTGTAGAAATTTATTCTGATTAGAGCCTACACTATTAGTTCCACCAGCACTCAAATCGATGGTTACATAGGCTCCACGTGTCGATAATTGTGGATCCCAAACATAATAATAATTTGGGTTAATGTTTGAACTATTTGTCATCACAGTAGACATATCTACTGGTGATTGAAATGGATTTCCTACCAAGTTAAAATCACCCGAAGAAGAACTTAAACCAGACACGGTTTGGGTACCTTGAGCTAAAGAACCCGTGGCGCGAAGTACTGTTGTAGTTGGAGTTGGATTGTTAGTTACTACGGTTAGATCGATCGTTCTATCTCCCCGAATCAATACACGAAGCGGAGAACCAGCAGTTAGCTTGTTGGTATTCGTATTGGTTACTGCTTGCCAAGATCCATTACCGCCTGTTGCATTGAATGAAAACAACGATGCATTATTCGTTACAGTATTATCGAAACCATTGGAAGAACCACCAGTACCTGTAATGTGTGTGCCATAACCAGCTGTCGAACTTCCTGCCTCTTGCCAGTGGTTATAAATTGAAGTTGAAGTAGTTACAGCTGGCGACAAGATTCTGAACGCTCGTCGTGCGGGTATGTGTCTTTCTACGATAACATTTCCTGAGATATACGGGTTTGAATTCACTAAACTCCCTGCTGCCACAATAGCTGAACCAGAAGATGTAGACTGCATGGTTAAATTACCGTTTGTGGTTAAAATGCTTCCCGATTCAACGGTTAATGTGCCAAATGAAGTTCCACCTTGAATGGTAACAGGTGATTGCAAAGAAACGGTTGCGTTTCCAGTAACTGAAATGTTCTTTACTGTTGTATTAATAGAAACCGATTGAGATGTTCCCGAAAATACTAAAGTTCCAGTAGTCGCATTTAATGTCCCAGAATTTGTAAATGTACCTTTAGACTGATAAGTTCCGTTTACTGTGAATGTACCTCCGGAATTAATCGTTGTCGCACCTGACTCAGAATACAAGGTAGTTCCAGATGCAACAAAAACGGTTTCTCCTGATGGAATGTAAATTGCTTGAGAAAAAACCAAATTTGACTTGAATGCTATTGCTACAAGTGTAAATAAAATTTTAAAGTTGAAAAGAGATTTCACAATACAAATATACTATTTCAAATCATTTAGGAGAAAAGACTTGGAAATTTACACCGTTTTTTGGTGCGTTTTTTGTCACATTAGCCTTCTGCTGCTAAAAACGGAGGTTTCTCTTGAGCAACTTTAACATTTTTCAAAATATTTTTTGCAATCAAAAATAAAATTAATACCTTTGCAGACCCGTTTGAGAAAGTTCTCAACCCTTGATTTCTCAAACGGGGAAATGCATTCGTAGCTCAATTGGATAGAGCATCTGACTACGGATCAGAAGGTTTGGGGTTCGAATCCCTACGAGTGCACGATCAAAAGCAAAAGTCCCCAATCAAATTGGGGACTTTTTTTATGGGACCAAATGAGTCTGCGTTTGCAGAACGCAAGCGAGAGTGGGATCATAAAAAATAACAGCGCGAAGCGATGGACTTTTGCTATTGCAGGACTAAACAGTAGGGTTCAGCGAAGCTAATCCCTACGAGTGCACGATCAAGAGCAAAAGTCCCCAATCAAATTGGGGACTTTTTTTATGCGACCAAATGAGTCTGCGTTTGCAGAACGCAAGCGAGAGTGGGATCATAAAAAACAACAGCGCGAAGCGATGGACTTTTGCTATTGCAGGACTAAACAGTAGGGTTCAGCGAAGCTAATCCCTACGAGTGCACGATCAAAAGCAAAAGTCCCCAATCAAATTGGGGACTTTTTTAAACTAATACCTCGTATTTATAACGCCGAATTAATATTATCAAAATTCGGCAACTCTCCAGCATTTTCCAATACCTCCGCGTGCAGAATTCTTCCCTCTTCATCGATCACAAATGCAGCTCTTTTAGAAACCCCTTTTAATCCTAAAATCCAGTCTTCATAAATCGCTCCATATGCTCTTGAAACGTCTTTGTTGAAATCAGATAACAAAGTGAAATTCAAATTCTGATCTTCCTTAAATTTCGCCAATGTAAATGGTAAATCTACTGAAATTGCCAAAACAGTTGCAGAGTCATTTTCATACATGTGAATGGCATCTCTCACTGTGCATAATTGAGTAGTGCACACTCCTGTAAATGCCGCTGGGAAAAAATGCAAAATCACTTTTTTTCCTCTAAAACTGCTTAATGTAACTTCTTTAGTTTCTGAACTAATTAATTTAAAATCCGGTGCTAAATCTCCAACTTGTAATGCCATAGTGTCAAAATTAACAAATCAATTTCGTTTTTGATTGACACATTTTGTCATTTTCAGAACTTAATCTTTTCTCGATTGTCTTTTTTGACTCCGCTCAATTAATTTTGTATTCCACTTTTGTTCCAAATAATAACCTTATGCTCAAATCTGTATTCCTCCGAGCTTTAACTGTCTTGACTTTTGTTCTTTTGGGATGGGAAAGTTCATCCTACGCCCAAGTTGGTATTGGAACTTCAACACCCGCTTCCAGTTCTGCACTCGATGTAACCTCATCGAATAAAGGCTTTCTTCCCCCGAGAATTTCACTCACCAGCGTAACAGACAACTCAACGATTAACTCACCTTCAACAGGTTTGCTTATTTATAATACTGCAACAGCTGGTTCAGCTCCCAACAACGTTGTACCGGGTTACTATTTCTGGAATGGAAGTAAATGGACAATTATTTCAACACTCTCAGGTAATTCTACAGGTGTTGCTAAATTCTTTAACAATAGTACACAAGCCTATACCGGATCTGCCATGAATGTCGCATTTAATTCAACAGAATTAAACTCAATTAATTCATTTGTTACATTATCATCCAATGGCATTGTACTTGAACCCGGAATCTATGAATTGGAAGGAAGTGTTGGAGGAATCGCCTCTACTTCCACAGGCGATGGTAGAGCTTATTCAGGATTTTATAACAATACAACGTCATCTTACATTGGACAAGGTGGACAGTCTGCCTCTGGAAATGCGGGCAATCACAATGGATTGGCATACAATGCGGCAACTGCTTTGATCCAAGTTACTTCTACTACCACCGTTTACTTGAAAATATCTAATGGTATTAATTTAGGTTCCATTTCAACTTCTGCAGATTACGGTGTTGCAGCGCTCGGACGAGCTTGGGTAATCATACGAAAGTATCAGTAAATGAAATTGTCAATTAAAAATACAATAGCATTACTGCATAAATCAACAACAAATACCTCAAATTATTAAACAACGAGCAGTATTTGATCCTCGGTAAAGTGTATTACTTTTTCTATATTTGATCTGTAGAATTATACACAAAATCAATCCTAATGATTAGAATTATCAAAAATTTTATTTTTTATTTACGATACCTGCCTGTTCTAATTTTTGAAATTTATAAAATTCATAGAGGAATCCAATTTATTTTAAATTTCAAGCGATTACCCGATGAAGCCAAATTCAAATTAAACAACTCGAAAGTTAAACATCGAGTAACGCAATATGCATTAATTCATGTTATTCTAAATGAATCGATTGCTCGCTATTTAGGGAGCAAACTCAATTCAGCCGAATTTAAGGCTACCATATTCGCATGTGCTTCTGGGCCATTTTTTGATGATTTTTTTGACGAACAGAATTACAGTGAAACAGAAATATTAAATTTATTAAGCTATCAACAACAAATTTCAACAGCAGAGTCGGCAAAGCCTGAAAAAATAGCTTACCAAATATTATTAAGCGAAGTTTACAAGAACGTAGAAGATAAAACACGCTTTTATACTTATTTTCATCAATTATATCTTGCCCAATGGGAAAGCAAAAAACTCAACAATCATAGTCTATCTAGAGAACAATCCGAACTTATTTCGCAGAACAAAGGTGGTTACAGTGCGTTAGTTTTCCGAAGTTTAATTAATCACCCAATACCTGATATTGAAAAACAGATGTTATTTCAGTTGGGTGTTGTAGGACAGTTCATCGATGATATTTTCGATCTTTACGATGATACAAGAAAAGGATTGTTAACACTTGCCAATAATCACAAAGGGAATATGCAAAATTTACAAAATGCATTCCAATCAGATGTAAACAAACTTTTCCAAATTATTGATCAATTAAACATCCCCCAAAATAGAAAACGTAATTTCAAACGCGACATTAACTTAATCATATCGGCGGGTTATATTGCATGTGATCATTTTTTAAGAATAGAAAGTCAGCAAAACGGAAAAATCGATTTAGACACAATCGACAGAAAACATATGATAATCGATATGGAAAAGTGGGCAACCCAATTTAAAATGTTGAAAAAAGCCATTATCACCTTACCCCGTTAATTAAAATTATAAAATCAAATTGGTAAATTAGACGAGAACCATTTCTAAGACTCTCACTGTACTAGATAGTACAGTAAATTCAATTAATAATAAAGTATATAGGAAATTGCTGAAACGAAGGCAACTGCTTCACCAATCGCTAAGATCAAAATTCCAATTGTTTTTAAAATAACACGAAGTAATTTATCAAATTTTCCACTTTTGGTCCAATCAAAGATGGCAGCGCAGATCCAAATAGGCAATGCGAAAATTGCAGGTAAAATTGTAACGGTTCCCCAAAATCCTATTTTATAAAATAAACTGTGTTCTTCCAATCCATCATATAAATAGTTCGCCCAGAGGTAAAACAGTCCAGGCAGAAAACCCAAAAACATAATTGTCAAACCATATACAATGGGTTCTCCCCATCCTATTGAAAACACCCCCATTAGCAAACCAAAACCTCCAAGAAAAATAAGAAGGCCTAAACCCAGTCCGTAAAAGACCCATTTAATCGCGTCTGAACTTGCATCTGGCTTCCATTCATTTTTATTGTTGTAAACATGAATGGTTGATCCTGGTTTAGAATGTACTTTATTTTTATTGCTGGCATTCAAAATTTGTTTTATTGATAGCCTATTGTTATCAATCGAACCTTTTATCGTATTTTTAATACGTTTTATTTCTTTTTGAGAAAGAAAAACGCTTTGAACTTCATTGTTGGAATCATTAACCAAAGTTTGTGACTCCAATTCAAGAACACACTCAACTGTTTCAATTTGATCAGTACCGTTCTTTTCTATATTGGAACTATTTTTTCCCAATTTAACACCCTTAGAACTATTCAAATTAGCTGAAGTTTTAATACTTTTTGAAAGACCGGGAAAACTCCTAGCAGAACCGCGTTCCGAATGTTGAATTGTTGAACATGCATTCAGGATGATTATCCCCAAAACAGTCAAATAAAAAGAAAATGAAGATTTAAAAATTGTGTATTTCAACATTTTGTTATTTCTACAATTATACTCGTTTTTTGAGATTTTATTTAATCATTACTACGTTCGTTTTAGCTTTCCGTAATCAATTTTACTAAAATGACGGGGATCTCGCGGGATTTTTACACACTTTATTTCCCCGCTTGGTAATCCATTTTTAATGATCAATTCTTGAATACAATTTGAAGTATTTTTATTATTCGTCCATTCTGAATTCAGTTCAACAAAATAAATAATCTCACCATTCATTTCCATTACCGTTCCTATTTCAACTCCTTTTATTCCTTTTAGAATATCTTCAACCAAGAACGGATACAACTTATCTCCCTGCCAATTTATGATTTGCCCACACCTACCAACCAAGTATAAACTACCGTCTTCTTTTAGAAATCCAGCATCTCCTGTGCGATGCCAACATACGTCACCCTCAAAAATCTTGGATTCCGCTACCCATTGTGCTGAGTTGCTCCCATAATAATTGCGTAATACATGCTTTCCACTCACCACAATTTCTCCAACTTTCCCAAAGGGTAATTCTAATTCCGTACCAATTTTTAATATCCGAACCTGTGCCACCCTCTCTACCTTCCCAACACAGAGTCCATTTTCACCTGTAACGTGCGTTTCACTCAAGTTTTTCGCGGAGATCATTGAAATAGGCTCCGCTTCAGTACTTCCATAAACTACTTGGATATCCGTATCTGAAAACGCATTGACCCATTTAACCGCAGAACTCGGAAAAACTGGCGCACCACCACTAAAAATAGACTTTAGACTATCGCATTGAATTTCGTTCGAAATTAAGTAATCGCTCATTCTTTCAATAAAATAAGGCGATGCAATAATCCGATTTACACCAAATTTTATTATTCGATCGAGTACCCGTTCAACATCCAGTTTAAACGGTTTTTTTGCATTCCAATTAACCAATACACTAGTCACCCCAAGCCCCAGATTGATTAATAAAACAATAGGCAAAACCGGCATATCAACAATATCTTTCGTAGTTTTGAGCGTTGTTTGAAGCGCCAGAAATTGCTGATGTAAAAACTCGTGTGTCCTCAATGCGGCCTTAGGCACCCCGGTACTCCCCGTTGTAAACGTAATTAACGCCGTATCACAATTAGAATCAATCTCCTTTGGTTTTATTTTTTCGGGGGATGTATTCCCAGATTCAAAATAATGATTTCCTTTCAAAATACCTGATTGATCCATTCCCCAACCATCATTCATTGAATTCACGCCTCCAATACCCAAATTTTTTGAAGATATCCAGATAGGAATTTTACGAATATCCCCAATAAAAAATCCAACAACTCGGGAAATAGAGAACCCAATGAAACCTCTGCAATCAGCGACTTTACAAGCGAGTTTCAATCGTGAAATATTGGACCATTCATCCAGAAATACTGCGGTACAACCCATACGAAATAGTGCCAATACCGCCACGTATAAATCAATGCTCATTGGAACAAATACCAAAATACGATCTCCTGATTTCAGTCCAGATCTTTCAAAATGATGCTGCGCAGCTTTCACCCGCCGGAGTAATTGTCCAAACGAAATTTCACCATCTTTATCAATTATGGCCAATTTCTCGGGAAATTCCTGCGAAACCCTTTCGAAATGCTCCGTAACATTTCCGTATTTTAAAACTGATGGAATTTCAATGGGGTGCATCATGCAATGGGTAAATTCACTTAGGGTTAGTTATGTCTAATAGGTATCTTTTAATTAATGTATGAATGATTTAGTTCTATTATGATTAATTCAGAATTTAAATCTCATCAATTCATATTCTGCAATAATTTCTGCTTTCATCGATGAGGAACAATTCAAAGAAACTGCATTTTCATGCATGAATGCATGAATAAAATCTCTGATTCCCAATAAACGTGCCTTTTGATGTAGCATCTGAGTCATTACCAGCCCCAATCCACTCCATCGAAATCCCTCTTTTCGAGCAACCGTTTTTACCACTAATGATGAGGGTTGATGTGTTTTATCCAAGTATGCGAATACAAATCCTATAAGTTCTCCACTGTTTTTTTCCTCTGCCATTAATACCCAATTGGGGTCTAAGCTCGGTTTCACCAAGTCATAATTAGACTTAAATTTCCCCCAATCAATTTCGGTATAAAACGCATTGTTCTTAAAGGCTTCCAAACTCAAATTGTAAATTTTATCCAGCTCCGAATTCCAGTTTTCTAATTCCAAATTCCTAATTATCAACCCTAGACTCTCCAATTGGTTTTTCCTTTGTTCGAAACGTTCAATTTTTGATTCCTGAACTTGCGTGGAAACATATTTTGCCTCCGTTTTAAATCCCACGTTTCTCCACTGAGTTACGTAATCTATGCTCAACGGAAGATCCCCCAAGAAATTTCGATGACCCCATGTTTTAAACCGATAAGTATCCCATGTTGTACCATTCATTGGACCAATTGCCGATTCGAACCCCTGTTCCTTACACCAGTTCAAAGCGTATTTCAATAATTGTTCTCCTAATTGACTCTGGGTATTTTCACAGAAATAACGGCCAAAAATTGCTGTTTTCTCATATCCTTTGGAAGCATCAAACTCATTAGATAAAATCTCCTCATCCGACAACTTTAATTCTTGAGAAGATTTCATTTTAATCGAAGAATTCAGAAAAATAGTCAAGCTAGCTGCTTGATTACTCAAATTGATTTCTTTCCTATCTGGGAATGTTTTTTCAGTAACTACGACATCGTTTTCAGCAACAACCA
>JACCDS012009013.1_pt1 | contig 20256 bp, 12 predicted proteins | sample 7446441 | NCBI WGS metagenome assembly JACCDS01 (sample SAMN15323445, study PRJNA562643) | freshwater metagenome | isolation source: river surface water | place: USA:Blue River Watershed | collected 2017-08-17
AATAAAAGCCCATATAGCCAATGCTAGCAGAACAGGTAAAGGATACAAAGGCATGCGCCAGCCAAAATGTTTTTTTCCTTTTTGCTTCATCAGTAAAAGGAGTGCTACCGATTGTCCCATAAACTGAATGAGGATACGCATTGCCAAAATAGCGTCTATTACTTCTTTGAGTTTAAAAAGAAGGCTGAAAACAAATGCTACACAGCAAAGCACCAAAGTGGCAACATAGGGGAATTTTTTAGTAGGATGCAATTTGGCAAATATGGGGAAAAATGCACCATCTACAGCTGCCGCGTAGGGAATACGACTGTAGCCAAGTGTGGCCGAAAAAACAGAAGCAAATGCCACCCATAAAATGAGTACCGTAGCCACCGTAGCCCAACGGCTGCCGGCAATGATTTGTATAAATTCGCTAACAACAAATTTGCTATGTTGAATTTGAGCCAAAGGCATTACCGAGGCTACACTCACGTTCATGCATACGTAAAGCACGGTAATGCCGGCAATGGAAATAAACATGCTGCGGGGAATGTTTTTTTGTGGGGCTTTGATTTCGCCGCCTAAATGGCACACATTGTAATAACCCAAATAACTGTACACTGTTTTTACACTAGCCAAACCAATTGCGGTTACAAATGCATGGTTGAGTGTTAAGCCATCGTTGATGTGCAACAGGGGTGCTGCAAAATTTCCTTGTACAAAGCCTCCGCCAATAATCCATATCATGGTAGCTAAAACACCTATCCAAAGCAGTACACTTATTTTGCCAATGGCATCTATTTTTCGATACAATAAAATGAAAATCAGTACAATAACACTGCCACTGACTATTTTACTTTCTATGAAGGAAAGGGGCAATAAATAGCTGAAATATTGCGAAAAGCCAATAGCTGCCGAGGCAATAACCAAAGGGGCTTGTATCAGGGTTTGCCAAACAAATAAAAAACTCATGAGTTGCCCCCATTTAGGGCCAAAACCTTCCTTTAAAAAGTTGTAGCTGCCGCCTGCCTGCGGATAGGTTGCCCCCAACTGACTCCATACCATAGCATCGATAGCAGATAAAAAAGCGCCTGCTAGCCATGCATACAAAAACCAAGGACCATGCATAATGTCGGCTACCACGCTGAGTACTACAAAGGGACCGATACCTACCATGTCAATCATGTTGATGGCGGTAGCTTGCAGTAAACCAATTTTTCGTTCAAGTGGAGGGGAAGCAGTTTGCTGTGCTGTTGGCAGCGGCTCGTTTTGTTGCATAAAAGTGTGTTTGAAGCCAAGAATTAAAACAAATGAAAACAGTTTATACAGATAAATACTATTTCTTTGTTACAAATTTTCCTATTTATGGCCATCCATTTTCCTACAGCTGCTTGGGCTACCAAAGCGACCATTTACGAAGTTAATTTACGCCAATATAGCCACGAAGGTAGCTTTTTGGCATTTGCCAAGCACTTGCCACGATTAAAAGATATGGGAATTGATATTTTATGGATGATGCCCATAACGCCTATAGCCCAAAAAGGCCGATTAGGCACGCTAGGTAGTTACTACGCTTGTAGTAGCTATGTTAAAACCAATCCTGAGTTTGGAAGTATTGCTGATTTTAAGCAATTAGTAAGCGAAGCGCACGGTTTGGGGATGAAGGTGATTATTGATTGGGTAGCAAACCATACAGGCTTGGATCATGAGTGGACAGTTAGTCATCCGGAATACTACCAACAGGATGTATATGGTAATTTTACGGAACGTAATGGTTGGAAAGATGTTATTGACCTTAATTACCAAAATGCTTCTATGCGCAATGCATTGATTGTAGCAATGCAGTTTTGGATTACTGAATGTAAAATAGATGGCTTTAGATGCGATATGGCCCACTTAGTGCCTTTGGATTTTTGGAAGGAAGCTAGAAAACAATGCGACCCTTTGCGTTCGCTTTATTGGTTGGCCGAATGTGAAACGAATGAATACCATACCGTTTTTGACACTACTTACGCTTGGGAGTGGATGCATACCACTGAAAAACAAATAAAGGGTGATTGCTCATTAAATGATGTGTATAAGGTATTACACAGTTACACTCAAATTGGAGACGGTACGTCTAAGTTATTGTTTACAAGTAATCATGATGAAAATTCGTGGAATGGAACGGAGTATGATAAATATGGACTTGCAGCAAAAGCAATGGCGGTATTTACTTGTACGTGGAAAGCAATGCCCCTGATTTATAGCGGGCAAGAAAATGCGAATAGAAAAAAGTTGGCCTTTTTTGAAAAGGACGTACTACAGTGGCAGCAACCGGTGGTTTTACATGATTTTTATAAAGCGTTACTCGCACTGCACAAATCGCCTGCCATCTATTTGGGTGAAACGCATATTTTGCCTTCACCACATCCGCAAGTAATGCTGTATGTGCGCAAATCAGGTGACACTGTAGTATTAGTGGCTTTGAATCTTTCTGCAGCCGACAAAATTCGGTTCGTTGTTCAACACGAATGGTTAAATGGAACTTTTGTAAGTATCTTTTCTCAAATACATTATTCGTTTGAGCCCGGTACCTCTTTTGAAATTAACAGTTACGGGTATTTAGTGTATGCTAAATTGGACTAATTGGTGGGTTGTGGCGGTTTATTTATACACTAACTATGAGTACCACTATGTTTAATTCGTGGCGTACGGCTTCAATGGTTTCGCCAAATAAATAGTCTTGCAAACCTGTGTGTCTATGCGCTCCCATGACCAACAAATCTGTTTGTGAGTCTTTTACCAATCGTACAATCTCTTTTTTACGGTGTTGAAAACCTAAGGCCATATCGGTATGGTAGCCAAGGCTTTGCAATTGTAGGGCATAGGCTTGTAATCGTTCTCTGTCTTTTCGGGTTTCTGCATCATCGCTTTCATTACCTAAATAGGAGGCACTAGCACTTTCTACCACATGCAACAATAGGTAGCTTGCGTCTTTTTTGCCTTGATTTAGGGCGTAAGCAATTAGCTTTTCGTCGCTTTCGCTAAAGTCTAAAGCAACGGCTATTTTCCTTGTAGGTGGGATAGTTAAATTTTGCAGAGGCAAGGCTGCTTTGTGCAATATGTTTTCTTTATTCGTTTTTCTTTTTTGAATAAATGGTAAAAAAGTCATGGTTAAAAACAGCCATGCAAAACCAAGGCATAGAATCACCAATCCCGCTTTTAGATATATGTTTTCTTGTGTTTGTAAAAGGTCTACCACTGTTTCGCCCACCAACTTTACATTTAAACCCACCAAAACCAATGCTACAAGCCACGACAACACTTTTACCCACGAAGAAATAGCAAATGCGCCCATTGTTTTTTTATCGCTCACAAAATGGATAAGTGGAATAATGGCAAAGCCTAATTGTAAACTGAGTATTACTTGGCTAAAAACCAGTAAATCGTCAACTTTTTCATCCCCATACAAGAGAATGACCAACATTGCCGGAACTATAGCAATCAGTCGGGTAATTAATCGGCGCAATAAAGGGCTTATTCGCAAACTTAAATAGCCTTCCATGACTATTTGCCCCGCAAGTGTACCTGTTACCGTAGAACTTTGTCCGGCAGCAATAAGCGCAACTGCAAAAAGCATCGGCGCCAATTTATTGCCTAAAAGAGGTTGCATCAATTGATGTGCTTCTTCAATTTTAACAATATGGGTATTACCCGAAGCATAAAATACAGAGGCCGCTAGTATCAAAATGGCAGCATTTACAAAAAAAGCTGCGTTTAGTGCTATTGCACTGTCAATCAAATTGTATTTCAGTGCTTTTTTAATGCCCTCGGTGGTGGGCAGTATTTTTCGTGTTTGAACCAAAGCGGAATGTAAATACAAATTGTGAGGCATCACGGTAGCACCAATAATGCCCACTGCAATGTATAAGGCCTCTTTATTTAACTTGGAAGGAATGAAACCCAAAGCAACCTCGCCAAAGTGGGGTTTGGCAAAAATGATTTCCAGTAAAAATGATAGCCCAATAATGACTACCAAAACAATAATAAAAGCCTCTAATTTTCGGATACCGTACCGCTGCAACCAAAGTAATAAAAAAGTATCTAAAACGGTAATTCCAACGCCCCAAATAAGGGGTAGACCTACCAACAAGTGTATGCCTATTGCCATGCCTAATACTTCAGCTAAATCGCAGGCCGCAATAGCTAGTTCGGCAAGCAGGTATAAACAAAAATTAACGAAGGGAGGATAAGTTTCGCGATTGGCTTGTGCTAAATCGCGTCGGCGAACGATGCCTAAACGAGCACTTAGGCTTTGTAAAAGCAATGCCATTAAGTTGCTCATCAATAGCACCCAAATGAGTTGGTAGCCAAATTTGGCCCCCCCTTGCAAATCGGTAGCCCAATTGCCGGGATCCATGTAGCCTACACTAACCAAATAAGCAGGGCCAAAGTAGGCTAGTATACGTTTCCAACCTTTTCGATGTACCGTAGTATCTACACTATCGTGCACCTCACCCAAAGAAGTATCTTTTCGTAAATTATCGGCATTCATGTGTATGGTCTCCCGTATTAACTTGGTTGGTAACAATAACCACCCGTAAAGCTACGAATACAGAGGCACTTGTATAAAAATATATGCCTTTTTCTACTTGACAGCAGCTCAAATTGGGTGGTTTTGGATTGCACAATGGTCATTTAGAGGCGTTTTAAGGTGGTTTGTTTACATTTTTTAACAAATCGTTTACTATATGTTTTTTTATCAGGTGTAGGTGTTTGTTTGTCTATCGGTTAGGTTTTACTAACTTTCGGCATTTATTCAACAACTTTCTATTGGTTGCTAATGAAAATGTAGCAAATTGCACTGCCAAATCTATAAAACCGGACAAATGAAATATTGGGTACTGTTTGTATGTATATTTACTTTAACCATTGCATGTAAACAAAAAAAAGCAAATCTAAGTGGCGATATACCTGTAAAAGTGAATGATTTTGTAGCAGCTTTTCCTGTAGCAGCATTGCCCTATACTATTGCAGATACGGCATTGCTGCAAACAAGCGATACCACCCACATTAGCCACAAAATTTTCAACCAATTTATTCCGGACTCAGTGTTGCAACCTGCAATTGATACGGATGAATCATTCGAAATTCTGCCGGTTGTTCGAGTAGAAAAACCGAAAGACAAAGAATATTATCTGTTAGCCAATATAAAACAGAAAAAAAAGGTATTTCTAGTGGTTTTGGTATTCAGCAAAAAAAACAAATTCCTTGCTGCAAGAATTTTGTTCGATAACCAACAAAACGAAGGATACCAATACAGTTTAACAGTCAATAAAGAACCTACTTTTATAGTAAGCCAAGAAAAAATCAATCCTGAAACCAAATTGCTTCAATTTACCCGTGTAGGGTGGATTTATGCCACTACAACAAGCACTTTTATGGTGGTGGTCAACGATAGCAACGAAGATGTGGCTAAACTGTCGGTGGTTCTCAATCCTATTGATACACTTCCTCAAAAAAACAAACTCAGTGGCGATTATTTGGAAGATAGTAAGAATTTTATTTCGCTGCGCGATGGTAAAGATGCCAATACCTATTTGTTTTTCATTCATTTTGAAAAAAAAGGAGGCACTTGTATTGGTGAATTAAAAGGTGATATGAAATTAAAGGATGCAACTAATGCTGTATACAGTGTAAGTGGCGACCCTTGTATTATTGATTTTGTATTTAAAAACAACGAAATTACGCTTAAAGAACAAGGTAGTTGTGGTAACCGTAGAGGTATTGAATGTTTTTTTAACGATACCTTTATTAAGAAAAAAATAGGTAAACCCAATAAACAAGCAAAACAAACACATCTTTAAAAGCGATAGTTCCTTACTTTGTAAAACAAATGCAATTATTGCATGAACGATTTTTTCTTGTTTGTATGAAAAATAAATACCTATGATACAGGTAGTCAACAGAGCATTAGATATTCTTGAATATTTATCTATCGATAAAGATACCCCTAAGCAGTTGGGGCAGATGGCTAAGGACCTAAACATGAATACCACTACTTGTGCCAATATTGTAAAAACGCTGCTAACAAGGGGGTATTTGGAAAAATCCAATCATCCAAAGGGATATTTGCTTGGTCGCCGATTAAATACAAGCAATACAAAAATGACCGGCGGCTATCAAAGCATGTGGCAAGTAGCCAACGAAGAAATGACTAAAATTACGGGTCAGCTCAATGAAAGTTGCCTAATTGCCATTCTCAATGGAGAGTATCGGAAAGTGATTTACAAAAAGAAATGCGGACAACTTATTCAAGCAACTACGCTCGATGAAAAAAAGGCTTACGATTCTACATCCGGTCGACTTTTGTTAGCGATGTTAAGCGATAGCGAACTAGACAAATATGTTCAAAAATACGGCCTTCCAAGTGCCAATATTTGGAATACAGCCACTACACGAAGCCAATTTAATGTACAAATAGATATTATACGAAAAAATGGATATGCACTAGGAGAAGACAGTATTCAAGTGATTGGCATTGCAGCACCTATATATAAGAATAACAAGGTAATTGCAAGCCTAAGTATTTATTTGCCCGCCTTTCGTTTTAATAATGTTAAGAAAAACGAAATGGTAAAAGAAATCATGGCTTCTGCACAGCGTATATCTGAGGCGTTGTAATTTTTTTTTCTTACATGCAAAAGCCCCACCTTATTGGCAGGGCTTTTGATTTTTATGTCGTGCTAGAAGTATCGGTTACATTGTTTATCAATGGGTTTGCCGATACAAATTCCAAAAATGGTTGTACATAGCCTATACATTGTACATGATTTCATAATATTCTCTAGCCATCCGCTTACTATCAAATTGTTCTTCCACATCGGTCATGCCGTTTTTCACAATTTCGCGCCATGCATCGTGGCGGTCGTAATACAAAGGCAAGATTTCGTTTTCCAATATATCGTACAATTTATTTAAATCGTATTCGTCTTGTTCATGAACGGTCATATTGTCGTAGTTGGCTTTTGGTACAACAAAACTATTGATACCATATTTTGCAAATTCTGGTATCCATCCGTCGTCGGTGCTCAAGTTCACGGCACCGTTCATTGCTGCGGTCATTCCACTTGTACCACTAGCTTCTCTTGGTACTCTTGGATTGTTTAACCATACATCAGCAGCTTGTTTTAATCGTCTGCTCAGCATCAGCTCGTAGCCGATAAGCACAGCTACATTTTTATAGCGTTTGCTCAAATGTACCAATTGGTTAAAAGTACTAATTGCGGGGTGGTCAACAGGGTAGGGCTTACCTGCCCAAATAATTTGTACCGGATATTTAGGATTGTTTAGTAAGCGCTCAAAGCGTTGCATGTCGTAGGTTAGAAAATCGGGGCGTTTGTAACCTGCAAAGCGCCGTGCCCAAACAATAGTTAATACATTGGGGTCGAAAAGTTTACCGGTTTGGTCGGCCACAGTTTCAAATGCTCTTTTTTTCAAGTACCATTTTCGGTCATCTATTGCCCAATTGTCGTTGTTGTTTTTGTGAGTATATAAGCGCTCGTCTGCCCAATATACGTAGTCTTGTGCATTGGTAATGGCCGTAATATCGCAAATGCCTTCGTAATGCCCCCACATAGCTCTGCTTACATGCCCGTGTAGTTGCGATACGCCATTGGCTTTTCGTGCAAACCTCAATGCCACCAAACTGTGGTTGAATTGGTCGTCTTGGATACCTGTCAGTTTACGCACCTCATCAATGCTCAATCCACAGAAATAAGTCATTTTATGGCATAAGTAAATGTCATGTTTTTCGTTGCCGGCTTCCTCGGGTGTATGTGTCGTAAATACAAGGTGTTTTCTTAGGGTGTGGATGCTTTTGAATTTGTTTAATAAGTAAAAAGCTGCCGAAATACCGTGAGCCTCGTTCAAATGATACACATCCGGATTGAAGCCTAGCTCATCAATCAGTTTGGCGCCGCCTATACCCAACAAAATAAATTGCGCTACTTTGGTGCTCACATTTGCGTCGTATAAGCGATGGGTGATGGTTTGAGAAACGTAATCGTTTTCAGGTAAATCGGTACTTAATAAGAACAAAGGCGCCGTACCAAATACTTCCGGTGCTAGGTATAGTGCTTTCACCCAAACCGGGTGGTCGTGGATCAATATTTGGAATTTAATGTCCGTTTCTTCCAAAAATGAATAACTTTTTTCCATCCATGCCGGCTGTAAGGTTTGATCTTGGTTACGGGTTTGGTCGTAATAACCATATTTCCACAAAATGCCAATGCCTATCATATTTTGTTTTAACTGATAGGCGCCTCTAAGGTGCGATCCAGATAAAAAACCTAGACCACCACTATATATTTTTAATGGCTGATGGATGGCGTATTCCATTGAAAAATACGCAGCCTTTTTACTGTATTTGGCATCAATTTCGTAGGGAACGTGATAATTTCTAAATGTCATAACGTTGGTATTGTTTTTAAAAAAGCGAATTTAGGGGATAATGTACATTTTACACATTAATTTTTTGCGCCCCCGCATTTACAACAATATTACCGATATTTTACAATACTTTTCATGATATACAACAGCTATTGTTAATTATTGCGAATTGTACGGCCTTTTCTTTTGTTGCAAGCTAATAAAGGCTTCCATTTGGTGAAGATCGAAACTACTTAGGTTGTTTTCGCTAGTTAAGCCAGCTTTTTGCGCTACCAAAACGCCATATTTACAATCTTGATAGCCTTCAATACTGTGGGCATCAGGGTTGATAGATATTAAGACTTGTTTATCTATCGCTTTTTTGATCCATTGCCAATCAATATCCAATCGGCGTGGGTGGGCATTGAGTTCTATTACCACCTGATTGGCAGCGCAGGCATCAATAATTTTTTGATGATCCACTGGGTATCCGGCTCTACTTAGCAATAAACGGCCTGTTAAATGTCCTAGAATGGACGTGTAGGGGTTTTCGATAGCGGCCAATAGTCGTTGCATGGCTTTTTCCTCATTCATTTTAAGATTGGAATGTATTGAAGCAATAACTAGGTCAAAGGTGGCTAAAATGGCCTCGTCGTAATCTAATTGTCCATCGCTTAAAATGTCGCTCTCAATACTTTTGAATATTTTGAATGTGCCTTTAGGCCATTGTTGGTTCAAATGGTTAATCGCATCGTGCTGTGCCAATATTTTTTCTACGGGTAAGCCTTGTGCGTAAAAAGCCGATTTTGAGTGATCGCTCAAAACTAAGTATTGGTAACCCTGTGCTATTGCAGATTCAGCCATTGTTTCAATGGTATTGCTACCGTCGCTCCAGTTACTATGGCTATGGATGATTCCTTTTATATCTTTTGGTATAATGAGTGTTGGAAGAGCTATTTGTTTTTTTGCCTCCATTATAATGTCACCATCTTCGCGTTGTTGTGGAGGAATAAATGAAATGCCGGCTGTTTTGAACAAATTACTTTCAAATCCCGTATTTGCATACAATTGATAATCGCCAATGAGTTGTTTCCATGCTGTCAAAAAAGCAGGGCTGCCGGTGGTTTCAAATAGTTGGTTGCCAAAAATAGCAGGAGTACAATGGTAAAAATGAAGTGTTACGTTTTCGGTTCCTTTTAGTGCTGTAAAATTGTTGGTTTGAGAAATTACTTGATATTGATGTGTAGCAAAAAAAGATAGTAAGTCGTTTACAGGTGTGGTGGTAACCCATTCAAGTTGTTCTATCACCGGTAGCTGTCGGCGAAATTGTCCGGTAATCGCAAATGTTTGTAACGGGAAAGCTTTTGATAATACGGATTGTAAAGCGTGGGCAAAAGTTTCAATTTGTTGATAGAGGTAACTGCCCAAAGTACCGAAATAGAATTCGATTGATTCTTGTATGTTTTTCTGGGTTTTTTCGCCGAATCCTTTGTAACGCGTTAAACGGTTTTCATAGCAGGCATATAGTAGTTCGCCTAAAGTTTCAATGGCCAATTCTTTCCAAATAATGGCAATTTTTTTGGGACCAATTCCTTTGATAGACAGCATTTCAAGTACGCCGGGTGGCGTTTGGGCAATTATTTCGGTCAATTGAGTTAATTGTCCTGTGTTAAGTAATTCGGTTACACGTTTGTTAATCGTATCGCCAATTCCTTTGATTGCTGCTCGTTTTTCGGGTGCTAATTCGCTCAATTGCATGGGCAATTTTTCAATTGCAAATGCAGCTGCGGCATAGCTTTTTACTTTAAAACTATTTTCGCCATGAATATCCATGAGTTTAGACAGTAAGGAAAAGGTATCGGCTATTTGATAATTATCCATGAATGTGGTGTGGGTTTAGGCATCAAAGAAAAACAAAAAGTCCCGAACGAATTCGGGACTCAAATATTTTTTCAGTAATGTTGGGTACGTAAGTAGGAGCGTGTAAAAAACTAAGCTACTTCAATAGGACTGATAGAAACAGTACGTTTATCGTTAGCGCCTTTTTTGAATTCAACAATACCATCAGTAAGTGCGAATAAAGTAAAATCTTTACCAACGCCTACATTTTTGCCAGGGTGGTATTGTGTACCTCTTTGACGAAGAATGATATTGCCAGATGCAGCAGGCTGACCACCGAATATTTTAACACCCAAACGTTTGCTGTTTGAATCTCTACCATTTTTTACGCTACCTTCACCTTTTTTGTGTGCCATGATTATGTTAATTTAAGAAGATTGGAGAACTTTGCTTCTGTTTAGGAAAAAAGTTTGCTGGAAACAAATTTCTTAAGCGATGCTTTCAATTTTGATTTTTGTGTAGTGAGTACGGTGACCGTGTTTTTTGCGGAAACCTTTTCTACGTTTCATTTTAAAGGCAATTACTTTGTCGCCTTGTACCAAACCACTTACCACTTCAGCGGTAATAACGGTTTTTACATCAGCACCAACAGTTAAAGTTCCTGCATTGTCTATCAACAAAACATCGTTAAATTCAACTTTGTCGCCGGTATTTTTACCTTGCAGGTGAGGCACATACAAGCTATCTCCTGCCTGTACTTTAAATTGTTGTCCTGCGATTTTTACTATTGCTAACATAACTATCCAAAATTTGGACTGCAAAAGTAGGGTATTACAATGTTATTTTACAATAATTGCGAAATATTTTTTTCAAAAACAGGAATATTTTGCCTTGTTGTATTAGTTAAGCTTGTTAAAGATACAAACTAAGGGCTTGGCCTATATTTGTTTTCGATATTTTTGACGCCACATACCATTTGAATATGCAAATAAAGTCGATGTTGGCCCGCCCTTTTGCCAACCATATACATAAAAAAATTACAAAAGACAGCAACAATGCGTTAGCTACGCAGGAGGCTATTTTTCAGCAAATTATTAAGCAAGCGGCTCATACTGTGTTTGGTAAGGAGCATCATTTTACCGAAATTAAAAATCATGCAGACTTTGTTCAATCTGTACCCGTACGCGATTATGAGCAAATAAAGCAGTACATACAAATGATTAAGGATGGCAAACAAAATGTACTTTGGCGTGGTAAGCCTATTTATTTTGCCAAAACAAGTGGTACCACTAGCGGCATCAAATACATTCCAATAACCAAAGATTCGATTGATAACCATATACAAACCGCCCGAAATGCGCTTTTGTGCTATTTGGCCGAAACAGGCAATAATCAATTTGTAAATGGAAAAATGATTTTTTTGAGCGGAAGTCCCGAATTAGAACGCATAGCCGACATTCCAACGGGGCGATTAAGTGGTATAGTTAATCACCATGTACCCAAGTATTTGCGAGGCAATCAGTTACCCTCTTACGAAACCAATTGTATAGAAGATTGGGAAACCAAGTTGGATAAAATTGTGGACGAAACGCTGCGACAAAATATGACCCTCATTAGTGGTATACCGCCATGGATGCAAATGTATTTCGATAGAATTGTTCAGCGAAGCGGAAAAAAAGTAAAAGATGTTTTTCCCAACTTTAGTCTAATGGTACAAGGTGGGGTAAACTTTGAACCATACAAAGCCAAGCTATTTGAAACGGTAGGAAAAAAAATAGATTATGTAGAGTTGTATCCGGCAAGCGAAGGTTTTTTTGCTTTTCAGGATACACAAAATAGGGAGGGCATGCTGCTCAATACCAACAGCGGTATTTATTTTGAATTCATTCCGGTAGAAGATGTATTTAATCCTGCACCTCGCCGACTCAATTTATCACAAGTAGAATTGGGTAAAAATTATGCTATCATTATCAACAGCAATGCGGGTTTGTGGGCCTATAATATTGGCGATACGGTTCGGTTTGTAAGTTTACATCCTTATCGTATTGTTGTAAGCGGGCGTATCAAACATTTTATTTCTGCTTTTGGAGAACATGTTATTGGCGAGGAGGTGGAATGGGCCCTGCAACAGGCTTGCAAGCATACCAATGTTCGAGTTACAGAATTTACGGTGGCGCCTTACATAACCCAAGGCGAGGGAAAAAGTTACCACGAATGGTTGGTGGAATTTGAAAACGAACCCCAAGATTTGGCGGCTTTTGTGGAAGTGCTCGACAATGCTTTGCGACAAAAAAATGTATACTACGACGATCTAATTCGAGGAAATATTTTGCAAGTATTAAAAATAAGGTTGCTCAGAAAAGATGCCTTTATTGATTATATGAAAAGTATTGGCAAATTAGGCGGACAAAATAAAGTGCCCCGGTTGAGCAATGACCGAAATTTAGCTGATGCATTACAGGTTTATATTGTTTAAATGGTATTAATTTTTTATTAACTGTTTTTGTTTTTTGGCTTGCAAATGCTTCTAAGCCATTTGTTTTGCTAATTTCTTAACATGGCGCTTTTTATTTTTGTTACCTTTACGCACATTTCATACCATTCATTAGTATAAGATCTATCCACAATGACCCCCAAAAAACGCATCGCTATATTTGGTTCTACCGGTTCTATAGGCACCCAAGCATTGGAAGTAATTGCCGCTAATGCCGATAAATTTTCTGTAGAAGTGCTTACAGCTCAAAACAATGCCGATTTACTCATTAAGCAAGCGCAGTATTTTACACCTAATTGCGTAGTTATAGGTAATGAAAGCAAATACCAATATGTAAAAGATGCATTGGCTGCTACTCCTGTAAAAGTATTTGCCGGAGAAGATGCATTGGAAGAAGTGGCAGGTATGGATTGTTACGATATGATGGTGGCGGCAGTAGTGGGGTTTGCAGGGCTAAAACCTACCTTAAGGGCTATTGAGAGTGGCAAAGCTATTGGCTTGGCCAATAAGGAAACCCTAGTAGTAGCAGGCGACATTGTTATGCGTAAAGCAATTGAAAAGCGGGTTCCAATCATCCCTATCGATAGCGAACACAGCGCCATATTTCAATGTTTGGTAGGCGAGGGTAGGAATAAAATTGAGAAAATTATCCTTACTGCTAGCGGAGGCCCTTTTTTTGGTAAAAAGCCTAATTTTTTGGTGAATGTGAAGCGCGACCATGCCTTACAGCACCCTAATTGGTCGATGGGAGCAAAAATTACCATCGATTCAGCAACACTTATGAATAAAGGCCTAGAAATGATAGAGGCCAAGTGGTTGTTTAACCTACAAGCCGATCAAATTCAAGTGGTGGTGCATCCTCAAAGCATTATCCATAGTATGGTACAGTTTGAAGATGGAAGTATCAAAGCGCAAATGGGCTTGCCCGATATGAAGTTACCTATTCAATATGCGTTAAGTTTTCCGAATAGAATTGCCAACAATTTTCCGCGCTACGACTTCAAGAAAGTACAAACGCTCAATTTTGATGAGCCCGATTTAAGAACTTTCCGTAATCTTGCCCTTGCTATAGAAGCCTTGAACAAAGGAGGTAATTTGCCATGTATACTCAATGCCGCCAACGAAATAGCTGTATATGCATTCTTAAAAAATCGAATAGGATTTTTAGATATGACGGCTTTGGTAGAAAAAGCAATGAGTAAAGTTCCGTTTATTCAAAATCCTACTTTGGAAGAATACTTTGACAGCGATGCTGAGGCGCGTAATTATACAGCCTCTTTAATTGACCTGTAAATTAAACAACAACACATTTCAATTGTAATTATTTAAAAATGAGCCGCATTTAGCGGTATTGCTTATGTTATTAGCCATAGAATGGGGGAGCTTAGCCGCCAAAACCGGACAATTTATTTTATCGTTTTCTATATTGGTGGTACTACACGAATTGGGACACTTTATCCCTGCGCGTTTATTTAAATGCAGAGTAGAAAAATTTTATCTGTTTTTCAATCCATGGTTCAGTTTGTGGAAAAAACAAAAAGGAGAAACCGAATATGGTATTGGATGGATTCCTTTTGGCGGGTATGTAAAAATCAGTGGTATGATAGATGAAAGTATGGATAAGGAGCAACTACAATTGCCACCACGACCATACGAATTTAGATCGAAACCCGCTTGGCAACGACTCATTATTATGTTGGGAGGCGTTATTGTAAACGTAATTTTAGCTATCATTATATTTATTGGTATTACTTGGGTTTGGGGCGAGGAATACGTATCGCCCAAAAATGTGAAATATGGTTTGTATGCCGATTCGTTGGCAAGCAAAATAGGCATTCAGAATGGCGATAACATTGTTTCAATAGATGGCAACGCAGTAGAAAATGTAGGTAATGTTGGTCCTGATATTATTTTAAAAGAGGCCAAAAATTTACAAGTGATGCGTAACGGTACGTTGATTACCTTGCAAATACCTTCCGATTTTGCCAAAAATCTTAATAAAAGTAAATTAGAAGGATTTATTGGCTTGCGTTGGCCAACCGTAGTAGAAAAAGTAAATCCTGATGCTGTAATCACTAAAGGGCAGTTGTTGCCCGGCGACACCCTAGTAGGTTTGAACGAGCACCGCTTTGCGTATTACAACGAATTTGCCGTAGTGCGCGACCGCTACAAAGATTCAATTGTAACATTAACCGTAATGCGTGGTAACGATACTGCTACGCTCAAATGCTTCCTTAAAAATGGCAAAGTTGGTTTTGCACCGGTTAGCCCCGAAAAATTGTTAGGCACTACCGTTAAGCAATATTCCCTATTGCAATCGGTGCCACTTGGTTTTGCTAAATGCGCAACTACTTTGAGTAATTATGTTACTGGTTTAAAACGAATATTTACGGGTAAAGACAAAGCAAGCGATAGCTTGGGTAGTGTTATAAGTATTGGCAACACCTTTCCTCCGGTTTGGGATTGGCAACGTTTTTGGACATTGACCGGTATTTTTTCTATCATTTTAGCTTTTATGAATGTATTGCCAATACCCGCTTTGGATGGTGGACACGCCTTGTTTACACTTGTAGAAATGATTACCGGACGCAAACCTAGCGATAAATTTATGGAGTATGCCCAAACGGTTGGTATGGTCTTGTTATTGGGTTTAATGGCATATGCATTGGGACTCGATTTCTGGCGTTTATTTAAATAATTTTTTTTTAGTTATCGAAAAATCCTATTGTAACTTACAATAGGATTTTTTGTTTTTAGCCTATTCTCTAAATACATAATACGGATGCCATGGAATTTATATTACTAATAGCTGCTTGTGTATGTTCGGCTTTGGCCTGTTTATTGGTTATATTCAAACCGAATCACAAAGCCGATCCTTCTATTTTGCAAGCTATTGCCAATACAGAAATGCGTATTCAACAATTGGAAAATCATATAAAAGATGATTTTAAAATGAATAGGCAGGAGGCTGGGTTGATAGCCAAACACAATAGGGAAGAACTCAACAATACTTTAACCAACTTGCATCGGCAAAATACACAAACGCTGCATTTAATTCAACAAACATTGGCCAATAGGCTTGATACACTAATTACCAAAATGGAGGAGCAACAGCTTGCCGCTAGAACCGAACTCAGTGGTTCCTTGCGCTCCTTTGCCTTGGAACAACGCAATAATTTTGCTGATTTAAAAAATGAGCAGAACGATTTTGCTCAAAAAACCATGCGGCAATTGGAGCAAATGACGGAGAAATTAGACAAACATTTAAGCATATTGAGCCAACAAGCAAAACTCGATAGCAATAACCTAACCACCGCAATTACTACAGCTATTAACAATTTTGGGCTTACGCTCGATAAAAGTATTCAGGCATTTAATCAATTGCAAAAAGAAAAGTTTGAACAGTTGGAAATGCGACAAAACGAATTGATTATCAATACAGCTAATAAGTTGGAAACAATTCGAACAACGGTAGAAGAAAAATTGGAAAAAACATTGAGCGAACGTTTAGGGCAAAGTTTTGAATTGGTGGGTAAGCAATTAATTGAAGTACAAAAGGGATTGGGTGAAATGCAAACAATAGCAGGAGATGTGGGCGGACTCAAGAAAGTGCTTAGTAATGTGAAACTGCGTGGAGGCGTTGGCGAAGTGCAATTAGCCATTTTATTAGAGCAAATGCTGGCCCCTAACCAATATGTTGCCAATGTAAAAACCAAAGTGGGGAGCAATGAACCCGTAGAATTTGCAGTTAAACTACCCGGAAGGAGCGAAACGGAAGGTAGTTTTGTGTACTTGCCTATAGATGCCAAATTTCCCAAAGATGTTTACGAACACTTGCTTGTAGCTTACGATAAGGGAACTACAGAAGCTATTGATGTAGCCGTAAAGCAGTTGGAGGCTACTATGCGCAAAATGGCCAAAGATATTCACGACAAATATATCGATCCGCCTAATACCACCGATTTTGCCATCTTATTTTTACCTTTTGAAAGCATTTATGCCGAGGTAATTAGGCGCAACGACTTGGTTGATTTGCTGCGAAAAGATTACCATATTGCTGTAGCAGGGCCTACCACACTTATGGCCATACTCAACAGCCTGCAAATGGGCTTTCGTACATTGGCCTTACAAAAGCGTAGCAGCGAAGTGTGGCAGGTGTTGGGATCAGTAAAAACAGAGTTTCAAAAATTTGGAGGATTACTGGAAAAAGCACAAAAAAATTTACATACGGCTAGCGATACGGTGGATGAATTGCTTGGTAAGCGCAGCCGTGCCATTCATCGAAAATTAAAAAACATAGAAGCATTGCCCACCAATGCAGCCGAAGAATCCTTGTTGGTGGATGGTGGGACCGTAGGAATGGCAGCATTGCCTACCGATGATGATGACGAAGAAGAGGATTAGATTTTACACGATCGGTGGACGGCTATTAAACCGATTCAAAAAAAATATGTGGGTATAGCAATTGAATATTGGTAAATAATTTTTTCGATGGATGCTTGTGGCATTTATAAACCAATGGTAGATTATTGTTGCCAACTTTGCGCTCTTGTACAAGTATAAATACAGGAAATTGTTTTGGCTCATTCTCGCACACAAACAGATTTCTTACACTCACATTCTATGGCTATGATTTAGAAATGGTGTACCACCCCCAAAAAAAATTAGCAAGAGGTGGGTATTTTTTTTAATAGGACATTTGTTTTAGTTTCAAATGGAAAGCTGCACAATGTTGCGATTGATGAAGGGCTGCGGGATGTGTAGGGCTTGGTGCGCATCCTGCAAAGGTGCGTACCGGAACAAAGTGGAGCCTGGAACAGCCCGAACAGGTGCTGACCAAACGACAAAGTGTTTGTAGCCCCTCATTTATTGCCAAGGTTGTTGGGTAAGCAGTTGGTTAAATTGTTGCAGTACTTTTTCGTCGGGTTTGTGAAAAAAGATACCGGTGTGCTTTTCGGGGCGCAAGCCACGTACATACAAATAAATGACACCTCCAAAATGCTGTTGGTAGGTAAAGTTGGGTTTGCGCAAAGCAAGGTATTTACAAACCGCTAACGTATAAATGTGGTATTGTAAATGATAATTGTTTTGGTTCATAGACGCCTGTATGGCTGATGTTTCGTAATCGGCAAGGGTTGGACCTAAATAATTGGACTTCCAATCGAGTATGTAATATTTATCTCGGTATTCAAAGAACAAATCTATTTTTCCATGCATCATACCTTCCAATTCTTTAAAGTGTTTGATATGGAACGGGATGTTGGGGGTAGATAAGGCTTCGATAGCGGCGCTGCTATGGGGTTGTAAGGGAAAGTAAAATTCTAGCTCGTTGAGCCGTTGGTCCTTGTGCAACATGCCGAGGCAGAAAGATTGGTGGGGAATGGGTTGCACTTGGGTAGCAATATGCAATAATTGCAATAGGTTTTCAGCTAATGCAGTATTGTTGCTTTGCGACGACAATAAGCGTTTTAGGGCTTTATTGATAATGCTTGGCCATTGGGAGGGTAGTGTAAATTCGGCATATTCAAACAAATAGTGCAGCAAGTTGCCCGTGTGTGCACCCTTTTGTAAATCTTTGAAAATAAAGGTTTCGTAGGCATCGGCATGCGAATCGGTGAACCGAAGTGTGGGTTGTGGTGTATGTTCGGGACTCAGCATGGTATAGCTAGCTTTGGTCCAATGCAAGTGGGTAAGTTGCAGCGAACCAATATTGGCATATTGAGGTACAATAGGGGTGTTGTTGGAGGAGAAGGTATACTTTGTGTTGGCCTCTATTTCAGGAGGCGTAATATGGGCAATGCCTACTTGTTCTAGTTTGGGCAATACGAACTTTTTGAGTACCGAACTTTTATAAAAACCGGCTTTATTGTTTGCTATAAAACAATGATAGCGCGCTCGTGTAATTGCCACATAGAGCAGTCGGCTATTTTCTTGTTCATTTTGCTGTTCAAACCACTCTTTTTCTTCCGGCGACAATTGTGCTTTTGGGGCGGTGTAGTAGCGGCTATTGGTAGGGTTGCGAAAAGTAGCTGTTTTAAAGGTGGCTTCATTTTTCAACATATCCAAATGCGGTGCCAACACAATATTGTATTCAAGTCCTTTGCTTTTGTGAATGGTGACTATTTTTACGGCAGCTTCATCGCTTTCAATACGTTGTTCGTATTCGTCGCCTTCACCGGTTCTTCCTTCCATGCCTTTTTTGAGCCATACTATTTGTTCTTCTGGCGTGTATTTTTTTCGTTGTGCTACTTTGTGTATAATTTCTACCAACTGTAAAATGTTCGAAATGGTGCGTTCTGCATTGGGTTTGGTACTTCCATTCAGTAAATCGGTAAAGGCATGGTCGGCTAAAAACTTCCGCAACATAACGTACACACCCTCGGAATTCCATGCCTCTTGGTATAGTTTGAATTGCTGCAAAACGTCTTCTTCATTTATTTCAAGAAGGGTTTGTGTTGTATAGCCACCAAGTTCGCTAATGAGTGCCCGGTTAATATTAGCGCGCGAAATTTGCCATACGGCTAGCATTACGTAATACAAATCGTGGGCTTCTGCTGATTGCAATAGTTTGGTATCGCTAATGGTAATGGCGGGAATACCATAATTGGCCAATTGCTGTTTGATGGCAATACCTTGTTTTTTGTTGCGCACCAAAATGCCAATATCGGCAGGTTGTACTGCTTGTTTTGAGCCATCGTGCTTCACAATCGTGTATTTGCCTGAACACAATAAATCGCGTGCAACGGCTATTGTGCCTTGAAGCACGGCTTCTTTGTTTTCAAGTGACGCTATACTGATGGGTGTTAAGGGAGCACCTTCGTAATGCAGGTCTCCTTTGGTATTGTTCGGCGGCGATTCTACCGGCAAATATTGAATGCCTTCTGTAGCAAACGTATTAAAATTGGGTTCTGGCAAGAAAAAACTATTCATGGCCCTAATGAAACTTGCCGAAGAACGATGGTTCACATTCATTTGGTGCAACCGCTGTACTTGTTGAGCGGCTTCAAAATAGGTAAAGATGTCGGCCGAACGAAAACCGTAAATGGATTGTTTGGGATCGCCAATGTAAAACAAAATATGGTTATCGTAACCGTACAAAGTATTGAAAATGGCGTATTGTTTTTGGTCGGTATCTTGAAATTCGTCGATAAAAACGGCTTGGTATTTGGTGCGTAACTGCGCAATCAGGCTTTCTTTTTGCAAACCGGTTGTAACAGATTGGTGCAAGAGGTCAATCATGTCGTCGAAGGTAATAACGGCCCTCTGCCGTTTAAAGGTTTGTAAAGCACAGTGTACTTGCTGATAAGCCATGATGGCTAAATGGATTTGAAACTGCTGTAGCAACACGTGGGTTTTGCCAAGTTCGGCATAGTATTCGAGTACTTGAGTTAGGCATTCATCGAACAATGCCGTAACGTATTGGGTTTCTTGTTTGTTATAAATGGTTTCAAGAGTGCCTGCCCAATCTTGGGCAACCAATAACGGCTCAAAAGTGGGTTTGGCATACCTATTTTTTGCACACTTTTGTATTA
>JACCDS010881638.1_pt1 | contig 20240 bp, 19 predicted proteins | sample 7446441 | NCBI WGS metagenome assembly JACCDS01 (sample SAMN15323445, study PRJNA562643) | freshwater metagenome | isolation source: river surface water | place: USA:Blue River Watershed | collected 2017-08-17
GCAGCGTGCCCGAGCTGGTGTGGGCCCTGGTCTTCGTGCGTGTCGTCGGCTTGGGCGCCACGGCCGGTGTGCTGGCCATTGCGCTCACTTACGGCGGCATGCTGGGCAAGGTGTACAGCGAGATCCTGGAGAGCGGCGAAACACACGCCACCGAAACGCTGCTGCGCAACGGCTGCGGGCGGCTGCAGGCCTTCTGCTTCGGGCTGCTGCCGCAGAACGCGGGCGAGCTGATCTCCTACACGGTCTACCGCTGGGAGTGCGCGATCCGCTCGTCGGTGGTGCTGGGCTTTGTGGGCGCGGGCGGCCTGGGGCAGCAGTTGGACAGCTCCATGAAGATGTTCGCCGGCGGTGAGGTCTCCACCATGCTGCTGGTCTTCCTGGTGCTGGTGGCGCTGGCCGACCGCACCAGCAGCTGGCTGCGCAAGGTGCTGGCATGACGGCGCCCGTTCGCCGCGCGGCCAACGCGCCCTACAAATTGCCGCCGCCCTTGTTCGACATGCGCTGCAAAGCCTGCTGGTTCGTGGCGGGCCTGGGCGCGTTGGTGGTGGCCAGCTTCTGGTCGCTGGACCTGCAGTGGGCGCAGTTCTTCTCGTCCGAGGCGCTGCGCGCCATGGCGCGTTTCCTGGGCGAGTTCTTCCCGCCCGACCTGCAGCCCGGCTTCCTGAGCCGGGTGCTGCTGGCAAGCTGGGAAACGCTGGCCATGTCGGCCCTGGGCACCTTGCTGGCGGCGCTGGCCGGCCTGCTGCTGGCGCTGCCCGCCAGCCGACACCACGCGGGCGACGCCGCGCGGGCGCGCGCGCCCACACGGCTGCTGCTCAACGCCTTGCGGTCGGTGCCGGAACTGGTGTGGGCCAGCCTGCTGCTGATCGCCGCGGGCCTGGGCCCGTTCGCCGGCACGCTGGCCCTGGCCGCGCACACCGCGGGCGTGCTGGGGCGGCTGTTTGCCGAGGCCATTGAAAACACGCCGGCCGGGCCTGGCGCGGCGCTGCGTGCGCAGGGCGCGGGCGCCGGCCAGGTCTTCCTGTACGCGACGCTGCCGCAGGTGCTGCCGCAGTTGATGAGCTACACGCTGTACCGCTGGGAAAACAACATCCGCGCCGCTGCCGTGCTGGGCGTGGTGGGCGCCGGCGGCCTGGGGCAGCTGCTGTCCTTCCACATGGGCCTGTTCCACATGAGCAAGACCGCCACCGTGCTGCTGGCCATGCTGCTGCTGGTGGCGCTGGTGGACGCGCTCAGCTACGCGCTGCGGCGGCGGGCCATGCGCTGAAGGCCGGTTGAAAGCTTGAGAGGAAGCCCGATGAAGATGCTGCTCACCTCGGCCGGCGTGCGCAACGCCAGCATCCACCAAGCCTTGCTGGGCCTGCTGGGCAAGCCCATCGCCGAGTGCAAGGCGCTGTGCATACCGACGGCCCTTTACGGCCACCCGATGGGCAGCCCTGAAGGGGCCCGGCGCTTCATCACCGGCCAGTCGGGCTGCCCCATGTGCGAGCTGGGCTGGAAGAGCGTGGGCGTGCTGGAGCTCACCGCGCTGCCCAGCATCGGTGAAGCGCGCTGGGCACCGTGGGTGCGCGACGCGGACGTGCTGCTGGTGGAAGGTGGCGACGCGCTCTACCTGTGCCACTGGATGCGCCAGTCCGGCCTGGCCGCCCTGCTGCCGCAGCTGGACCACCTGGTCTGGGTGGGCCTGAGCGCCGGCAGCATGGTGATGACGCCGCGGGTGGGCGACGCTTTCGTGGAGACCCGGCCGCCCATCACCGGCAACGACCAGGGTCTCGGCCTGGTCGACTTTTCCATCTTCCCGCACCTGGACCACCCGGGCTTCGACGAGAACACCATGGCCTGCGGGGAGGCATGGGCGGCGCAGATAGGCGGGCCGGCCTATGCCATCGACGACGAAACGGCGCTGCAGGTGGTCGACGGCCGGGTGGACGTCGTCTCCGAAGGCCAGTGGCGCTACTTCAGCCCTTGACCGCGGGCGGCTGCGTTCACAGCTTGTGCGTGGACAACAGGATGCTGGTCTCGGTGTTGGCAATGCCCTTGAACAGGCGGATGGCGCTCAGCACGCGGTCGAAGGCTTCCAGGCTGTCCGCCTGCAGTTCTGCCACGATGTCCCAGCGGCCGTTGGTGCTGTAGATGGCCGACACGTTGGGGTGGCCGCGCAAGGACTTCAGCACGTCCTTGGTGGTGTTGCCTTCGACGGCGATGCTCATCAGCGCGCGGATGCGGTGCGCCTCCACCTGCGGCTTCAGGCGCACCGTGTAGCCGACGATCACGCCTTCCTGCTGCAGCCGCGCCATGCGGTTTTGCACCGTGCCGCGGGCCACCTTCAGCGTGGCCGCCAGGGCCGCCACCGTGGCACGGCCGTCGGCGCGCAGCAGCGCGATCAATTCGCGGTCGGTGTCGTCAAGTGAAGTCATTGTGCTCAATGAAGCTGGCGCTTTGCTCAGCTTACCCAACTTTCTGATCAGGCTGCGGGCTTCAATTTGGCGCCAGGGCCGCGGAGACTGCTGGCCAAGACCCAAGAGCCCACCCATGACCCGATTCATCGACGTGCCCGCCCTGTCCCAGCTGCTGCAGCAGCAGGGGCTGGCCCGCTTCATCACTGAGCTGTGCGACACGCTGCAGCAGGATTTCCTGCGCTGGGAGGACTTCGACAAATCCGCCCGCGTGGCCAGCCACTCGCCGCGCGGCGTCATCGAGCTGATGCCGGTGGCCGATGCCCAGCGCTACGCCTTCAAGTACGTCAACGGCCACCCCGCCAACCCGGCGCAGGGCCAGTACACGGTGATGGCCTTTGGCGTGCTGGCCGACGTGGCCACGGGCTATCCGCTGATGCTGTCGGAGCTGACGCTGACCACGGCGCTGCGCACCGCCGCCACGTCGGCCATGGCGGCCCGCGCGCTGGCGCGCAAGGACTCGCGGCGCATGGCGCTGGTGGGCAACGGCGCGCAGAGCGAGTTCCAGGCGCTGGCGTTTCACACGCTGCTGGGCATCAACGAACTGAGCGTCTACGACACCGACCCCGCGGCCACCGACAAGCTGCTGCACCACCTGTCTGCGTGGCCGGCCTTGCGCGTGCGCCGCGCCCGCAGCGTGGCCGACGCCGTGGCGGGGGCCGACATCGTCACCACCGTCACGGCCGACAAGACACGCGCGGCCGTTCTGCGGCCGGAGATGATCGAACCCGGCATGCACATCAACGGTGTGGGTGGCGACTGCCCAGGCAAGACCGAACTGCACCCGGACGTGCTGCGTCGCGCCAGCGTGTTCGTGGAGTTCGAGCCGCAGACGCGCGTGGAAGGTGACATCCAGCAACTGGACGCCAGCTTCCCCGTCACCGAGCTGTGGCGGGTGCTGGCCGGCCGTGCGCCCGGCCGCCAGCGCGCAGGCGAGGTCACGGTGTTCGACTCGGTGGGCTTTGCGCTGGAGGACTACTCGGCGCTGCGCCACGTCTACCGCCTGGCGCTGGAACAAGGCGTGGGCCAGGACATCCAGCTGGTGCCCGAGGCTGTCGACCCCAAGGACCTGTTCCGCCACACCCATCTGACGGGCAACCCCATCGGCGGCGCCCAGGCGATCGGGGCTGTCAGGGCAGGGCGATGGCCTCGACCTGTATGCGCAGGTCCACGTTCATCTTGAAGCCGTACTCCTTGCCCGCGCCCAGGCCGAAGTCGTCGCGGTTGAAGCTGCCGCTGGCGTCGGCCCCGCAGTAGTCGCGCTTGAGCATGGGGTGCGGCACGCACTTCAGCGAGTGCACCACCAGGGTCAGCGGGCGCGTCACGCCGTGCAGCGTCAACTCGCCCACCAGCTGGGTGGGCACGCCATTCACCGGGGACTGCAGGCTGCCCTTGAAGACGGCGCGCGGGTGCTTCTTCACATCGAAGAAATCCTTGCTGCGCGCCCAGGTGGCCAGCGCGTCCAGGCCGAAGTCGATGCTGGCCAGCTCGGTGACGATCTCCACCGTGCCGGTGCCGGCCGCCTTGTCGTACATCACCTTGCCACTGCTCTTGTTGAGCTTGCCGCGCCAGACCGAGATGCCCATGTGGTCGGCCTCGAAGCTGGGGAAGGTGTGGGTGGGGTCGATGGCGTAGGCGGTGGGTGCGGCGCTGGCGGTCACGGCGGCCAGCAGCAGCGCTGTGGCGGTCAAGCAGGTCTTCATGGGGTTCTCCGGGTGGTGAATGCAGGCACGACGGCCGAGGCCCCGCCCTTTCGACAAGCCCGGCGCCGCCGCCGGGCTGGATTCTCGCGTCCCCTGCCCCGCGCACTCAGCGCGCAATCACCGCACGCTCAGCGCGCCAGGCTGCGCACCCGCTGTTCCAGCGGCGGCAGGAAGCTGCGGTCGAAGACCTCGCGCACGCTGGGCGTGCGCGGCAGCTGCTTGACCTGCACGATGCGCTCGATCAGGCGCTGCAAGCGCTGGTCGTCCATGTCGCCGATGCCGATGCGGCGGCCCTCGGGGTGCGCCATCTCGATGGCCAGCGTGCCCTCCAGCCGCCGCTGGTTGACGGCGCGGTCGCTGCCCGGCGCGTGGCGCAACAAGGCGGCGATGGCCGCCGAGGGTTGCGCCACCGTGTCCACCAGGCCGCGGTTGACGGCACGCAGTAGCGGGCCCAGGGCGCTGCGTTCACGCTCGTAGGCCTCACGCGTGACGAACAGCGTGTTGCCGTACATCTCGGGCAGCACGTCCGACCAGTTCAGGAAGCGCAGGCGGGCCGGGTCCACGCCGTAGGGCGCCGCCGACGCGATCAGCGTGTTGACAAAGCCGAACACGCCGTCCGCCCCGCGACCGCCCAGCATGTCCTTCACCGCCTGCCCCATGCCGCCCATGCTGCCGTCGACACGGACCTGGGCCGCATCGATGCCGGCCGCCTGGGCATAGAGGTCAAAGGTCAGCAGCGCGGCGTCGCTGGCGTGGCCGACCACATGCCGTCCCAGCAGGTCTTGCGGGCGCCGGATGGGCCCGCGGGCGTCCACGGCGATGGTGAAGGGCACCACGTTGAAGGTGGTGAACAGGGCCACCGGCCCGGTGTGGGGCGCGCCGCGTGCGATGCGCTCGATCAGCGCGCTGATGTCGCCGTAGCCCAGGTCGAAGCGGCCGTCGCGCACCAGGGGCACCATGGCGGCGGCCCCGGGGCCGGCGGAGAACTGGACATCCAGGCCTTCTTGCGCCAGGTAGCCCTGGTCCTGGGCCAGCAGGAAGAAGGCCACGGGGCCTGACAGGCTGGTGTTCAGCAGCAGGCGCAGCGGCCGCCGGGGCGGGACGGCCTGGGCCTGGGGCTGGCTCTGGGCTCCAGGCAACGCGGTGCAGGCCATGGCGGCGCACAAGGCCTGGGTGAAGCGACGGCGCAGGGGTTCCATGTCAGGGCCGGGTCCTTTCTTGGGCCGATGGCAAGTGGGCTGCGGTGAACACCTCGTGGGCAGAAGGCTTGCGCGGCAGCGCACTGCCGGCGGCCATGAGGGTGATGCTGCGTTCCAGCCGCGCCGTGTCCACGCCACCCAGCAGCGGGGCCTGGCCCGGCTGCGGCAGCGCCGGGTTCATCTCCAGCGCCAGGGTGGCCATCAGGCGTGCGTGCTCGGGCGGCCGGTGCAGGCCGGGCACCTGTTGCACCACGGCGTCCAACGCCGCGGTGGGGTCGCGCAACATGTCCACCACGCCCTGGTTCAAGGCCGCCAGCAAGCGCGTCACCAGCTCCGGCTCCTGGCGCAACAAGGCCTGCGAGGCCATCACGACGCTGCCGTAGAGGTCGGGCACGAAATCGGCATAACGCAGGAAGTGCACGCGCTTGAGCAGTGCGGGGTCGGCGGCGGTGAGCGCGCCGGTGAAGGTGCTGACATAGCCAAAGGCACCACCGGCGCGGCCGGCGAGCACGTCCTCGGCCATGCCGGCCATGCCCGACCAGCTGTCTGCCACCTGCATGCGGCCGGTGTCCAGGCCCAGATGGCCACACAGCGCGCCAAAGGTGCGCAAGGCCACGTCGCTGTCGTGGCCCACCAGGCGCAGGCCCTGCAGCTGCGACGGGTGCCGCACCGGGCCGCCGGCCGCCACCAGCACGCAGGACGGCGAGGCGTTGAACATCATGTAGACGCCGCGGGGCGCTGCCTCGGGGCGGCGCGCGCAGAGCTCGATCAAGGCGTTGACGTCGCCATAGGCCAGGTCGTAGCCGCCCTGCACCATGCGCGGCGCGGCTGTGTACGCGCCTGCGCCGGGCGTGAGGTCCAGCGCGATGCCCTGCTTGGCCAGGTAGCCGCGCCCCAACGCCAGCCACAGCCAGGCCTGCGGGCTGGAGAAGCCGGTGTTGAGCAGCATGCGCAGCCGCCGGGGTGCGCTGCGGGCTGGCAAGGCCAGCGGGCCCGTCAGTGCCGCCGCCGCCAGGGTCTTGAGCCAGCTGCGGCGGGTGCTGCTGCTGAGGGGTGTGCTGCGGAGGGGTGCGTGGACATCATGCATGCGCCCACTGTAGGGGGCCGGTTCCGTCCTGGGCATTCGCTGGGCTACGCGCGGCCCTGCGTAGGACTACGGAGGCGGCAGGCCGCGGCGAAGCGCTCTCAGGACTTGCCCAGCTGAGGCCGCCCGAACAAGGTGGAGGCGCGGCTGATGGGCCCCAGCTCTGCCGTCGCCGCCTGCACCGCCGGCGCCAGCTGCTGCATGCGGGCCAGCGTGAGCCGCTGGCGCGGGCCGGCAATGCTGATCACGCCCACGGCTTCGCGGCCGCGGATCACGGGCGCGGCCATCGCACTCATGCCAGGCGCAAACACCTCGTCGATCATCGCGTAGCCGCGCGTGCGCGCCGCCTGCAGCAGGGCCAGCAAGGCCTTCACGGTGGTGGGCGCCTTGGGGCCGTAGTCCTTGGGCTGGCCGAAGCCCTGGCGGCTGACCAGTTCCAGTGCACGCTCGTCGCTCAGCGTCAGCAGCAAGGCGTGGCCGGATGCGGTGCAGGACAGCCGCGCGTCCATGCCCATGTCGGGGTCGTAGCGCAGGCCCGTGCGCTTGCCTTGCGACTTGGCCACCCACACCAGGCGGTCGTCGTCGACGATGGCCAGCCGCACCAGTTCGCCCGACTCCTGGGCCAAGCGCTCCAGCAGCGGCTCGGCGATGTCGACGATGCCGGAGCTGCTGAGGAAGCCCAGGCCCAGCGACGCCAGCTTGGCCGTCAGCAGGTAGTCGCCCTGGCTGCGCATCTGGCGCACATAACCGCGCCGCTGCAACTCGGTGAGCAACCGGTGGCAGGCGCTGCGTGGCATGTCCAGCTCATCGGCCAGCGCGCTGAGCGACATGCCTTCCGGCTGGCCGCACAGGCGTTCCAGCAAGGCCAGGCCACGGTCCAGGGCGAGTGTCACAGGTGGGTTTCCTTCTTTCGCAAGCGGCCGCAGCCTAGCACCGCATCGCCACGGTTTCGCGATACGCAATGACTTTCCAGTTCAGAACACCGCTCCAAACCGGTCCACAGAATCCGCCGCCATGGAGACAAGGACCGCCATGCCCCACCCCCTCTACGTGTTGAACGGATCGAACCTGAACATGCTGGGCATGCGCGAGCCGGCGCTGTATGGAACGACCACGCTGGCCCAGATCGAGCAGCGCACGCGCGAGCTGGCCGGTGAGTTGGGCCTGGCCTGCGAGTTTCGCCAGACCAACCACGAAGGTGTGCTGGTCGACTGGATACAGGAAGCCGCCCTGCGCGACGCGGCCGTGGTCATCAACCCGGCAGGCTTCTCCTTCGGCTGCGTGCCGGTGCTGGACGCCCTGAAGCTGGTGCGCAAGCCCGTCGTCGAAGTCCACCTCACCAACATCCACCAGCGGCCGGCGCCGTACACGCACTCGCTGGTCTCGCAAACGGCCACGGGCGTGATCTGCGGCCTGGGCCCCACGGGCTACCTGCTGGCCGTGCGCGCGGTTGCGGCCTTGCTGGGCTGAGGCAAACAATGGCACTGCTGGGCAAAGCCGCGCTGGCCATGTGGTGGGACCTGTCGGCCGAGGTGCGGCCGGAATGGGAGCACTGGCACGCACACGAGCACTTTCCGGAGCGGCTGGCGATTCCCGGCTTCCTGCGTGCCACGCGCTGGACCGCGTCCGCCGGCGGCGAAGGCTGCTTCGTGATGTACGAGTTGCAGGACCACGCGGTGCTGGCCTCAGCGCCCTATGTGGCGCGTCTCAATGCGCCCACGCCCTGGTCCACGCGCATGATGCCCTTGCACCGCCACATGGTGCGCAGCCAGTGCCAGGTGCTGCTGAGCCACGGCGCGCTCACCGCGCAGCAGGTATTGACCATCCGCTGCGCCCCCCAAGACGGCCAGGCCGCTGCGCTGCAGGCCGCGCTGGGTGACCTGGCCGCCGCGCAGGTGGCCCGGCCCGGGCTGGTGGGCCTGCACCTGCTGCGCCACCAGGCGCCTGCATTGGCGGCCACCACCGAACAGCAGATCCGCGGCAACGCCGACCAGGCGGCCGACTGGGTCCTGGTGGCCTGCGGCTACCAGCAGGACGCGCTGGCCCGGCTCAGCGAGTCCGAACTGAGCGATGCGCAACTGCAGGCCCTGGGCGCTGCACCCGGCACCTGGCGCCAGTTCTACGGGCTGGCGTACTCGGCCACGCCGGCAGACATCGCATGAGATTCACCCCTCCCCTACCCCGCTTTTCACAGGAGACGACATGGCTTCCAGACTGATCACCTTCGCGGCCGCCCTCGGCATGGCCATGGCCACCACCGCAGCCTGGGCCCAGGACATCCAGGAGCGCACCATCAAGTTCGGCCACCTGAACAACACCGACCACCCCACCAGCACCGGCGTCAAGAAGTTCGCCGAGCTGGTGGCGGCCAAGAGCGGCGGCAAGATCAAGGTGACCGAGTTCCCCGGCAGCCAGCTGGGTAACGAGTTGCAGCAGCAGTCGGCCCTGGTGGGCGGCGTGCAGGAAATGCTGGTGGCGTCCACCACCTCGCTGGCCGGCATCGTGCGGGAGTTTGGTCTGCTGGACTTCCCCTTCCTCTTCAGCCACGCGCGCCAGGCCGACGCCATGGTGGACGGCCCGCTGGGCAAGATGCTCAGCGCGCGGCTGGCTGACAAGGGCATCGTCGTGCTGGGCTTCTTTGACCTGGGCTTCCGCAACGTCACCAACAGCAAGCGGCCCATCACCAAGGGCGAGGACCTGGACGGCCTGAAGCTGCGCGTCATTCCCAACCCGGTGTTCATCGAGACCTTCAAGACCTTCAAGGCCAACCCGCTGCCCATGCCTTTTGCCGAGCTCTATGGCGCGCTGGAGAGCAAGGCCGTGGACGGCCAGGAGAACCCGTACGCCGTGATCCTGTCCAGCAAGCTGTACGAGGTGAACAAGTTCGTCAGCGAGACCAACCACGTCTACGCCACCAACCCGGTGCAGATCAGCAAGCGCTTCTGGGACAAGCTCTCGCCGGCCGAGCAGAAGCTGCTGCAGGAAGCCGCCGTGGAAGCGCAGAACTTCCAGCGCTTGGCCAGCCGCGCGGTGTCCAGCAAGGCGGTGGCCGAGCTGAAGGCCAAGGGCATGGTGCACAACGAGATCGCACCGGCCGAGCAGGCGCGCATGCGGGCAGCCGTGAAGCCGGTGCAGGACAAGTTCGCGGCCAGCTACGACCCCGCCGTGGTGACCCTGTTCAGGAGCGAGCTGGAGCGCGTGTCCAAGCTCTGAGCACCGGCTACCACTGACAATGGGGGTCAGCCACGAGGCGGTTGCCTCAAGGGAGAGACGCGTGAGCACCCCATTGTCAAAGGCCCTTGCAGGCCTCTTGTGCGCAGCCAGCCTGTCGGCGCAGGCCCAGGACCTGCCCGCCTGGCTGGTGGAAGCCAAGGCCAGGGAAGCCCGGACGGACAGGCCCGCCGAGGTGGTGAGCGAGGACCGGCTGCTCAGGGCGCTGCTGCCCGGCACCGTGAAGAAGAAGGTGGTGCTTGACGACGGCAGCTACAGCATCGGCGTCGAACTGGATGCCGGCGCTGCGGGCAGCATCGAGGTCTCCTGCGAGGTGTTCCCGGGCAGCCACGACCTGGCGGCCATCCTGGCCAAGACCAGCGAGTCCAGCTTCGTGGAAATCCAGAAGCTCAACGGCACCGTGGAAGCGCGGGCCCTGGAGTCCTCCGACGCGGGCGCGGTGGGCCCGTATCCGTACCTGTCGCTGCAGTGGATCTACCGCGCCAGCAAAGGCGGCGAAACGCGCGTGGGTGGCCTGAAGCAGTTTGTCGCCGCCACCGACGAGGCCGTGGCCTACTGCGCCAACGATGACCTCGGCTTTGTGAAGAGCTTCGACGCCGTCTCGCGCGCCTTGACCACCAGCCTGCGCCTGGGCGACACACCCGCCAGGCCGTACTTCCGGGAGGTCAGCGTGGTCCGCCTGGACGGTGCACGGGTAGGTGTGGCCAGCACCACCATGACCCGGGACGGAGACGGCGACACCCAGGTCGCCACCCGCACGGCCCTGCTGGTGGCCCCCACGCCAGACCGCCTGATCTCGCAGGACGTCGCCGAGGTGCAGTGGGTGGGCCCGGAGGGCAACCTGATCAACGCCGCACATGCCAAGTCCAGCAACGGCAAGCTGGTCGAGAACCTGGCGCTGAAGCGCCAGGGCCAGGCGCCCTGGCGCATCACCGGCACGCTGGACGGCAAGAGCGTGGACCTGGAGGTGCAAGGCACGCCCAGCAGCCAGGTCGCGCAGGCCTGGGCCCGCAAGCGCTTGATGGCGCAGCCCAAGCCCGTGGGTGCGCAGACGGAGTCGCTGAACTGGGGCTCGCCGGACCTGAGCCGCCTGCTCACCAGCCGCAGCACGGTGGTCGCACGCACGGGCACGGACCGCTACGCGGCGCGCGAGGAACTGGGCGGCCTGGTCGTGGACGTGGTACTGGACGCACAGACCGGCACGATGTTCAGCGCCAAGATGCAGGTGGGCCCGCTGATGCTGAACTTCGAGCGCATCTACCGCGACGGCGAGTTCTGAGCCAGGCGCCGCCTGCGGCTGCGTCCCATAGCCTTCGGTTATGCCCAACAAGCCCTGGGCATCTTACGGGCCGGGCCGGGTTCTGATGTACTCCGCACCGCCCTGAGTCTCACCCGAAAGAGCCGAACCCCATGAAGTGCATCTCCCTCGCCGTTGCCGCAGCGCTCGCGCTGACGGGAGCTTCCGGCCTGCGCGCACAAACGAACTGGCCGGACAAGCCGGTACGCATCATCGTGCCGCTGCCGCCGGGTGGCCCGTCGGACATCGTCCTGCGCGCGGCCATCGACAAGATGCAGCCGTTGTTGAAGCAGCCCCTGGTCATCGACAACAAGCCCGGCGCGGCAGGCAATGTCGGCGCGGCCGAAGCCGCACGCGCCGCACCGGACGGCCAGACCTGGCTGTGGTCCACCGACACCCTGTTGACGGTGAACCCGCATGTGTATGCCAAGCTGGGCTTCAAGCCCGAGGACCTGGTGCCCGTGATGCGCGTCAGCGCCTTCAGCCAGACGCTGGTGTGCCATCCGGCCCTGGGCCTGAAGACGGTGGCTGACCTGGTGGCGCTGGCGAAGTCAAGGCCACTCAGCTACGCATCGGGCGGTGCGGGCTCGCCGGGCCACCTCAGCACGGAGCAGTTCAAGAAAGTCGCCGGCATCGAGATGACCCACGTGCCCTACAAAGGCCCCGCGCCGGCGATCCAGGAAGTGATGGGCGGGCAGGTGGACTGCGGCTTCCTGGCCGGCCCCACCGTGCTGCCGCACGTGCGTGCGGGCAAGCTGACGGCCTTGGCCGTCTCCGGTGCCGCGCGCTCGGCGCTGTTGCCCGAGGTGCCGGCGGTGGCCGAGTCCGGCTATCCCGGTTTCGACGCCACCTTCTCGCTGGTGCTGTTTGCGCCCAAGGGCGTGCCAGCGGCGACCATCGAGGCCATGTCCAAGGCGCTGGGCACCGCGGTCAAGACGCCCGATGTCGTCGAACGCTTGCGGCTGAGCGACCAGTCCGTGGTGGCGTCCTCGCCCCAGGAAGCGGCCAGCCGCTTGGCGGCGGAGTCCAGGACCTGGGGCGCCGTCGTGAAGCGGCTGGGTCTGCAGGCGGACTGACCCGCACCCCACGCGCGGCTTCTATACTCGCCACACCCGTCATTGGGGAGTAGCCGCCCTGCAGCCGCAGGGGTCCACGTCAACACACTTGGCCTTTGCTTCATGCGCGGGCCATGGCGCGGACAGCTTCAACGCCTGGCAAGACCTTTGACTGCACTGCCTCCGGATGGGCCGGGGATGCCGTGCAGTCTTGTCTTTGTGCTGGCCCTTGGAGTTTGCTGTGGAAGCCTTTCTTGTCTCGACCGGCATCGTCGCCCTGGGTGAAATGGGCGACAAGACGCAGTTGCTGGCCATCGTGCTGGCGGCAGCGTTTCGCAAGCCGGTCCCCATCATCCTGGGCATCCTGGTGGCCACGCTGGCCAACCACGCAGCGGCGGGCGCCGTGGGTGGCTGGGTGGCCCAGGCCCTGGGTCCGGACATCCTGCGCTGGGTGATCGGCGTGTCCTTCCTGGCCATGGCGGGCTGGATGCTGATCCCGGACACCATCGACGACGACGCGGCCACGGGCCGGCAGCGCTTTGGTGTCTTCGGCACCACCGTGGTGGCCTTCTTCCTGGCCGAGATGGGTGACAAGACGCAGATCGCCACCGTGGCCCTGGCCGCGCGCTACAGCGACATCGTGCCCGTGGTCCTGGGTACCACGTTCGGCATGATGCTGGCCAACGTACCGGCGGTCTTCCTGGGCGACAAGATCGCCAAGAAGGTGTCCATGAAGCTGGTGCACGGCATTGCCGCCGCCATCTTTGCCGTGCTGGGCGTGCTGACGCTGCTGAACGTGGGCCAGCTGTTCTGACGGATCGCCAGCGCGGCGCCCGGATGGCGTCGTTGACAGCATGGATTTGCGCGGCGCCAAATCCGCGCCCTGCGCTCAACGGGTGACCACCTCACCCATCCACCTTGAGGAGCTGCGCATGAAGACCTCTGCGGCAGTTGCGTTCGCCTCAGCCTCCCTGCTGGCCGCCACCGGCGCGGCACTGGCGCACGAAGGCGACACGGTGTCGGCCAAGCTCGGCAGCGTGCACTTCAAGGTCAGTTGCAGCGCGGCGGCGCAGCGCGACTTCGATCTCGCAATGGCCTACCAGCACTCCTTCGCGCAGCACCTGATGCGCGAGCCGCTGGAGCGTGCGTTGAAGCAGGACCCGTCCTGCGGCATGGTGTTCTGGGCCCGTGCGCTGGCTTCGCTGGACAACCCCTTCGGCTGGCCCGGCAACGTGTCCGCAGCCACGCTGGCCGAAGGCCCCCTGCTGCTGGAGCAGGCGCGCAAGGCCGGGCTCAAGAGCGAGCGTGAACGCGACCACGTGGACGCGCTGGCCGTGTTCTTCGCCGACGCCGACAAGCTCAACCACCGCACGCGCGCCAAGGCATTGGAGTCGGCCCTGGAGGCCCTGGCGAAGAAACATCCCACCGACACGGAGGCGACGATCCTGCACGCCCTGGTGCTGTCGGCCAACTTCGACCCGGCGGACAAGCAGTACGGCAACCAGCTGCGGGCGGCGACCCTGCTTGAACCGGTGTTTGCCAAGCAACCGCAGCACCCCGGCGTGGCGCACTACCTCATCCACAGCTACGACTACCCACCGATCGCACACCGCGGCTTGGACGCGGCAAACCGCTACGCCAAGATCGCGCCGGCCGCTTCCCATGCGCAGCACATGCCGTCGCACATCTTCACCCGCGTAGGCGCCTGGAAGGAGTCCATCTCCGCCAATGCGCTGTCGGCCCAGGCCGACACCACGGCGGGCTGGAACATGATGCACGCCTACGACTACATGGTGTACGCGCACCTGCAGTTGGGTCAGGACCGCGCGGCGCAGAAGGTGCGCGAGAACGCCTTCGGCACCGGCAAGAGCACCGACCACTTCGCCGCGGCCTATGCCTATGCGGCCATCCCGGCACGGCTGGCACTGGAGCGCGGCGACTGGGCCGCCGCAGCCCGGCTGGCGCTCGCGCCGGCCGCAGACAGCTACCCCTGGGCCAAGTACCCCCAGGCCGAGGCCAGCAATGCCTTCGCCCGCGCCCTGGGCGCGGCGGGCACGCGCGACGCCGCCGCGGTTGACGCCGAGGTCGCGCGCCTGCAGCGCCTGCGCGACAAGGCCACCGACATGAAGATCGGCTACTGGGCCGAGCAGATCGGCATCCAGATCGACGTCGTGCGCGGTTTCGCCACCTTCCGTGCCGGCCAGGCCGATGCCGGCGTTGCCGCGCTGCGCCTGGCGGCTGACCGCGAAGACGCCAGCGAGAAGCACGCCGTCACGCCCGGCCCCCTGCTGCCGGCGCGCGAGGTGCTCGCCACGGCGCTGCTGGAACGGGGCGATGCGGCAGGCGCACTGCGTGAGTTCGAGGCCGTGCTGAAGAAAGAGCCCAACCGGCTGCGCGCCACAGCCGGTGCCGTGATGGCCGCCGAGCGCACCGGCGACGCGGCGCGCACCCGCGATCTCGTCGCCAAGCTGGAACAGCAGACGGCGCAGTCTGACGCCGGCATGCCGGGCATGCAGCTCGCCCGCCAGTCGGTGGCACGCTGAGGCTCATGCGGTGAGGCCCGCGCGGCGCCGCACGGTCGCCCTGCTGGGGGCCGTGTGGGCGGTCTGGCACGCGGGTCCTGCCGCCGCGGTGGAGAGCGACCCGCTGCCGGTCCCCGGCGGTGGGCCGCGGGAGCGGGCGACACGCCTCTACAACGACGGGGTCACTCAGTTGCTGGCGCGCCGCTACGCCCAGGCGCAGGCGCTGTTTGAGCAAGCACTGGCGCTGGACGAGCGCTTCGCCGAGGCGCACAACAACCTCGCCTACGTGCTGCGCATGCAGGGCGCGCGGAACTTCTCCGCCTCGCTGGCGCACTACGACCGCGCCATCGAGCTCAAGCCCACCCTGGCCCAGGCCTACGCCTACCGCGGCATGCTCTTCGTGCAGCAAGGCGACCTGGCACGGGCGCGCGCCGATCTGCAGCGCCTGCTGCAGCTTGACGCCCGCCTGGCCACCGGCCTGCAGACGGCCATCGACGCCGGCGTTGCTGGCGAGTACCGCGGCGGCGTGGTCGGCCAGTACGACTAGGGCACCGCAGGGCGCGGTGCCACACGTGGGCCCGCCGCATCCGCCGGCCGCCCCACCCATCGCGCGGCAGACAGCCCGGTGCATCCTGCCCGCTGGGTATGCCGCCTCAGCGGGTGCAAGTTATCATGGTGCATGTTTTTGGTTGGCAACCTGGCGTCGAAACAGAATAAGCTGTGCAAGTGATTGATTTGCAACGACTTTGTCGCTGTACGACCCGGTCGCCGTCGGTGCATTGACCCTGGCTTTGGCTTGAAAACCGCGCACCCACAGACGGCCCGCCGCCTGACCCCGCCCCAGCTCGCGTTTGTGAGGTGCTGGGCGGAAGGCCTGAACCTCGTCGCGTCATGGAACCGCTATCTCGCGGTCCAGGGGGTGGCCGATGCCCGCCGGGCACGCGGCGAACTGCAAAGGCTGCTGGACCAGTTGCGGGGCGTTGCGTTGGCGCAGGGGCGCAGGGACGTGGCTGTCCTGCTGCGCCGCGACCCCGAGGCCATGCCCGAGCCCTTGGCGCCCGTACCCAGCCTGGAGGAGTTCCGGGCCCAGCATCCGGCCGACTTCTACGCCGAGGCAGAGCTGGTCGAGCTCTACCAGGCCGAGCATGGCGCCCTGCCCTCGCGCAGCACGGGCCGGCGCAAGCAGCGCTTGCGCACCCGCCTGCTGGCAGCCCTGGTGTGGCTGGAAGGCGTCAGCGTGCGCGCGCCCTCGGCGGCGGATCCAATCCGCGCCTGGCTGGACGAACGGGTGGCGCAACGCCTGGCTGCGGTGGGGATACAGACCCTGGGCGACCTGCACGGCTGGATCCGCCGCAAGGGCTTCCACTGGCACCGGCCGGTGCCCCGGCTGGGCCCGGCAGGCGCGGCGCGCATCGTGCACTGGCTCGACGAACACCAGGACGTGTTGGGCGCCCTGCCCTCCACGGCCCGCACGCCACGCCACGCGTCGGACACGGCGCGGCTGACGCCCCCTGCCCGCACGGGCATCGTGCCGCTGGAGCGGTTTGTCCTGCCCCCGGGCCTGGGCACGGCGCAGGGGCGCACCCCGGCAGGAGCCGGCGGGTTGGCGGCGGCCAACGACCTGGAGGCTGTGCAGGCCTGGCTGGCACAGTGGCCGGCCGGCACCCACACCTGGCGCGCGTACCGCAAGGAGGCCGAACGCTTCCTGCTCTGGGCCCTGCTGTCCCGGCGCAAGGCCCTGGCCTCGCTGGGCAAGGACGACTGCGCGGCCTACCGGGACTTCCTGGCGGCGCCCGGCGCGGACTGGACCGGGCCTCGCCACGCACAACGCAACGCCGACGCCTGGCGGCCTTTTGAGGGGCCCCTGGGGCCGTGCTCGCGCCGGCTCGCCTTGGTCGCCGTGCGGGCGCTGTGCGGGTGGTTGGCGCGCCACCGCTACCTGGACGCGAACCCCTGGGATGGCCTTGGCTCCGCTTACACCGTTTCCACCGCCTCCGCCGCTGACACGGCTGGCCCAGCACCCTTGCGGGCGCTGGACCGGCACCAGTGGTCACGGGTTCAGGCCTGGCTGGCGCGTGGGTCCGCGGCGCCGCCCTCCCCTGCGCATCTACGGCTGCGCTTCACCCTCGAACTGGCTTGCCAGACAGGCCTTCGTCTGTCGGAACTGGTGGCCTGCAGGGTGGGCTGGCTGCGGCGGGGCGCCGATGCCAACGGGCGCCCGGCCTGGTCGCTGCAAGTGCCGGGCGCAGGCGGCGAGCCGCGGCAGGTTCCGCTGCCGGGCCCGGCCGTCGCCGCCATGCAAGGCTACTTTGCCAGCCGGGCGCTGGACCCCGGCTTGCTGGGCAACCCGCCGGACACGCCCCTCATTGCGCAACTGGGCCGCAACAGCCCGTTGTCGCCGGCACGGCTCTATGAGGTGCTGGTTCACGGTTTCCAGCGCTGTGCGGCCGAGTGGATGGCGCTGGACCGGCAAGCCGCGGAGACTATTCGGGAGGCCTCCACGCACTGGCTTCGCCACACCCACGGTCTGCATGCCGTGGCCCATGGTGTGCCGCGGGGGGTTCTGCAGGCCCGCCTGGGCCACAAGAGCCGCGCCGCGACGGCCCGCTACGCGCGCCACCACCACGCACCGGCCTCCCCGGCCCAGCCAGCAGCCGGCCTGGACGGGCCGGCGCGTGTACAGCGCTGAAGGCGCTGAGGCCCTTGGGGCGTTCAGGCGGAGAGTTTTCGGGAACGCTTGACGTTTGCACCCGCTGGCGCGGAGATCGCGTCAAACGACGCCAAGTCAGCAGCCCGGTGCAGGGCCGGGCAAGCAGGTGAGTCTTTTCGGGATGCCGGCGGGCGCAGGCCGGGCTCAGCTGGACGCCTGGATGATCCGCGCCACGGCGGCAGCCACCTGGGCCTGGGCGGACTCACCCAGCAGGCCAGGATCCACCTTGATGGTGACCCGCCCGTCGCTGTCCACGGACATGAGCGCCCGCTTGGCGCCCACCGCAGCGATGACCTGGGACTGGGGTGTTGAACGGTTCAACACCTCACGGCCGGGCGCACCCACCAGCAAGGCCAGCACCTGGGCCGCGGGCAGCGGCTGGGCCAAGGCCCGAGCCTGCCGGGCGCGCGCGATCAGGCCTTCCGGGTCTTTCTGCAGCGCTTCGCTCAGCGGCTGGGCCCAGCGGAACTGGATCTCCAAGGGGCTGGCAAATGCCGCCACCACCGCGTCGGGCAGGCGTGCCAGCGAAAGGCTCTTGGACACCAAGGCCACGTCCACGCCGAGCGCCTCGGACAGCTTGCGTTGCGACGGGTACAGCCCCTCGTCCAGCGCACGCTTGTACATGGCACCCTGCTCCCAGGCGCTGAGGTTCTTGCGCGCGCGGTTCTCCCGCTCCATGGCCTCGAACAGTCCGCGGTCGTCCATGTCCGTCACCAGGGCCTGCAAAGGCAGGCCCAGTTCCAGACAGGCCCGGTGGCGGCGGTGGCCAAACACCAACTCGTAGGCCGGCTCCCCAGGTGTTGAACCGTTCAACACCGGTCGGACGCTCACCGGCTGCACGTTGCCCCCGGCCGCCGCGATCTCCGCCTTCAACTCCGCAAAAGCCGCGTCCGCAAACGAGGCTTCGTGGCGGTTGGCCCAGCGCGAGGCCTTGACCAACCGGGCGTCCAGCATGCGCACGGGCTCGGCCCCGTCGAAGGCCTTCAAGCGCTCCCGCAGTTCCTCTGCCTCCCGCACCGCAGACGACTGCGAAGCCATGAAGTGGGCCATGGAACCCGGCGCGGTCTTGGGCCGGTGCTCGCCACCTTCGGCCACGGCCTGCCCACCCGCGGCGGGTGCCGGCGGCGCCTGGATCAACAAGGCCTTGGCTGCCAGCTTCTTGCTCATCGCTTAGCCCCCTTCGTCTCGCTTGCTGACAGTGTTGAACCGTTCAACACCCCCACCTGCCGCGCCCACACCGAGCGTATGGAGCCTTCGATGTGGCCCACGAAACTGTCGTAGGCATCGCGCGCACGCTTGAAGGTGCGTGCATTGCCGTCGTACCGGGACACGTCGTAGACCGTGCCGAACTCCGCGCTGGTCACACCCGTCACGGCCGTCTTGGGGATCTCCACCGGCAACACCTTCTCGGCGTAGGTCTGGCCTATCCACTGGCGGATGATGTTGCTCGCGGCGTCGGCCGAGTCCACCCGGGCCAGCAGGATGTGGATGAAGTCGAACTCCTTGCTCAAGCCACGCTTGGTGAGCAGCTCGGTCGTGAGGTCCGAGAACAGGCTCCAGAACTGCGACGCCGACGCAAAGTCCAGGGCATTGGGGGGCAGCGGCATGATGATGCCGTCCGAGGCCATGAACGCGTTGATGGTGGTGTAGGACAGGGCAGGGGGCGTGTCGATCACGATCACGTCGTACTCGGACCGCACGTCGTCTATGCCCAGGTCCAGCACGCGCCAGAACTCGAAGCCCGGCTCCTGGGTCTGCCGCGCCGGCAAGGCAAACTCCGCCCCGAAGAGCACAGGCGCCGCGCCGACCAGGTCGATGCCGTCCCAATACGTCGGCCGGATGGCGTAGCGAATGGACGTCTCACTGCCCATGGCCAGGGGCAGGATGGTGTCCTCTTCCTGCGCCTCGGTGTCCGGCAGGATGCCGAACAGGGTGGGCAGCGACCCCTGCGGGTCCGTGTCGATCACCAGCACCCGGTGGCCCAGCAGCGACAAGCCCTGCGCCAGGGTCACGGCCGTGGTGGTCTTGGACACACCGCCCTTGAAGTTGCCGATGCTGATGGTGACCGCTTCCGCTCCCGGCGGCTTGAGGTTGTCTCGGCGGTACTCGCGCACCCAGGCACGGGACTCCGCCAAGGTGAACTCGCGCCGGCTGCCCGACGCATTCAGCTGGCCGCCGGGCAGGTCGCCCTTGGACATGCGGTGGTTCACCGAGCCCTTTTCGATGCCGCACAGGGCAGCCAGCTGGCTCAGGTTGAACACCGGGGGTGCCTTGCGCGCACTGGGTGCCAGCATGGCGCTGCGGATTTGCTCCATCATCCCCACCGCGCGCTCGGCCTGATCGGCGATGTCCTGGAGGTTGATGCGCCGCTGTGGCTTGATGGTGATGGCTGTCAAGAATGGCCTCTGCAAAGTGTCCTGTGGTGGCTTGACGGGAAGCAATTCAACCCCGCGCAAAGCGTCAAGCCATGAGCTCGCGGTACAGATTATCGCTTTGCTGGCCAGCTGTCTTCCTTCTTGTTGGCCCGCCCTTTCCGGCGCCCTTTGGAATAGGTTTCAATTCCTTCAACTCCTCTAATACCTTTAGCCCAAGAAAACCTCATTACTGACAAGCACTTGCGCTCCTTCGTGGAGACCCAACGGGAGGCCGCGGAGGGTTTTCAGGATCGGCCGGCAGGGTTTGCGGGACACCTTGGCGCATCCACGGGACCGTGGGTGAGTGGATGCGGGAAACGCCCCCGTTTGCGCGGTCTGCTCTGGGCGAAAAGGCGCGCCCGTGCGGGCCGGGCCGGCGCCCACCGCCACACGGCTGACAGGTGAGGGTTTTCGGGACCTCAAACCCCGCGTCAGGCCGCCGGATGAGCGGTCTCACGTGAGAGTTTTCAGGAAGACGACCGGCCAGGCCCCGCGGCGCATCAGGTGAAAACAGCACTTCACCCATCCTGTAAAGTCAGACACATGCAAGAGCCGCCCTCCGCGACGCC
>JACCDS010848962.1_pt1 | contig 20238 bp, 25 predicted proteins | sample 7446441 | NCBI WGS metagenome assembly JACCDS01 (sample SAMN15323445, study PRJNA562643) | freshwater metagenome | isolation source: river surface water | place: USA:Blue River Watershed | collected 2017-08-17
CTCGAATCCTGCCAAGGTCGGCATTTCCTACAATACCCGGGTTTTCTCGGGCAACTTCTAATATAAGGAATAATCAATATGAACGCATTGATCAAAACACTCCGTCAAGCCACGCTCGGTCTGGCCCTGTTGGGTTTGTCTGCCGCCGCCATGGCACAGCAAGCAGCCAATGACCTGTACCGGGTCGTGATCGACGTAACTCATCTGGCAGGCAATGGCTGGCTCGATCTGCAATTTAATCCGGGGCAAGATGGCGCGCCGCTGGCGTTTGCCAATCTGACCAACATCCAGGGCGCACTCACCCCAGGTGAAACAGCCGAGGTAGCCGGTTCGGTGAATGGCGAGTTTAATGGCTATGGCGTGCGGTTTACCAACGACACCAGCTACAACAATCTGTTCCAGTCGGTGCAGTTGGGCCAAAAAATCAGCTTCGACATCCAGTTTAGCGGCCCGTTCAAAACTGCAACCAGCAACATTGGCAGCAGCTTTGGTCTGGCCCTGTATACTGCCGACCAGTCCAACACAATTGGCAATGGCGACAGCCTGAGCGGCAGTTTGCTGACCTTTAGCCTGAATCCGGCCAGTGGCGGGCAATTCGGTAACAGCAATGCGGTGGTATATGACAGCGCGCTGATTAGCGTGACTGCCGTGCCGGAACCGTCGGAATGGGCGATGATGTTGGCCGGTTTGGCTGTGCTGGGTGTGATGGTTAAACGGCGTCAGCGCGTGGCAGCATAAGGCTTGCGATGCAGCGCTGCTGCATTGGGAAGTTGGAAAGAAGTAGCTGAAACAAGCAGTTAAAACAGGGGCAGAGCAATCTGCCCCTGTTTTTTTTGCTCAAAGGTGAATCAAATAGCGGCTGCGAATAGCGGCGTCGGATAGCGGCGTTAGCGCGCCGAAACCAGCCGCCCGCGCCGCATCTTGTAGCCCTGCTGCAAGCTGCTACCCATCTGCGCCAGCCCATCGACGCTGTTGGCATAACAAATCGCCACCCCCAACGCATCGGCCGCATCGGTGCCGGGCAAGCCGGGCAATTGCAGCAGGCGTTGCACCATGTGCTGCACTTGCTGCTTGGCCGCCTTGCCGTGCCCGACCACCGCTTGCTTGACTTGCAGCGCAGTAAATTCAGCCACCTCCAGATTGTGCGACACCAAACCACACACCGCCGCACCGCGCGCTTGCCCGAGCAACAGGGTTGATTGCGGATTGACGTTGACGAACACGATTTCACAGGCAGCGCAGGTTGGCTGGTAGGTGCGGATAATTTCGCCGACGCCCTCGAAAATGGTTTTCAGGCGTTGCGGCAGGGAAAGTGCAGCATCGGTTTGCAAGGTGCCGGAGCCGACATAGGCCAGCTTGTTGCCAACCTTGTCGATGACGCCGAAACCGGTGGTGCGCAATCCGGGATCAATGCCCAGAATGCGCATGCTTGAGGCGGTTTGGTTCATGAATGATGAGAAAAATAATCCTAAAGCGCCCCGAATCGATCAATGCCGGAAATGGCGCGTGCCGGTGTACAGCATCACCGCTCCGCGTTCATCGGCGGCGTCGATCACTTCCTGATCGCGCATCGAGCCACCGGGCTGAATCACGCAGGTGGCACCGGCATCGAGCACCACATCCAGACCATCGCGGAACGGGAAAAACGCATCGGATGCAACTGCCGAACCGGTCAGCGTCAAACCGGCATTTTGCGCCTTGATCGAGGCAATGCGCGCCGAATCAATCCGGCTCATTTGCCCGGCCCCAACGCCTAATGTCATGCCGTTGCCACAGAATACGATGGCATTCGATTTGACAAACTTGGCGACCTTCCAGGCAAACATCAAATCCGCCATCTGGGCCGGACTCGGTTGCAGCTTGGTGACCACGCGCAATTCGCTGGACAAGACGTTTTTGGCATCCGGCCCCTGCACCAGCAAGCCACCACCGACTCGCTTGACATCGTAAGGATTCACCCCAACCGGCCCAGCCAGCGGCACTTCCAATACGCGCACGTTTTTCTTGTCCGAAAACACCTGCTTCGCCTCAACACTAAACGACGGCGCAATCACCACTTCAACAAACAGCTTGGCCACTTGCGCCGCGGTCGCCGCATCAACTTCGGTATTGAAGGCGATGATGCCGCCAAAGGCCGAAGTTGGGTCAGTTTGCAATGCCTTGCTGTAGGCTTCCAATGCATTGGCCCCAACCGCTACGCCACACGGGTTGGCGTGTTTGACGATCACGCACGCTGCCGCCAATTCACCCCGGTTGCCATGGTCAGACCCGGCATCGGCAAAGGTTTTCACGCATTCCCACGCGGCATCGGCATCGGCGATATTGTTGTACGACAATTCCTTGCCCTGCAATTGGCGATACCCGGCCAAGCTACCGGCAACAAGGTTGGTGTCGCGATAAAAGGCCGCGCTTTGGTGCGGGTTTTCGCCATAGCGCATGGTTTGGCTACGGACAAACGACAGGCTCAGGGTTTCCGGGTAAGCACTGCGGGTCGCGTGCTGTTTGTCTTCTCCCAGACTCGACAGGTAATTGGCAATCGCGCCATCGTATTGCGCGGTGTGAAAATAGACTTTTTTGGCCAGATCAAAGCGGGTCGCATAGCCCACTTCGCCCTGTTCCATCTCAAGCAGCACCCGGCTATAGTCAGCCGGATCACAAATGACCAGCACATCCTTGTGATTTTTGGCCGAGGAACGCAACATGGCCGGGCCGCCGATGTCGATGTTTTCAATCGCATCTTCCAGCGAACACTGTTCCTTGGCCACGGTTTGCTGGAATGGATACAGATTCACTACCACCATGTCGATGGTGTCTATCCCATGCTCGCCGAGTGCCGCCATATGGCCCGGCACATCGCGCCGCGCCAAAATCGCACCATGTACTTTCGGATGCAGGGTTTTGACCCGACCATCGAGCATTTCCGGAAAGCCGGTATAGTCGGCCACCTCGGTCACCGGCAAACCGGCATCCATAAACAATTTGGCAGTGCCACCGGTGGAGAGCAATTTGACGCCACGCGCTACCAGGACGCGGGCAAACTCCACCACACCGGTTTTGTCGGAAACAGAAATCAAGGCTTGTTTGATCATGATTTGGCTAGGCTAAGTGAAAGAAATCGGATTGCGCCGGTGGCCTACAGCAAACCATGCTGCTGCAATTTCTTGCGCAGCGTGTTGCGGTTAATGCCCAGCATTTCGGCAGCCTGACTCTGGTTGCCAGCGGCGCGCTGCATAACGGTGGCAAGAATCGGCTTTTCTACCGTTTGCACCATCATGTTGTAAATATTCGAGGGTGTCTGCTCCCCCAGGTCGTTAAAGTAATCCTCCAGACTCTTCTGGATCACTTCCTGTATGCTTTCTTTGCTCATGGTTTTGACTGCTTCCCAAAAATTCTGCCCATTGCCGCTGTCACTGTCACTGTCATTGTCATTGTCACTGTGACTCAGGCCGCCAGTTTCTGCCCGGAATCATCCGATTGGTCCAGATAACACAGCCGTTCACCCTGTTCGGCCTGCTGCCGAAAAAACCCGGCCACCGCCTGCAATTGTTGTTCAGTTGATTCGATTCGGTTCATTGCCTGCCGGAACGCTTCCCCACCCGGCAAATCCTGCACATACCAGCCGATGTGCTTGCGCGCCGTGCGCACGCCCAGATACTCGCCATAAAAACCATAGTGGGCGCGCAAGTGTTCATCCATCAGGTGCGCCACTTCCACCACCATGGGTGGCGGCAATAATTGCCCGGTGCGCAAAAAATGGTCAATTTCACGGAAAATCCAGGGTCGGCCCTGTGCCGCCCGCCCGACCATCACCGCATCGGCCCCGGTGGCACGCAATACGGCGCGCGCCTTGTGCGGGTCGGTAATGTCACCATTGGCCACCACCGGAATCGATACCGCCGCCTTGACTTGGGCAATGGTTTCGTATTCGGCATCGCCCTTGTAGCCATCGGCCCGGGTTCGGCCATGCAGGGTTAGCATCGCGATCCCGGATTGCTCGGCCATTTTGGCAATGGTCAGCGCATTTTTATGCTGCCGGTCCCAGCCGGTACGAAATTTCAAGGTAACCGGCACCGGCACGGCAGCGACCACCGCCTCCAGAATTTGCCGAACCAGCGCTTCGTTTTGCAACAGGGCCGAGCCGCACCAGTTATTGCACACCTTCTTGACCGGGCAGCCCATATTGATATCGATGATTTGCGCGCCGCGTGCCACGTTAAAGGCGGCACATTCGGCCAGTTGCTGGGGATCGGCTCCGGCAATTTGTACCGCCTTCGGTTCCATTTCCCCGGCATGATCGGTGCGGCGGCTGCTCTTTTCGCTATGCCACAGGCGCGGATTGGAAGCGGCCATTTCCGAGACCGCATAGCCAGCCCCGAGTGCCTTGCACAGTTGCCGAAATGGCCGATCCGTCACCCCGGCCATCGGGGCAACGAATACATTATTGCGTAAAATATAAGGACCGATATTCACTATGAAACACAGGGATTGATTGCGGTGGGGACGTCATTCTACCTGATTTCCTGCCCAATAAATAGGCAACCATGCATGAATTTTTGCGCGGAATCAGGAAAACTTGTAACAAATTGATGGCAAATTTCAAGTACCCGGCAAGCGTAATTCATGAATTGCCGGGTTAGTCGATCCGCCATAAGCCAGACGTAGATCGCTGCTGAAGAAAGCTGCCTGAAAAACAGTATTTAAAAAAATAGACTGAAGGTCTGCCTTTGCACCCAATATGGCACAAGCATGGAACAAGCCCAACGCAAGCCCAACCCAAGCCCAACGCCCTACTTGCGTTCCCGACAAGCCAGTGGCAAATAACCAATGGCAACCGTACTTAGATTGTCGCCCTTGACCGTCATTTGATCCGGCACTGCTGCCTTGTTGCAAATCCAGGCCACCGGCACCACTGGTGCGTCGGCCACCACTGCCGGGCGCAAACTGAGCACCTTGTCCTTGAGCAGCGGGTGAACCGAATTGCCAAAGCGGATATGGATCACGCCATTGTTGATCGTCAGGCTGCTGACGTAATTGCTGACGATTTTGTGGGCTTCGGGCAAGCCAGCAGCAGCATTGTCCGAAGGCAGGGTCTGGGTGGTCGCCCAGGCCAGCGCAATCGGGGCTTTGGCGATATCAGCCAGCGGCAGCGCCTCTTCAATCTGCAAGCGCACGGTACGAAATTGCATTGAAGGAATAGCCAGCGTCGATAAAATCGCGATAATCGCCAATACCACCAGCATTTCCATGACAGTAAATGCCGTCTGTCTGCCAGCAGATAAAAAATGTTTATTCATTACGCCGCCCCTGATACAATAACAACCCGATTTCACCTCAATCGCCCATCCGTGAGTTTAACAGGAACCGAGACCACAAAAAAACATACCGTTTGACCGGACAAGCAGGCCGCAGAAGCCCTTATGTTCACTTTTATGGTCACTTTTATGGTCACTGTTTTGGCCACTGTCATGGTCACTTTACCTAGTACAGTCGCCCAATCCAAGCAACTGTACCCCAAAAAAATCTCTCAACTGCATCTTGCATCATGCCTCCTTGTTTTGTATGATTCATTCCGTGCTTCACGCCTTTTAATTTTTAAAGCTTCATTTGAAAATTATATAGCAAAGTTAATACATTAATCAGAATCAATTAATATTATCATCGAGAAATATTTCAAAATAGAATTTTTGTGCTGCTGATCGGTTTCCCAGCTTTTATGAAGGGCTTACACCATGCGCAATACTGTAATTCCCCAGCAATTGAAAATGATCTTGATTGCCAGTAGTCTGGTATTGTCCATGATAATGGGTGTGCGGCATGGCTTTGGTTTCTGGATGCAGCCGATCTCGGAGGCGCACGGCTGGCCACGCGATGTGTATGCCTCTGCCCTGGCCTGGCAAAACCTGATGTGGGGCTTGTTCGGCCCGCTGGCCGGCTTGCTTGCCGACCGGATCGGTGTTATGCGCGTGGTGATCCTTGGCGGTTTTTGCTTCGTGGCCGGGCTGCTCTGCATGGCCTATGTTGACCACCCTACCCTGTTCGTCATCAGCACCGGCTGCCTGATCGGAGCCGGGCTCTCTTGCACCACCTTTAGCATCATGAGCGGCATCATCGGTCGCAGTGCCCCGGCAACGCTTCGGCCCTGGGCATTTGGCATTGCCTCGGCCATGGGGTCGTTCGGCCAATTTGTGATGATGCCGGTCGAACAGCAATTGATTGCCCATAGTGGCTGGCAGCAAGCCTATCTGATATTGGCAATCGGGCTGCTGCTGGCCGTGCCCGCTGCCGCATGGTTCCTGCGCGAACCGCCCGCGGTGGCAGAAACCGGGCCACAGCAAAGCGTGCTCGACGCGATTCGCGAGGCGTTTCATCACCGGTCGTTCATGTATTTGTTGTCCGGCTATTTTGTCTGCGGCTTTCAGGCCGTGTTTATCGGGGTTCACCTGCCCGCGTATCTAAAAGACAAAAACATTCTCGATCCAAACGTGGCCGTCATGTCACTGGCCCTGATTGGTTTGTTCAACATCATCGGTTCGTATATGGCGGGCAGGCTTGCCTGTATTATTCAAAAGCATTATTTATTGTCCGCCATCTACACCATCCGCGTGTTTTTATTTGTCGGCTTCCTGTATTTCCCGATCAGTCCCATGTCGGTGTACCTGTTTTCGGCCATCATGGGCCTGTTGTGGCTCTCGACCGTGCCACTGACCAATGGCATCATTGCCGATATTTTTGGCGTCAAGTATTTGTCCATGCTGGCCGGCTTTATCTTTTTCTTCCACCAGCTTGGCAGTTTCTGCGGTGCCTGGCTCGGTGGTTTTTTGTACGCCCGTTACGGCAATTACGACATGATGTGGGGAACGGTGCTGGCAACAGGTATTATTGCCATGCTGATCAATTTGCCCGTCAACGAAACACCTATAAAACGCCAGCAAACTGCCCTTGCCTGATGGAGGTGTATCATGCGCAACAAAATGTTCCGCGCCCTAACCTGGAGTGGCATCGCCATTACCCTCGGACTGGCTTTCAAGCAATACCTGCGGCCCGAGTTTTTGCTGGAAATGGCGACTCAGGTCGCAATGTGTGCTTAACCCAACGCCGGTTCAAGGCAAGGTTGGCGCTTCAATTCTGCCTGCGACCCCGGTTGCAGCGGAACCCCGTCATTCAACCGGGGCGATCCTTTCTGGTCTATTGCAAGTGTGCGCATTGGCATCAGCATGGCCGATTTTTTTGCATCTGCCATGCGACCTTGCCTCCGTGTTTGTATTGCAACAATTCAATCCTACCCAATTTTCATCTTCCAACGCAGAAACCCGGCCAGCCGCAACGCCCACTGCTCGCCGCAACCATGCATCAATGATGGACTTCTTCTGTTAGACTTATTTACACTGACGGCATAGCAACTTCGGTGCATGATGACAGAAAGGGTTGTATGCGTGAAGCAGGCGAAATTGCAAAAAAACAAGGAGGCAACTTGGGCATCATCAGCAAAAGCGGCAAGATGGATTCGTTTAGTGCCAATACCATACGCTGGCAAGTGGGTGACACCAGCAAACCCGATCCGTTTTTTATACTGGTAATCAATAATATTGCCATCGAAAGGCCATACAAATCAGGCAAATTTGTCCCCGACATGGCTAGCTCCCAGTCGCAGGGAAGCTTCACCGCTTGCGCAGAATACCTGTATCACAGTGTTTTCGGCAAACTCCCCAAGCAGGCGGAAAAAATGCTGGCGAAATCGCCGCATGCGGCAAAAGTCAGGTTTCATTCGATGTTCGTCTGGGGCTTGCTGCCCAATGCAGCAACCGCCCTAATTGGCGAGGAGCAAGACAGTGGCACCAATATGCTGGTTCCGCGTCGACTTGCAGTGCCAGCCATGCTTAAATATTTATCAGTAAATCCAGATGTTGTCTTTATTATTACCAAATCGCCGACTCATAGCCGCGCCAGTGCCTTCCCCGCCACGGATGACCTCACCCAAGGTGGGCACCAGACTACTTATGACGGTCAGCCCTTCACCCATTATTTTCAACATAGTGTGCCCGGCATGGCAGCAATTCATGCCACACAATCAACCGCCTTAACTGGCGCACATGAATTTGGTCATGCATTTTCCAGCTACCCGGATGGGTTTATTGCAGACCTGTATCTTGATGGTAGTACAACATTCAATCGCAAAGTGGGGCGCCCAATCCCGGCCACCTTTGCAGAATATGATGGCACGACATTTACAGCCGATGCGGTACGTGCTGGCCTCGCTTATCCACCTGACTGGCAGTCTTATCACTGTCAACTGGCAAACCCAAACTACCCGGCACTAATGGATGACTTTTGGCGGGCCAAGCCCGACCCAATGCGCTGCCAGCATGATACAATCACAACGGCATTTATGCTCGATAGGCTAGCCGCCAAAGTGATGCGATGAAGGAGAAACGCCATGATAGCCCCACTCATGCCAAACCAAGTTGAACAAGCACTGTCTCATGGCTCACAGGCAGAGCTGGATGAATTCAATCGTCTGGTTGAAAAGCTGCACATGGAGGATTTCGCGCCCAATCTGGTGACCGATTTCGATAGGAACAGGCTGCAACAACTCAAAGGTAAACTTTTTCCCGGCAAAATGGCAACGGCCAAGCGGCCGGTAAAAGTCGCTGTGTCAGCGAACCAAGCAACCTCAGCTGGAGTAGTAGTCAGAGTAGCCAGAGCAGTCCTCAAAAAGCGCCTCATGGAGGCCAAGGCAGCGAAAAAGGCAAAGCCCAAAAAGACGCGGACGCCGAAAGCGACAGCCGCATGGGCAGCCATCGCCCCACGAAGCGTTACCCCCAAATAAGCCAATCACACGGTAAGCCGGTCGCTAACGGTCACCCAGCACCAACTGCGCCGCCCGATAGCCCCACCATGCTGCCTCCTCAAACACCGAAAAGCCGGACAAGTCACTGTGGGCAAACAAAATCGGGCCTTCCTGCTCACGCAGTGCGCGCAGGCCAGCGTTGCTTCTGAAACCGGGTCGCGGTGCCGCCATGGCATGGCCGCGCAGGGTAATTTCTACCCGCTCAACGCACGCGGCAATCTGCCAGCCATAGGCGGCGCGCAAATCGCGGCTGGCCAACTCCAGCAGTTCGTGGGCACTGGCGCGCTCCATCCAGCGCCGCGCCGCCAGCGGTTCACGGTCAGACAAGGCCACGAAGCAGGTAAACACGGTTTTTTGCGGCGGCGTGACCCGGATATCCTGATGGGTCGAGACCACAAAGCCCAGCCCCGGTTCCTGATACACCACGTTATCCCAGCTCAGCGGGGTGGCGGGCAGTTCTTCCGGAAAACGGTGCAGCAGAAAATTGGCCACCAGCCATGGCGCGTGGGGCGGCACATGCTGTTTGGCATCAAACCCGTATTGGCCGATGTTGTCCACCACGCGCGCCGCGACATGGGTCGGCATGGCGCAAATCGCGCGCTTGGCACGCACGGTGAAGGTGCGAATTTGCCCCAAATGCCAGTCAAAACACAGCGCTTCCACGCCACCGGCCACGGTTTTCAGCGACAGCGCCGTGCCCGTGCGCCGCTTCTGGCCCGCCGCCCGATCCAGCGCCCCGGCCAATGGCCCCAGGCCACCGGGCCAGGTGAGCCAGGCCCCGTTACCGGCATTGGCGGCTTGGCCCCAGCGGCTGCAATAATAGTGCAAACCGGCCCAGGCCGAAATTTCGTCATAGCGTCGCCCATAATCGTCGCGGCAGCAATAATTCAAATACCAGTGCAGGGTCGGGGCGTGGTAGCCGTTTTGTTCAAGCCATTGTTTCAGGGTGATTTTATCGAGCGCATCGAACTCGGGGTCGTTCGATGAATGCACGGTGGGAAACACGAAAATGCGCTTGCCGTCCTTGCCGCGCCGCTCGCGCAACTGTTCCACCTGCCGGAAAAAGCGCTGCTGTTCGGCCAGTTCGGCGCTACTAACGCCTTCGGTCGGAATAAAGCCATCCTGCCATTGCCCCTGGTACAGCAAACGCTCTTCCGGGCCGTGCAATACATAGCGCTCGTCGTAATACGGCTGTTCGCCATACGGATCGCGCAAGATAACGCCGCAATCATACAAAATCTCGCGCACATGGGTCGATTCGGGCGATGGCAGCGGCAGGTAATGCGAGCCGGTCGGGTAAGCATACTCGCCAAACTGGCCAGCACCGGCATTGCCATACGGGTCGGGGCCATCCAGTACCAAAAAATCCTGACGGCCATGCTTGTTCAGTTTCCACGCCGCCGTCAAACCGGCCACCCCGGAACCCAAAATCAGCACCCCGGTTTCCAGTTGCAGCGTAGGTGTGGGCCAGTTTTTGTTCGAGCGCAACAGGTGCCCTTCACGCCGTCCGGGAAAGCGCAATTGTAGCCGGGCATCGGGCGCTTCAACAATCTGCCACCAGGCGGCCAGTCCACTGCCAGCGGCCAGTGTGGTGCCTGCCGCAGCCGAGAGCAAAAAGGTGCGGCGCTGCATCAGCGGATCACCTCGCGCCAGTCCTGTTCAAACTGCTGCACCAAAGACTGGGTATTCAAGCGGTTCGGCGGCATCGACAGGCGCGGCATGTCGGGTGGAAACTGGAACATCTGGCGCGTGGTTTCCGGGTTCAGGTAGCGCAGCGGCAAGCGGTAGTTGGTGGGAATTTGAAAATCGGCTCCAGCCGAAGCCAAAATAAAACCCCATTCGCCAAACGAGGGCACATAGGCATGATATGGCCAGGTTTTCAGCCCGACTTCGCGCAGCGTGGCATCAATCGTCCAGTAGGCGTGCGGCGCGAAATAGGGTGAGGTTGATTGCACCACCATCAGGCCGCGCTCGGCCAGATGGCGCTTGAGAATGCCATAAAACGGCACCGAATACAGTTTTCCCAGCGCAAAACTGGATGGATCGGGGAAATCCACAATCGCGGCATCAAACATGTCATGGTTTTGTTGCAGCCACAGCGCGGCATCGGTATTAATCACCTTCACCCGCTTGTCGTTCAAGGCACCGTGGTTCAGCTTGACCAGTTCGGCGCGCCGGGCAAAGGCCTCGGTCATGGCCGGATCCAGATCGACCAAGGTTACGTGTTCAATATTCGGGTAGCGCAGTACCTCGCGCAATGCCAGAGCGTCGCCCCCGCCCAAAATCAATACCCGGCGCGCCCACGGCAGCGACTGCATCAGCGGATGCACCAGTGCTTCGTGGTAACGGTATTCATCACGCGAAGAAAATTGCAAATTGCCATTGATGTACAGCCGCAAATCGTCCTTCCAGCGCGTCACCACCAGCCGTTGATACGGGGTGCTGGTGGAAAACACGATTTCATCGCCAAACAAACCGCGTTCGCCCCATGCAACCAGCCGCTCCGAACCGATAAAACCAAACACCAGAAACAGCATTACCGCCGAAGCACGCCAGGCACGATTGGCAACCGAGCTCAATTCATGGCGAAAGTGGTGAATTGTCCACAAGGCCACCCCCACGTTAAACAGGCCAAACAAAAAGCCGGTGCGGGCCAAACCGAGTTGCGGGGCCAAAAATAGTGGAAACAATACCGAAACGGCCAGCGCACCGAGATAATCAAACGTCAGCACCCGGCTCACCAGTTCGTTAAATTCGGTCTGGCGCGCATTTAAGGCGCGCATCACCAGCGGTACTTCCATACCAACCAACATGCCGATCATAAACACCAGCACATACAATAGCGTGCGAAACGGTGCCGCCGCCCAGGAAAAGGCCATAAACAACAGCGTCGCCGAACTGCCACCGATCAGGCCGACCGCCAGTTCAATATCCACAAAGCGCGCCAGTACGTCGCGTTCGGGCACAAAACGCGAGATATGCGCCCCGACCCCCATGGCAAACAGGTAACAACCGATAATGGTGGAAAACTGTAAAATCGAATCACCGAGCAAATAACTCGCCAGCGCGCCAGCAATCAATTCATAGGCCAGCCCACAGGAAGCGACCACAAACACCGATAAAATCAAGATTTTTTTATTCATATCACGCAAAACCGCTTTTTTGGACTAATATCCAGAAACATCACCTTCGCCCTCATCATCACCATTTATTTTGCCCGAGACCAACCATGCCACCGATCGCCAGTTATGTCCTGCACCTTTTGCTCGCCGGTGCCCTGTTGCTGATTTTCTTTATGGTGTACACCCGGCTGACCCCATTCAATGAAGTTTTACTGATCCGGCAAGGCAACAACGCGGCGGCAATTTCGCTGGCCGGTGCCCTGATCGGGTTTAGCCTGACGCTCGCCTCGGCCCTGTTTCACACCGCCAATTATTTGTCCTTTCTGGCCTGGGCCGGGGGCGCGATGGTGGTGCAGGTCTTGGCCTATGCCGTCACATCAACCCTGCTCAAAATTTCAAAAGAGCATATCGAAGCGAATAATACCGCGTTCGGTGGCTTGCTGGCAGCGATTTCGTTATCGATTGGGTCGATCAATGCCGCTTGTATTTCATAAACCCGGCCCCAACTGACGGGCCAGCCCCGAATGAGCCGGGGCTAGGCCGCGTTTTTTGGTCAGCTTATTGGTCAGCTTATTGGCCAGCTTATTGGTCAGCTTATTGGCCAGCTTATTGGTCAGCTTATTGGCCAGCTTATTGGTCAGCTTATTGGTCAGCTTATTGGTCAGCTTATTGGTCAGCTTATTGGTCAGCTTATTGGTCAGCTTATTGTCAACATATTGTCAGATTGTGGCGCTTTACCGTACCTTGCCGCGTCGCCTGTCACACTTTTATTATGGAGTACCATCATGGGTCTCGGATCATTTATCAAGAAGCAGTTTATTGACGTTTTGCAATGGAACGAAGATCAGGAAGGGGTACTGGCCTGGCGTTTTCCGATGCAGGATTTTGAAATCCAAAACGGTGCCGCACTGACCGTGCGCGAATCGCAAATGGCGGTGTTTGTTAACGAAGGCAAGATTGCCGACGTGTTCGGCCCGGGCAACCACAAGCTGACCACCCGCACCCTGCCGCTGTTGACCAACCTGAAAAACTGGGACAAATTATTCGATTCGCCGTTTAAATCGGATGTGGTATTTTTCAGCACCCGGATTCAAACCGGACGCAAATGGGGCACCATGCAACCGATTACGGTGCGCGACAAGGATTTTGACATGATCCGGGTTCGGGCCTTTGGCATGTATTCGTACAAAATTGCCGATCCAGCAAAGTTTTACGTCGAAATTTCCGGCAGCCGCGAAATTTACACGCGTGAGGATATCGAAGACCAATTGCGCGGCATCATGGTGGCCAATATCGCCAGCGCGCTCGGTAACTCGGGCGTGCCGTTTCTGGACATGGCGGCCAATCAGGAAATGATGGGGCAGCATGTCAAACGCCAATTGGCGGAAGCCTTCATGCAGTATGGCTTGCAGCTTGACCAGTTCAATATTGCCAACCTGAATCTGCCGGAAGAATTGCAAAAAGCGCTCGACGAGCGGATTTCAGCTGGCATGAAGGGCGGCATGAGTGCCGACAAGTTGCGCGGCTTTACCCAGTTCCAGGTGGCCAGTTCGATTCCACTGGCGGCGCAAAACGAAGGCGGTTTGGCCGGTTTGGGCGCGGGCCTGTCGTCCGGCATGGCGTTTGGCCAGATCATGGCCCAGGGCATGGCGGGCCAGATGGCACCGCAAATGGCACCGCAAATGGCACCGCAAATGGCACCGCAAATGGCACCGCCGCCAGCACCACAGGCCGCACCACCTGCGCCCGAAGATGATGTGGAAGCACGCCTGACCAAGCTCAAGGGTCTGGCCGATCGGGGTTTGATTTCTGCCACCGATTATGAGACAGCCAAGGCTGACTTGTTGAAGAAACTGATTGGCTAAGCGGCGGCAGCACAATGCAAAACGTCGCCTGCCCAAACTGTGGCGCCCCCGTCACCTTTAAATCGCATGCCTCGGTGCAGGCGGTGTGTGAGTTTTGCCAGACCACCGTGGTCAAGGAGGCCGGGGCGGTTAAAAACATGGGCAAAATGTCCGATGTCCTGGAGGATTATTCGCCAGTACAAATCGGCACTGCGGGCACGCATGCGGGCAAGGAATTTACCGTCATTGGCCGGATCCAGTTGCGCTATTCTGCCGGGATGTGGAATGAATGGTATCTATCGTTCAGTGATGGCAGCAACGGCTGGCTTGGGGATTCTTCCGGCCTCTATACACTGACCGCGGAAAGATACCTGCCGGAAACGCGTGGCATCCGCTTCGCTGGAATGGCACCGGGTCAGCATGTGACGATTGCCGAGAAGAGCTATACCGTGGCCGAAACCCGGCAGGCCGAGTGCGTTGCCGGACAAGGCGAATTACCGTTTCAGGTGGGCGGCGGCTGGCCGATTCAGGTGGTCGATTTGCGTCATGGCAACCTGTTTTTAACGCTTGATTTTACGGACGAGGGGCCACCGCACGTCTATATTGGCGCTGCCGTCACGCTGGAGCAATTGCAATGCCAGTTGTTGCGCGATGAAGACGAGGTTAAAACCAGCGCCGGAAAATACAAGGGCAAGGTCGATGCGCTGGAGTGCCCGTCCTGCGGCAGTAGTATCAAATATTTACCCGGTGTCACCACCACGCTGGTTTGCCCGAGTTGCAGCAGCCAAATCGATGCCGCCAGCCCCAAGGCCCAGGTGCTGGAAGCGGGCAAGCAGATGGCCCAAGTCCATACCACGCTCGAATTGGGCAGCACCGCCATGATTGAAGGGGCGAAACAGCAAATCATTGGCGTTATGCAGCGCGCGGATGATGAAGGCACGGTCTGGACAGAATACTTGCTGTATAACGCCAGCAAGGGCTTTATTTGGCTGGTTGAAACCAATGAAGGCTGGTATCGCACCAAAGTGCAAGCGGACTGGCCGCGCTGGAATGGCGGTGATGAAGCGGTTATGAGTGGTCGTCCGTTCAGAAAACGCTTTGATTACCCGGCCCGCGTCACCTTTGCCGCCGGGGCCTTCAACTGGCGCGTCAATGCCGGGGATGAAACCCGGGTGATTGATTTTGCCCAGGATAGAAACTTGCTCTCTGCCGAAATGACCGCGAATGAGCTGACCTGGTCGTATGGTGTACCGGTGGCAGCCGACCAGATTCGCGCCTGGTTTGGCAAGAATATTGCTGCTGACAAGCAAGGGTCAGCCAGTGGCATTACCTTCAGTCATATACTAAAGGGCATGCTGGTCGTGAATGCGATTCCGATACTGTTTGGTTCTTTTTCCTCAATCGTGATTGTCGCAGTGACACTGCTGGCGATTTATTTGCCCATGAAATTCATGGGTGACAGTGACAAGGGTGCATGATGAAAGGCAAATTTTTAATGTACGCCCTGATCGCCAGCCTGCTTGGCAGCGCCATGAGCTGGAGCCGGTTTTTGCATAGTCCAAGTAGCAGCAGCGGCAGCAACTGGAGTTCACGCACCGGCAGTGGCAGCGGTACATGGGGCAGTGGCACCAGTGGCGGGGGCCATAAATGACGCAAGCCCACCAGCCGAGCGGCTGGCATGTGCTGGCTGATTTGTACGGCGTTGCACCGTTGCTGTTGGCCGATCCGGTAAAAATCGAAGCCATGCTGCGCGCTGCCGCCGAGGCTGCCGGGGCGCATATTTTGGCTGGGCATTGCCATCATTTTGGTGAACAACAGGGTGTCACCGGGGTGTTATTGCTGGCTGAATCGCATATTTCGATTCATACCTGGCCGGAACATGGGTTTGCTGCGGTCGATATCTTCATGTGTGGCCGGGCGCAACCCGAGGCTGCGTTGCGGGCGCTAACGGAGGCGCTGGCAGCGACGGAGGCGCGGGTTAGCCGTAACTTGCGCGGGGTGGCGGATTGATGAAATGAAAGGGATAAGCCACCGGCGATTTTACGGTGTCACCACCAACTTCACCCCCAAACCATGCAATACCTTTAACACCGTGTCGTAGCGTGGTTTTGCACCGGGTGCCAGTGCCTTGTACAAGCTCTCCCGGCCCAGACCAGCATTTTTCGCCAGTTGACTCATACCACGCACCTTGGCCACATCGGCAATGGCCGCCAAGAAAACATCCGGGTTGGTGTCTTCCAGCGCAGCGGTCAAATATTCAGCAATGGTTTCCTCATTATCAAGGTAGTCCGTTGCATCAAAGCGGGAAAATTCAGTCATGATTACTCCTTGATCGTTTTGGCCAGTTCCTGGGCCTTGATGATGTCGCGCTGTTGCGGTCCTTTGTCCCCACCCAGCAAAAGCAGAATGACAACCTTGCCATGTTGTTTGTAATACACCCGGTACCCCGGGCCAAAATGAATCCGCATTTCACTCACGCCTTGCCCGACCGATGCCACATCCCCCAGGTTGCCCAATTCAACCGCCTTGATCCGGGCAATAATGCGTGCCTTGCCCTTGTTGTCTTTTAACTTGGACAACCATACGTTGAAATCAGGGGAGCGAAGAACGGTGTACATGGGGCGATTGTATCCGAATTTATACAGCAAGCGAAAAAAATCCATCTCCGCCACCTTGCCCAACCGAAACAGGAGTATCGCCATGCCAAGCCCCTCCCTCGCCGGGGTGGCAGGATAAAGGCTGGCATCTAGTGAAGGCGGACAATTTTCCGGGCGCCCCTTTAACCCGAAAGCATTGCAATTAAAAGTAAAAAATACCTTGATTTCAATTCCGTTTTATATAAAAAGCCAAGTAAGATACAACCCTGCGCTAACCGCAGCCCCCCCCCAATAGCCGCATTTCTCACAAAATAGAAAATGGTCACAATCCCAAAAGCAACGACAAGCACGTTTCATGCCGTCGAAGCCAAATATCAGAAACTTAGAAACGTGGTGTATACGGTAACCTCGCAAGCCTTCCCACATTTACCCATCACCTTGCGTGCGATAACCTTCCATGATGCCTTGGTAGCCGATCAATGGAGCACACAGTGGTCTTCGCGTGCAAAAAGGCCAATTTGGTCATGGGTTGACATGTACAATCGATGTCAAAGCAGAAATTTATTGAAACGATTTGAGATCGCCCTCAATGCGAATGGCAAACTGGTCGCTCTTTGTTATGGCATCCCATCCAAGCACAAAGTATTGCTAAAAATACATGCATTGGCGCGATCACCGGTTGATAACCCCTTGGCTGGCGATGTCCTGAACATTCTCTTTTTTGCGGCAATTGCCTATGCCGAACTCATTGGTAGTCAGGAAGTTTGGCTGGTTGAGCCAATGAACGAGACGTTGGTCGAGAAATACCAAAACCATGGCTATGAACCGGTGCGCAACAAACTGGGCGTGACCACGCATCTGGTGCTCAAGGTGAACCATGAATAACGATGAGTCGATTCCGTCTGATGCGGAAACAATGGAAGCAACGGCCAAAATCCAGAAAGCGATGGAACGGTTGGCCAAACGCGGCATTGTCTATACCGGCCCCGCACGTTGTACCGAAGACTTTACCGCAGGTGAATCCGGCTTGTTTGGCCCAACAACCGAGTTAAGCTATCGGCGATTATTGAAAGAATTGTGCGAAGATGGAAATGATACTGACGACTGACGAAACCACCGCATTGCCCGATGAAGTTGCCGACATAGAGGAAGCCATGGCGCGGCTTGAGCGAAACAAGGAGCGATACAAGCAATTGGCGAATGATTTTGCACTACGAGTGCGGCAGCAAGCCCATAGGGTGAAATGATAGGCAGGGTTGTGCCCGTTCATTAGGCACTCGTTGCGCTGCCAGCGTTGGTGCAATCCCCCATACCAACGGAGGAAAAATGATAGGGCGAGATGATTGGTCAGGACTGGCCAAACTGGTGTTTTGGGATCGGGCTGTCACGCTATCCAACTGGCAGGCCGGGATTCTGGCCGGGCAACGCGCCTACCTGCCGCAATCGGTCAAGCATATGTCCCCCGAGCAATTCATTCGTGCGCTGGGGGTGGTGCCATTCAAAACCCATTGGCCACAGGTGCGGCAAGCCTTGTTGCCATCGGAACGGGTAGGTGCAGCCATGCTGGATCGGCTCTGGAGCCATCTGGTTTCCGGCACATGGAATGTCAAGCCGCTGCTCGATCTGGATCAATTGGCGCGGCGCGAAAAGGAATTCTTGCTGGCCGCCATCCGTGCGCCGGGCATCACCAAATATCGGCTGGCACAAGAACTCGGTATGCAATACAAGCGGGTACACGAATATGCAAAAAAATTTCAAACACTCGGGATGATCAAATTATTGCCGCAGGCGGGCGATACGCGGCGGCAATTGCATATTTATCCGGCCTGAAGCGCGCCTGAATCGGGTAAGCTTGGCAACGCCCGGCATTTCATGTCGTCCAAGGCTATTGCCACCCGTCCATCTACATGTCCGCTCAAGCTGGCAAAGAGCGACCATGGGTCAACCAACATCGCGTCGCCCACCAGTCGCACGGGGTCGTATTTCCATAGTTCCAGCGCCAGTGCATCAGGTAACCGGACACTCACTTTTTCTTAACTTGCGTGGATTCAAATCGCAACAACAAACAGCGTCGCGCTTGCCAGTATCGCACTTGAGATACACAATAGCGCCAAAATGAGGAGGAATATCATGGTTGCACAAACTTCAATGTTGCATATCCGGGTTGATGATGACACCAAAGCGCAGGCAACTGAGGCGCTGGCGGCGATGGGGATGACGGTATCGGACGCGGTACGACTGTTTTTGCGCCGGGTGGTTATCGATCAGGCGTTCCCGCTGGAGCTGAAAGTACCCAACGAAGAAACTTTGGCTGCGATGGAAGAATCACGCGCCATGATGGCGGCGCGGCGGGCGCGCTTCGCCAATGCTGACGAGTTGTTCGATGACCTCGAAAAAAACCTCCGCTAGCAAACGCACTTCGTTGCCGCGCGTATCCGATTATGCCAAGTCTTTTCTGAAAGACTGGGAAAGGCTGCCTGAAACAATTCCAATCCACCCGGTGCGCTCATAGGTCAAGCTCCTTCATCATATCGTCCAAGGCCATTGCCACCCGTTCCTCTGCATGGCCAGTCAAGCTGGCAAAGAGCGACCATGGATCAACCAACATCGCGTCGCCGACCAGCCGCACCGGGTCGTATTTCCACAGTTCCAGCGCCAGTGCATCGCTGGTGTCGGCGTCCACTTCCTGCATGTCGGGGTGAAGCTGCCGGAGTACACGCCATGCCGCCGCATCAATCGCCCGAACGTCTTGCTCTGGCGGGGCCAGCATACTGCGCTTGGCCAGTGCAGCCAGACCGGCCAACGGGCATTTTTGTAGGTAATCACAGGGGTTGCGCAGCCAAATCGTGCGCTGTACGGGTGAACGCAAATACGGCGGTGCCGTTTGCCAGGTTTCCAGTGGGGTTGGCGGCCAGTCAAACGCCGGGTGCACTGCCAGTTCTCGCCGCACACGCGAAAGCGTCATGTCACTATAGCCACAACACTTGGCCAAGGCGGTAGCGGAAAGGTCGGCAGACCATCGCTTTAGCTGGCTCCCGACCCATATCATTTGCGCTGCCGGGCTTAACGCTGCACCCTGCGCTTTGGCCTGTGCTTGAAAGTGCTCGCGTAAGTCAATCCCCATCGGCGGCAAATATAACTGCCGCCCCGGTATTGCAAAAGAGATTTGGTGCTCGATCAAGTTTTGCCGGGTTCTGGCGCGAATGCCTTCCTGAACATACAGCACTGGCCAGCCAGCCTTGGCAACGATTAACTGCAAATGCTTCTTCAACATCGATATGGCAGGTTCGTTCTCGCTTTGCAGTAACACAACCAGACATGGCGCACCCAACAAACTGGTTTGATACAGGGCATAAGAATCCAATACATGGCGCGGCAAAGCACTGGCACCGGCCCAGCGTTGCGGCTTGGGCAGATCGATATGCAAGATTTGCTGCAAATACTGCTGAAGGTGATCAAGTAGCGCTTTCATCATCGACTTTAACTGTTTTTTTGAACTTTAACATTGCCAGAGTTAAAATGCAAATTTTATGTTAAACCACTGCCAGCCCTACTTGCCCACCCATACTTGCAGCCGGGTTAGCCCGGCTTACGCCCGGTATCAGCTTTCATCCTCCGCAATCAAAATCATAAAGCCTTTGGCCACATGCACGCGCACGCGGGTGTGCATGGCAAACCCGGCGGGTTCCAGCCAGTTGCCGCACAGTCGTATCCATGGCAGCTTGGCATCGGCATTGGCGGCGGGGGTGACTGTGACACGCCGCCGGGGTTTGATGCGTGGCGGGCGGGCGAATTTGGGGGGTTGCGGGGTGGCGTTGCTGGTTGCC
>JACCDS010050902.1_pt1 | contig 20232 bp, 26 predicted proteins | sample 7446441 | NCBI WGS metagenome assembly JACCDS01 (sample SAMN15323445, study PRJNA562643) | freshwater metagenome | isolation source: river surface water | place: USA:Blue River Watershed | collected 2017-08-17
ACGCCCCGTGCGGGTTCGGCCAAAAACGGGCCCTTTGCCCACCAAATCGCTTGCGTGTGCCTACGGGCACACGACGCGCGATGTTGGCGGTCAAATCATCCCGTTTTTGACTCGAACGCGCATGGCGGGACTTGTTCAGACCTTCCCTGGCGCCCCCATCCATGGCCGCGGGCCCGGCGCTAGACTCGGGCTTTACGCGTATCGACTGCATGGTCCCCCTCCCGATGCTGCGGTGTCTGTCTTCTTGGCTGCTCAGCCTGTTCCTGGCCGCGCCCGCCCTGGCGCAGCCCCTGTCCTTTGGCCTCTTCGGCGACACGCCCTACAGCGCCTGGGAGCGCGAGCAGCTGCCGCAGATGCTGGCGGCCATGGGGCAGGAACACCTGGCCTTTGCCATCCACGCCGGCGACATCAAGAACGGCTCCAGCGTCTGCAGTGACGAGGTCTACCGGGACATCCTGGGTGTGTTCCGGGCGGCGCCCCTGCCCCTGGTCTACGTGCCCGGCGACAATGAATGGACCGACTGCCATCGCAGCAACAACGGCGGCTACGACCCGCTGGAGCGCCTGGCCCGGCTGCGCGAGCTGTTCTTTGCCGGTGACGAAACGCTGGGCGCGCGGCCCTTCCGGCTGGAGCGCCAGAGCCGCGACCCGGCCCATGCGGCCTACCGCGAGAACGTGCGCTGGGCGCGCGGCGGCGTGCTTTTCGTCGGCCTGAACCTGCCGGGCAGCGACAACAACTACCATGGCAGCCAGCGCAGCGGTGGGCCGGTGCCGGAGTTCCTGCAGCGCAGCGCGGCCAACCGGGCCTGGCTGGCGGCGTCCTTCGGGCTGGCGCGCAGCCGCCGCCTGGCCGGTATCCTGATCGTGGTCCAGGGCAATCCGGAATTCGAGGCCGCCCGTACCGGTCAGCCGCGACCCGGCTACCGCGAGTTCATCGAGCAGCTGCGCGCCGAAACCGAAGCGTATGCCGGCCAGGTGGTGCTGGTGCATGGCGACTCGCATCAGCAGCAGATCAACCAGCCGCTGCTGAACCGGGCCGGCGATGCCGTGCTGCACAACTTCACGCGCGTGGAGACCTTCGGTTTTCCCTTCCTGGGCTGGATCAAGGGCACGGTGGATCCGGCCAGCCCGGCCGTCTTCAGCTTCACACCCTATCGCTGGAACCCGGCGCCGCCCAGCAGCAGCCCCTGAGCGTGCCAGCGGGAACGGCCCTGGCTCTGACCCGGTTGTCAGCAAAGGCCGTGCACCCTGAAGAACGTCTGCGACGAGATGCATGCCCCAAACGGGGGCACGCGTGCACACGATGGGCCGTATCAGGACTGGCGGTCCCTGATGCCGGCCGCCCATATCGCCCAAAAGCGTGCCGAGGCCGATTCCGCCTTCCACCGCTCCGGCATCACCGTTGCGGTCTATGGCGAGAACGCCGGCAAGGAGCGGCTGATCCCCTTCGACATCGTGCCGCGCATCATTCCGGCGGCCGAGTGGGAACTGCTGGAGCGCGGGCGGCGCCAGCGTGTCAACGCGCTCAATGCCTTCGTCCACGCCATCTGCCACGGGCAGCACATCGTCAAGACTGGCCTGATCCCGGCCGAGCAGGTCTTCTGCAACGCCCACGCCCCGAGATGCAGGGCGTCGCGCTGCGCCGGGGCGCTCTGCTCGCGCCTGCGCTACAGCCGCATCAAGGACATCAGCGCGCGCGGCCTGCACGCGGTGCTGACCGATTTCCTCGACAACACCGCCGACCTGGGCAGCCGGATTGCGCAGGACTTCCTGCTGCCCATCGGCCGCGGAGACCCGCATGCCGCCGGCATCCGTCATGAGACCCTCTACCGCCATGCCGTGCCCGTCAGCTACAGCCTGCCGGCCATGCGCCGGTGGCCGCGCGCCGCTGCGCTGGGCACGGGGCCGGCCGAGGCCCTGGACAGCCCGGTGCCGCTGCAGGCCCGGGTGGACGCCGTCTTCGCTCGGGCGGCCTATGTGCAGGGTGTAAGCGACGTCTGTCACACCGCTTCCGAGGTGCTGCGGCAGGGGCAGGGCGTGTGCCAGGACATGGCGCACGTCTTCCTGGCCTGCTGTCGCGCGCGCGGCAGCGCCGGTGCCTGGGTGGGCTTCGACGTCACGCACCAGCGCCTGGCCGGGCCGGAGCTGTGCCGGCTGGCCGTGGGGCGCGACTTGGCCGACGCCAGCCCCATGCGCGGCATCCACGTCGGCGGGGGGCGGTGAAGCCCTGTCGGGGAAGGTGGCGGTGCAGGGGGCCGACCAGTAAGGTGGGGCGGCCGCGCCGCGGGCGGGCCGTGCAGAAAGAAGAACGAGGAGATGACGGCGCCATGACCTATTGCGTCGCCATCCGCAACGATGCGGGGCTGGTATTGCAGTCCGATTCGCGCACCAACGCCGGGCTGGGGCAGATCAACATCTTCCGCAAGATGCGCCTCCACGAGGTGCCGGGTGAACGCGTCATGGTGCTGCTGACCGCCGGCAACCTGGCCGTCAGCCAGGCCGTGGCCAGCGGGCTGAAGGTGCCGATGCAGGCCCGCGGTGCCGACCCCGGGGCAGAAGAGCCTGGCCACGGCACCCACCAGGTTCTCGGCCCGCCAAGCTGGTGGGCGATGCCGTGCGCAAGGTCGTCAACGAGCGGCCGGCGCCGGGCGACTGGAAGTAGGCGCGGTCCGGCGCCTCAGGCGCTGAACCGGGCGTAGGCCGCCTCGTCCATCAGCGCATCCAGCTCGGCCGGGTTGCTGATCTTCACCTTGTAGAACCAGCCCGCACCCAGCGGCTCGCTGTTGGCCAGGGCGGGGTCGGCGCGCAGTGCCTCGTTGACCTCGGTCACCGTGCCGCCCACCGGGGCGTAGACGTCGGCCGCGGCCTTGACGGATTCCACCACGCCGGCCACTTCCCTGGGCGCCAGCACGCGGCCGATCGCCGGCAGCTCCACGAACACGATGTCGCCCAGGGTGTCCTGCGCGTGCACGGTGATGCCCACCAAGCCCGTATCGCCTTCCACCCGCACCCACACGTGTTCGTCGCTGAACCTGATCATTGCTGCTACTCCGTTAACGAGGGCGTGATCTTACTGCAGGGCGCAGGCGTAAAAAAACCGGCCCGAAGGCCGGTTTTCAGCTGTAAGCGCCGGGCTTAGTAGCGATTGCTGCGGCCAGCGCCGTAACCACCGCCGCCGCCGCCGCTACGGCCGCCGCCGTAGCCGCCGCCGCCACCGAAGCCGCCGCCACCACCGGTGCGCGGCTCCATCGGACGGGCGACGTTGACGACCATGTCGCGGCCGTCAACGTTCTGGCCGTTCATGCCGCGGATGGCCGCTTCGGCTTCTGCCGGGCTGGACATTTCCACGAAGCCGAAGCCCTTGGAGCGGCCGCTGTCGCGGTCCATCATGACCTTGGCTGACTGAACGCCGCCAAACTCACTGAATTTCTGTTGAAGATCGTCGTCACGCACCGAGTAGGCGAGGTTACCGACATAAAGCTTGCTGCTCATGGGAGAGCCTTTCAAAAAAAGCGTCTTTGATTTCCGGGAAATCTCGACGCGGGGGAAATGACGGTCTTGGTTTAAAAAACCATCAAAGAATGGGTTCAGCGAAACGTGCGACGGGCCGGCGCAGGAGCGCCGCCGGTGCGCGGAGGCAGGTGACGGAAGGTGATGCGGCCCTTGCCCAGGTCATAGGGCGAGAGTTCCAGCGACACCTTGTCGCCGGCGAGGATGCGGATGTGATGCTTGCGCATCTTGCCGCCGGTGTAGGCCACCAGGGTGTGCCCGTTATCCAGGGTCACGCGGAAGCGCGAATCGGGCAGCACTTCCTCGACCTTGCCTTCCATTTCGATCAGTTCTTCCTTGGCCATGGGGTACTCCTCGTGGTGTGACAGTAGTGAATGGGGGATCAGGCGCAGCTGTGGCGCTGTTGCAGCCAGCTGTGGCCTTCGGCGATGGCGTACTGCAGGGCGCCTTCGCGGGTGGCGAATTCGGGCACGAAACGGTAGACGCGGTCGGACGTGCCGCTGCCGCTGCCGCTGCGGATGGACACGGACGCCGTGTACTGGCCCGACTCGGTGGTCCGGGTGAGAGGTGAGACAAGGTACTTGCCCACCGAGAATGCTTTTTCTAGGGTGGTATTCATATTAGGCCGCGCTTATCGTCGCGCGTCGCAAAGATCGGGGAAAACCGTCCGGCAACGAGGCTGGACGTTGCGGCACAGGCCGCTGGGTGTTCCGGTCCAGGGAACAGAAAACAGACCGGGGTTGGGGCTCGCCGCTGCAGAGGGGAGTTTGACGACCGAGGGGGCCGGTGAGAGCGGCCAGTCAGGTGTGGTGGGCGGCGTGTGAGGTGCCGCGGACCGTGTCAGACAACAGCTGCTGCAAAGGTAAGCAAATTGCAGCAACCAGCGTATTGTACGCGGTCTTGCGAAGCCGTGGGAGATTTATTTCCGGTCGTCGTGGTGTCGAGGCTTGACGCCTCGACGGTCCTGCGCGAAGCTTTGGCGCGGGGCAGCCCGCCCTACGACCACATCAGGCAGGAGACACGCTCATGGACTTGCTCGATTTCGCCCGCGGCCCGGCCTTGGTGCTGGCTGCGCTCATCTTCGTGCTGGGCGTGTCCTGGCGCCTGGGCGGCGTGTTGCGCCGACCGCGCCTGCCCGACCTCTCGCCCGCCCGCGAGGGCGCGCTGCCGCCATGGCGCGGGGCGTTGCGCGGCATACTGGGCGGCGTGTGGCCGCGCCGCACCTTTGGCAGCAGTGCCTTCATCTCGGCCCTCAACGTCTATGTGTTTCACCTGGGCCTGGCGCTCATCGTCTTCGGTTATGCGCCGCACATCGCCTTCGTCGAGCGCTACACCGGGATCGGCTGGCGGGCCCTGCCGGACTCCGTGATGTACCTGGCTGCGGGCGTGACCATCCTGTCCATGGTCGTGGCGCTGGTGCTGCGCCTGACCGACCCGGTGCTCAGGCTGATCTCCAGCGGCAATGACTGGCTGAGCTGGGCGCTGACCTTCCTGCCGGTCATCACCGGCATGGGCGTCATCACCGAGGCCTCGGTCAACACCCTGGCGCGCAACCACGCCATCTTCCGCGATCCGCTGGCCCTGCACCTGCTCGCGTTTGAGCTGCTGCTCATCTGGTTCCCCTTCGGCAAGCTCATGCACGCCTTTTTCTTCCCGCTCTCGCGCGGCGCCACCGGCCTGCGTTTCAGCCATCGCGGGGTGCAGCCATGAGCACCAACAGCACGGCACGCCGCCCCTTCGACCAGCAGGGCACGCAAGGCGACGTCGAGCGCCTGCAGGCCGCCCTGCAGAGCTTCGTCTCCGACTTCGGCGTCACGGCCTCGCTGCACCTGGAATCCTGCGTGCATTGCGGCCAGTGCGCCTCGGCCTGCCACTTCTACGTCACCACCGGTGAGCCGAAGTACACGCCCATCCACAAGCTGGAGCCATTTCGCCGCGCCTACTGGCGCGAGGCCAGCCCGCTGGCGCCGCTGATCCGCACGCTCGGCCTGGTGCGGGCCCCCGTCATCGAGGACCTGCAGGACTGGCAGGAGCTGATCTACGACGCCTGCACCATGTGCGGCCGCTGCACCGTGGCCTGTCCCATGGGCATCGACATCGCCGAGCTCATCAAGGAGGCACGCCACGGCATGTTCAAGGCCGGACTGGTGCCCGACCGCCTGGCCCTGATGGACCGCACTGCGCGCCATTGGGGCAGCACGGCCACGCCGGGCGAGGACCTGCCCGACATCCTGGCCGAGGCCGCGCGCGAGCACGGCGTGAGCATCCCCTGCGACCTGCCGCAGGCCGACATCCTGGTCACGGCCGCGCCGGCCGAGCTGGGCGAGCACACCAAGGCCCTGGCCGATGCCGCCCGCATCCTGAACCGCACCGGCCTGCGCTGGACCATGCACAGCGCGGGTTTCGACGCCTCCAACATCGGCTTCAACAACGGCGACCTGGAACTGCAGGAGCGGCTCACACGCTCGCTGGTGGACACGGCGGTGAAGATCGGCGCCCACACCGTGCTGCTGCCCGAATGCGGCCATGCCTACGGCGCCGCGCGCTGGGAGGCCGCGAAGTGGTATGGCGCGGCGCTGCCGGTGCGCATCCTGCACATGACCGAGTTCCTCGACGAGCTGCTGGCCAGCGGCAAGATCCGCGTCAAGCCGATGGACGCGAGCGCCACCTTCCACGACCCCTGCCAGATCGTGCGCCGCGGCGGCCTGGAGGCGGCGGCGCGGCGCGTGCTGGCGGCGCTGGGCTTCGACCTCATCGAGCTGCAGGACCACGGCCTCACGGGTTACTGCTGCGGCGGCGGGGGCGGCGTGGTCTCCAACCCGCGCGCCGCGCCGCTGCGGCAGAAGGTGTTCGAGCTCAAGCAGCAGCAGGTCGACGCCACCGGCGCCGAGCATTTCGTCACCAGCTGCGGCCAGTGCCGCATCACCTTCGAGCAGGGGGCGAAGAAGGCCGGCTGGACCAAGCCCACCGAGAGCCTGCTGGAGCTGGTGGCCGACCAACTGGCCGACTGAGGAGGCTCCATGTCCGGGTCCCTGCTGCTCACCACCCGCGACGCCCGCGGCGTCGTCACGCTCACGCTCAACCGACCGCAGGCCTTCAACGCGCTCTCGGAGGCCCTGCTGGATGCCCTGCAGGCCGAACTGGACCGCCTGGCGGGCGACGCCCAGGTGCGAGCCGTGGTCATTGCCGCGGCGGGCAAGGCCTTCTGCGCCGGGCACGACCTCAGGGAAATGCGGGCCTCGCCCTCACAGGCCTACTACGAGCGGCTCTTCGCCCGGTGTGGGCGCATGATGCTGGGCATCCAGCGCCTGCCCGTGCCGGTGATCGCCCGCGTCCAGGGCATCGCCACTGCAGCCGGCTGCCAGCTGGTGGCGATGTGCGACCTGGCCGTGGCCGCGCGCGAGGCCCGGTTCGCCGTCAGCGGCGTCAACCTGGGACTGTTCTGTTCCACGCCCGGCGTGGCGCTGAGCCGCAACCTGCCGCGCAAGGCGGCCTTCGAGATGCTGGTGACCGGCCAGTTCATCAGCGCCGACGAGGCGCGGGCCCAGGGCCTGGTCAACCGGGTGGTGGCGGCCGAGGCGCTGGACGCGGCGGTGGAGGCGCTGGTGGCTGCCATCGTGGCCAAGCCGCGGGTGGCCATCGCCATGGGCAAGGCGTTGTTCTACCGCCAACTGGAAACGGGCATCGAGCAGGCCTATGCGGACGCCGGCCGCACCATGGCCTGCAACATGATGGAGCCGCCGGCGTTGGAGGGGGTGCAGGCCTTCATCGACAAGCGCGCGCCCGCCTGGGACGCGGACCGTTAGCCACGTCACTTCTTGACGCAGCGCAGACTCGGCGCGGCGCTGGTGTGCGCCAATCAGGCAACGCACCATGGCCAGGAAATTCCCGCTCCAGCCGGCCCACCCCGAACGCATCTGCTGGGGGTGCGACCGCTACTGCCCGGCCGCCGACATGCGCTGCGGCAACGGCTCGGAACGCACCCAGCATCCCTGCGAGCTGTTCGGCGCCGACTGGGCCCGGTGGGGGGGACAGGGCGCGTCCCCGGCAGCCGCGGAGCAGCCCGCTGCCGGCGTCGACAGCTCCACCCATCCCGTGTGATACACAGCGGCGGGTCCGCGGCGCGGCTCATCACGGCGGCGTGCGTCGGCGCCAGGCGCCGGGCGAGACGCCGTACTCGCGCTTGAAGGCGCGGTTGAAGGCCGCCTCCGATTCGTAGCCGATGGTGCCGGCCACGCGGGCCAGGGTGCTTCGCTCGTTGCACAACAGGCGCGCGGCCAGGGCCAGGCGCCATTGCTTGAGGTATTGCATGGGGGCATGCTCACCAGTCTGGTGAAGCGGCCGGCCAGCACACTGCGTGACAGGTGGACCTCATGGGCCGGTTCGGCGACGCTCCACGCATGCCCGGGATCGCCGTGCATGAGTGCAAGGCAATTGCCGACCTTGCGGGTCGCGCAGGCCTGACAGCCAGCAGGCCTGTGACGGCGGCAGGGTCTCGATATAGCCGCGCAGCGCCTCGACGAACAGCATCTCGGCGACCTTGGCCCTGACAAGGGTCGAACCCGGGTGGGGCGAGTCGCCCTCGTCCAGGGCATAGCGGATCGACTGCGCGATCCAGGGGCCGGAGGGGCGCCTGCCCACCGAAGCGCAGAACATGCGCGGCAGGGCGCCGATGAGCGGGTTCGGGACGTCGTGCTCGTAGGCGAACCAGCCGCAGATGACGAGGGCCGGGTCGCCGTTGCCGCCGTAGCGCACGCGGGTCAGCAGCGGCAGCCGGACCTGCAGGGCATGGTCGACGCTCACCGGCGCCTGGTTCAGGCCGCTGCCCAGCAGATGGGAATCTCCGTGGGGAAAGGTCACCACGTCGCCGGTCTGCAGCAGCACGGGATCCTCACCGGGCAGCTGCGCCCAGCACTGGCCTTCCAGGACGAAGTGGCAGATGGCCAGCTTCTGTGCACCGGGGTGCAGAACCTGCGCCAGGGGGCCGCTGCTGGGCGCGTCCACGCACCAGGGTTCGCGGAACTCGCCGTTGAGGAACAGGGCGCCCTCCAGGCGGATCATCCGCAGAACGTCTGGCAGCACATCCATCGGCAACTCCCTCGGGGTCACACGGGCGTTTGGGTCAAAAAGTGCGGACGGCCGGGCATGGCGGCGGGCCCTTTGCGAGCCTAGCATGGAAGCCGGCTCCAAGGAGCCCCGACTGCATCAACCAGGATACGGGAGCATGCCTGATGAACACCCTGACTGCGCCGGCGATGAGTCCCGAGATGGCGGTCCTCAAGGCCCGGCTCAAGGCCACCTGGAGGGCGGGAGACTATGGCGTCTTTGCCAGATTCCTGGAGCCTGGTGCGCTGGCGTTTCTCCACGGACTCCAGATCGAACCGGGCACGCGCCTGCTGGATGTGGCGTGCGGCGCCGGCCAGATTGCCATCCCCGCCGCCAAGGCCGGCGTCCGTGTGACCGGCATCGACCTCGCGGCCAATCGGGTGGAGCAGGCCAGAGTGCGTGCCGCCGCGGCGGCCGCATCGCGATGGCGAACTGGACGCCAGAGGGCTTTGTCGGGCAGCTGTTCAAGGCGATGGGCCGGCACGTGCCACCGCCGCCCCTCATGGCCGCGCCCGTGCTGTGGGGCGACGAAGCCAAGGTGCGCGAGCGCTCCGGTACCGGTGTGCGCGAGCTGGCGATGCGCAGGAACCTCGATACCTTGCGTTATCCGTTTGCGCCCGAGGAGGTGGTGGACTTCTTCATCACCTACTACGGCCCCACCAACCGCGCCTACGCCGCGCTGGACGCGGCCGGCAAGGCCGCCCTGCACGCGGACCTGGAGCGGCTGTGGGCCGGCAGCAACCTGGCCACGGACGGAACCACCCACGTCGAGGCCGAATACCTGCAGGTGCAGGCATGGCGGGCCTGAGAGGCCGGCGGATCCGCAGGCCGTGCGCTGCCGGCCCGACGGCGGACTCTCCGGACCCGAACCCAAGGAGGCGACCCATGTTCATGATCGACTACAGACAGATCAACTGGTGGTACTGGATGCTGACGGCCGTCCTGGTCACGGCCGGCGTCGCGGGTTACGCGACGGGCTTCGAGCTGGCCATCGTCCTCACGGTCCTCCAGCTGATCGACTTCATGCTGCGCGAGCGCAGCGTCGCGGCCTTCACGGTCCAGGTCCGGCTCGCAGTCCTGCTCTACCTGCTGGTGGCATATCCGGAGCCGATGCGGTTCCTGTTCTGGCTGCCCGCCGTCGGCCTGTGGGCGCGTGTGCTCTTCGGCTACTGCCTGATGGCGCGGACCCTGTCGCTGATGCCGTGGAACCGTCGCGCGGCCCTGACGGCCGCGCTGCTGAAGAAGACCTATCTCTCGCGTCCGGTGCGCGGCAACATCATGCAGGGCCTGCCGCCCGTGGCGCGCATGCAGCCCGGCGGCAAGGGGGTCTGAGGCCGGTGTCGCGGGCTGGCGCTGCGGCCTGATGAAGCCAAGATGGCGCGGCATGCGGGGGCCGCCTGCGGCGCGCGCCGGTCAGTCCCCGACACGCAGCGCGCCGCGGCGGATCTGGTCGCGCTCCAGGCTCTCGAACAGGGCCTTGAAGTTGCCCTCGCCGAAACCCTGGTCCTCCTTGCGCTGGATGAACTCGAAGAACACCGGGCCCAGCAGCGGCTGGCTGAAGATCTGCAGCAGCAGGCGCGGCCTTCCGTCCTTCGTGCTGCCGTCGAGCAGGATGCCGCGCGCCTGCAGCGCGGGCACCGGTTCACCATGGCCGGGCAGGCGCTCGGCCAGCATCTCGTAGTAGATGTCGTTGGGCGCGGTCATCAGCGGAATGCCGGCCAGCTGCAGCGCGTCCACGCTCTCGATCAGGTTGTCCGTCAGCAGGGCAATGTGCTGGATGCCTTCGCCGTTGAACTGCATGAGGAATTCCTCGATCTGGCCGCTGCCGCCGCGGCCGGCCTCCTCGTTGAGCGGGATGCGGATCAGCCCGTCGGGTGCCGTCATGGCGCGGCTGCTCAGGCCGGTGTACTCGCCCTGGATGTCGAAGTAGCGGAGCTCGCGGAAGTTGAACAGCTTCTCGTAGAAGGCGCTCCAGTAGGCCATGCGGCCGCGGTAGACGTTGTGCGTCAGGTGGTCGATCAGCCGCAGGCCGTGGCCGCGCGGGTGCCGGTCCACGCCCTCGACGAATTCGAAGTCGATGTCGTAGATGGACTTGCCGTCCTCAAAGCGGTCGATCAGGTACAGCGGCGCACCGCCGATGCCCTTGATGGCGGGCAGCCGCAGCTCCATCGGGCCGGTGGGCACGTCCACCGGCTGCGCACCCAGGTCCAGCGCGCGGGCGTAGGCCCGGTGCGAGTCGCGCACGCGAAAGGCCAGGGCACAGGCGCAGGGGCCGTGCTCGGCCGCGAAGTAGCCGGCCAGGCTCCTGGGCTCGCGGTTGACGATGAAATTGATCTGGCCCTGGCGGTACAGCAGCACGTCCTTGCTGCGGTGGCGCGCCACCAGGGTGAAGCCCATCTGCTCGAACAGGGGCTCCAGGGTGTTGGGAACGGGCGAGGCGAATTCGACGAACTCGAAGCCGCACAGGCCCATGGGATTGTCAGACAGATCGGCCATGGGAAATCTCCAGCAAGATGATCGGGCGGCGTGCAGGGCACGCCGGGCAGACCGGCTCAGCCGCGCGCCGGCGGCTTGAACCGTGAGGCGCACGGCGGCGCGCCGGGGCGCCCGCGCGTGCTGCGCGCCAGGTGCTGGCCGATGATCAGGAACTGCAGATTCATGGGGAGGTCCGGCCCGAAGGGTAACGCATCCGCTGCGCCGTGGCCAGGCGCCATGCCCGGGGCGGTATCCAGGCCGGCGCGGCTTGACCCTGCCGGGGCCAGGTGTTTGAAACGGAGGCGGGCGGGGGCAAGCTTTAAGATATAAAAAATATAAAGCTTTAAACCCGGACCATGAATTCCCCTGCCCGCGTCATCCCCATTCAGCCGACCGCGCCGGACCCGGACGTCCTGGTGTCGCTCTACGAGAAGCAGAAGAAGATCTACCCGCGCGCGGTCAGCGGCTGGTTCGCGCGCTGGCGCTGGGCCATGGTCTGGCTGACCCAGGCGGTGTTCTACGGCCTGCCCTGGCTGCAGTGGAACGAGCGCCAGGCCGTGCTGTTCGACCTGGACGAGCGGCGCTTCTACGTGCTCGGCCTGGTGCTTTACCCGCAGGACTTCATCTACCTGGCGGCGCTGCTGGTCATCTCGGCCATGGCGCTGTTCTTCTTCACTGCCGTGGCCGGGCGCCTGTGGTGCGGCTACGCCTGCCCGCAGACCGTCTACACCGAGATCTTCCTCTGGGTCGAGCGCCACATCGAGGGCGACCGCAGCGCCCGCATGCGGCTGGACGCCGCGCCCTGGGGCGCGCAGAAGCTCGTGCGCAAGGGCGCCAAGCAGGCGGCCTGGCTGGCCATCGGCCTCTATACCGGCTTCACCTTCGTCGGCTACTTCACCCCCATCCGCACCCTGGCGGCCGAGGCGGCGGCGCTGTCCTTCTCGCCCTGGGAGTGGTTCTGGGTGCTGTTCTACGGCCTGGCCACCTATGGCAACGCCGGCTACCTGCGCGAGCAGGTCTGCAAGTACATGTGCCCCTACGCCCGTTTCCAGAGCGCGCTGATCGACATGGATTCCCTGGTCATCGCCTACGACGCCCAGCGCGGCGAGGCCCGCGGCTCGCGCTCGCGCAAGGCCGACCCCAAGGCGCTGGGCCTGGGCGACTGCATAGCCTGCACCCTGTGCGTGCAGGTCTGCCCCACCGGCATCGACATCCGCAACGGCCTGCAGAACGAGTGCATCGCCTGTGCCGCCTGCATCGACGTCTGCGACGACGTCATGGGCAAGATGGGCTACGACAAAGGGCTGATCCGCTACAGCTCGGGCAACGCCATCGTCAAGCACTGGTCGCCGGCGCAGATGCTGCGCCGCGTGGCGCGTCCGCGCGTGCTGATCTACGGCGCGCTGCTGCTGGCCATGAGTCTGGCCTTCGTGCTCAGCCTGTCGCTGCGCCAGGGCTTCGTGGTCGACGTCATCAAGGACCGCGGCGCCATGGCGCGCGTGGTCGGGCACGGCGCGGTGGAGAACGTCTACCGCATGCAGATCACCAACGGCAGCGAGCAGCCGCAGCACTACCGCATCCGCGTCCGCGGGCTGGAGGGGCTGGCCATCGTCACCGCCGACGAGCTGGTGGTGGAGGCCACCGGCATCGGCACGCTGCCGCTGCGCCTGACACTGGCGCCCGAAGGGGCCGAGGCGCACCGCGGCAAGTCGCACCCCATCGTGTTCGAGGTGAGCACGGGGCAGGCGGGCGGGGCGAAGACCGCCCAGGTGAAATCCACCTTCCTGGTGCCGCTCTGAAGCGGCCGCTGGCGGGCGCCGTCAGCGCCGCGGCAGCAGGCAGATCGTGACCAGCGCCGAGGAATCGCGCAGCGCCCGCAGCGCATGCGGCTCGGCGCCGCGCAGGTGGATGAAATCCCCGGCCTCCAGCACCTGCGTGGCCGCCGGCGTGGTGAACTCGATCCGCCCTTCGAGGCACTGCACGGTGAGCTCGCCCGGGGCCGCGTGTTCGCGCATCGCGGCGCCGGCGGGCAGCACCACGCGCACCACCTCCAGCTGCTCCGCCTTCAGCAGGGCCGTGGTGCGGGCGCCGGCCAGGCTTGCGCCCAGCGCCAGCACGCTGACGACTTGTCCGGACTGCACGTGGGGTTGCGCCATGGCGGGGCCTCCAGCAAGGGGATGGTGGTGAGCGGATGGTGCGCCGGAAGCGCCGGCCTGTCCAGCGCGCGGCGGCGTCAGAAAAAAGAGCCCGGCCAGCGCCGCCGACCGGGCTCAAGTCTGGATCCGAGCCGGCTTCAGGCGCAGCCGCAGCCACCCGAGCCGCAGCCCTGCGCCGGCTGCGGCGTCTCGAACTGCGGGAACAAGACGTTGTTCTCCAGGTGGATGTGGTTGATCAGGTCCTCGTTGAGCTGGGCGATGCCGGCGTAGAGCGCGCGCCAGGTGTTGCAGGCCTCGACCGGCGGCGTGGCGTCGTGGGTCAGTGCGGCCAGCCGCTCCAGCGACTGGCCATGGTCCACGTGCTCATGGCGCATCATGCCGATCGGGTGCACCACCATCGGGTTGCCGCCGGCCTTGAGCATGGGGAACAGCACCTGCTCCTCCTTCTGCATGTGCGAGAGCAGCTCCTGCTCCATGTGCTCCAGAAAATCCGCCAGGCCCGCGGGCACGTCCGGGTGCTCGCGGTGCACGGCTTCCACGCGGCGCGCCATGCGGATCAACTCGGGCAGCTGGGCCCGGTGCACCTCGTGGTAGCGCGCGAGGATGTGGTCGATCAGCGCGCCCGGCGCGCCAGCGGCGGGCGGTGCATCGGAGCGCTGCAGCTGCGCGAGCTCTTGCAGCACGGCCTGCGGGTCCAGGCCCTTGGCGCTGGCCGCTTCACGCAGGCTGACCTGGCCGCCACAGCAGAAGTCCAGCTTCAGGCGGCGAAAGACGGCGGTGGCGCCGGGCAGCTGCACGGCGATCTGGCCGATGGCCTGCTCGGCGTTCAGCGGCTCGGGGGAATTGATTTCGAGTCTGGCGTTCATCTCTCAAGTCCTCGGGATTGACATGGCGCCATTATGAACTTGAAGAAATATGTTGAAAACATCTTTAAGTTGATCTGGCGCAAGAGCCGGCAAGCTGGCGCCCCAAGGCCCTGCCGGCGGCAGGGCCTTGGGGTGCCCTCAGCCGCGGTCCGGCGGCGGCCGGCTGCGCGCCATGTCGGCCGGCCGCACCCAGCGATCGAAGTCGGCGGCGCTGACATAGCCCAGCGCCAGCGCCGCCTCGCGCAGCGTGCTGCCCTCGTGGTGCGCGCGCTTGGCGATCTCGGCCGCGCGGTCGTAGCCGATGTGCGGCGCCAGCGCCGTCACCAGCATCAGCGAGCGCTCCAGCAGCTCCTGGATGCGCTCGCGCTGCGGCACGATGCCGCGCGCGCAATGCGCGTCGAAGCTGGCCATGCCGTCGGCCAGCAGGCGCAGGCTCTGCAGCACGTTGTGGGCGATCAGCGGCTTGCAGACGTTGAGCTCGAACTGGCCCGAGGCGCCGCCCAGCGTGACGGCCACGTCGTTGCCCATGACCTGGTAGCACAGCATGACCAGCGCCTCGCACTGCGTCGGGTTGACCTTGCCCGGCATGATGGAGCTGCCCGGCTCGTTCTCGGGGAGGCTGATCTCGCCCAGGCCCGAACGCGGGCCCGAGGCCAGCCAGCGCACGTCGTTGGCGATCTTCGTCAGCGCCACCGCCAGCGTCTTGAGGGCGCCGTGCAGGGCCACCAGCTCGTCGTGCGCGGCCAGCGCGGCAAACTTGTTCGGCGCGCTGCTGCAGGGCAGGCCGCTGGCGCGCGCCAGCTCGGCCGCCACGCGCGCGCCGAACCCGGGGTGGGTGTTCAGCCCCGTGCCCACGGCCGTGCCGCCGATGGCCAGCGGGTAGACGGCGTCCAGCGCGCCCAGCAGCTGCGCCCGGGCGTGGTCCAGCTGCGCCACATAGGCCGAGAACTCGTCGCCCAGCGTCAGCGGCGTGGCGTCCTGCAGGTGGGTGCGGCCTATCTTCACGATGCCGGCGAACTCGGCGGCCTTGCCGGCCAGCGTGCGCCGCAGCCCCGCCAGGGCCGGCAGCAGCGCCTGCTGCATGCCCTGCGCGGCCGCCAGGTGCATGGCGGTGGGAAACACGTCGTTGGACGACTGGCCCAGGTTGACCTCGTCGTTCGGGTGCACCCGCCGGCCGGGGCCGCGCGGGCCGCCCAGCAACTCCGAGGCCCGGTTGGCCAGCACCTCGTTCATGTTCATGTGGCTCTGCGTGCCCGAGCCGGTCTGCCAGACCGAGAGCGGGAACTCCTGCGCGTGCCGGCCGGCCAGCACCTCGTCGGCCGCCGCCATGATGGCGCGCGCCGTGGGCTCGGGCAGCAGCCCGAGATCGAGGTTCACCTGCGCGCAGGCCCGCTTGACGCTGGCCAGCGCGAGCACCAGCTCGGGCGGCATGCGCTCGGTGGAGATGGCGAAGAACTGCAGCGAGCGCTGCGTCTGCGCGCCCCACAGCCGGTCCGCCGGCACGGCAATCGGGCCGAAGCCGTCGCCTTCCAGGCGGCGGGCGGCGGGATCGCGGGTGGGCGGGGGCATGGTGCGGCTCCTGCGGCTTGGCAGCCCATTAGACACCTGTGCATTGTGCGAAGCCGGATTTGGAGGTTCAATACCTTGTTGCCCGCATGGCAGCGCTGCCGCCCAGGAGGCCCGACATGTCGCCCCACCATCACCGCTTCAGTGAACTCTTCGCGCAACTGGGCCTGGCCGCCGACGTGGCCAGCATCGCCGCCTTCATCCAGCGCCATGCACCGCTGGACCCGGCTACCCGGCTCGAAGACGCGCCGTTCTGGACGCCGGCCCAGGCCGCGCTGCTGCGCGACGAGCTGCTGGGCGACGCCGACTGGGCCGAGGTGGTGGACCAGCTCAATCTGGCGCTGCGGGCGGCTGCAGCCGGCCGGTGACGAGGTGGTAGCGGCGGATGAGCACGCCGTCGCGCCGCACGGCCAGCATGCGGTGCGTCGTCGGGGCCGCGAAGCAGCCCGCCGGCGGGCCGGTCGCCTCGCCCTCGATCCAGACATATACCGCCGCAGACACGCCGGTGGGGCCCGCCACCCGGGCCGGCCAGCGCCAGTAGTTGAACTGGCTCGGCCGGGCCCCGGCTTCCGTCTGCACGGCCAGGCGTCCAGCACTGTAGTAGGCGATCTCCGCACTCAGCTGATGCGAGGGCGTGATGACCAGGGCCACGTCCGGCACCCGCTGCAGCTCGGCGCCGAGTTCGCGCCAGCCGTAGAACGCGTGCGTGGCATCGGCCGCGGCCAGGCCCGGCGCCCAGTGCTCCAGCGGCAGCACCTTGCCGCGCGCATGCAGCATGGCCAGCGCCGACAGCGCCAGGCTCGACAGCACGGCCGCCAGCCAGGCCGCCCGCCGCAGCCGTGATGCGCCGGCCAGGCCGTAGTGGCCCAGCAGCAGGCTGAAGCCGGCGTAGGCAAAGGCCGGCCAGTTCGGCCCCGCCACGCTGCGTAGCGAGGTGAGCGCAAAGAACAGCAGCACCGGCAGCGTGGTGGCGACGAGCAGCAGCGTCTGGCGCTCCCGCCGCAGCAGGCCGCGCAGGGCCGCGTGCAGCCCCAGCAGCCAGGCCACGGGGCCCACGAGCAGCAGCTGCCCGCCCAGGTATTGCGCCAGCCCGGCCAGCGCCAGGCCCTGGCCGCCCAGGCCATGGTTGAGCTGGAACTCGAACGACGCCCAGCCGTGCCGGCGGTTCCAGTCCAGCACCGGCGCGAAGCACAGCAGCGCCAGCAGCAGGGCCAGATAGGGGTGGACGGTCTTGAGCCAGCGGTGTTGCGCGCTGCCGGCCAGGTAGAGCAGCAGGCAGGGCGCGAACAGCACGGCCGTGTACTTGGACAGCAGGGCCAGCCCGAAGGCCAGGCCCAGCGCATACCAGAGCCAGGCCTGGCCGCTGCGCGCGATCTGCGCCAGCAGGTAGACGCCGAGGAACCAGAACAGGAACAGCGGCACGTCGGGCGTGACGGCCATCAGTCCCAGCCCGCTGAGCGGGTAGGCGTTGAACGCGATCACGCTGGCCGCCGCCACCGGCACGCTGCGCCACCACTGCAGCGCCAGCTGCCAGATCAGGGCGCTGAGCGCGAGCACCACCAGCGTGCCCGACAGGCGCACCCCCAGCTCGGACGCGGCGAGCAGGGTGGTGAGCCGGATGAAGTAGGCGACCATGGGCGGATGGTCGTAGTAGCTCAGGTCGAGCTGGCGCGACCACAGCCAGTAGTAGGCCTCGTCCGGGTGCAGCTGCAGCGTCGCCGACAGGTACAGGCGCCACAGTGCCAGCACGAGCACCAGGAGGATCGTGTTGCGCCTGCTGAGCCAGCGTTCCATGCGCATTTGACCGGGCCGGGTTTTTTCGGGACGATACGCCTGCCGCGCCCCTTTGCCAAGCGCGTCGCCGCCCGTCCAACCCGAAGCGGAGGTCCCGCCATGTCGCTCACGCTCAGCTCACCCGCCTTCGCGCACGGCGCTGCCATCCCCATGCGCCACACCTGCGAGGGCGCAGACGTCTCGCCCACGCTGGCCTGGGCCGGCGTGCCGGCCGGCAGCCGCAGCCTGCTACTCATCGTCGACGACCCCGACGCCCCCGACCCCCAGGCGCCGAAGATGACCTGGGTGCACTGGCTGCTGTACAACCTGCCGGCCGACGGCAGCGGCCTGCCCGAGGGCGTGACGGCCCAGCAGCTGCCGCCCGGCACGTTGCAGGGCACCAACGACTGGCACCGCACCGGCTACGGCGGGCCCTGCCCGCCGATCGGCCAGCACCGCTATTTCCACAAGCTCTATGCGCTGGATGTGCGGCTGCCCGACCTGCACCGGCCCACCAAGGCCACCCTGGAAAAGGCCATGCAGGGCCATGTGCTGGCGCAGGCCGAACTGCTGGGGCTGTACCAGAAGCGCCAGCGTGCCTAGCCCGTTGGTGCCGCGGCGCAATGCCCACGCGGCCAGCAGAGGATACGCCCGGGGACTACCATCGGCGCGCCCTTCATCCTGTTCTCATCGCGGAGCCTTCATGACGATTTCCATGTACCAGGCCAGCGTGCCGCGCTTCATCCACATGCTGAACAACCTGTCCGCCCTCCTGGACAAGGCGCAGGCCCATGTGGCCGCGAAGAAGCTGGACGAGAGCGCGCTGACCGGCTTTCGCCTCTACCCCGACATGCTGCCCATGGCGCGCCAGATCATGATCGCCACCGATACGGCCAAGGGCGCGGCGGCGCGCCTGGCGGGCGTGGAGATCCCGGTCTACGACGACGTGGAAAAGACCTTGCCCGAACTCCAGGCCCGCATCGCCAGGACCGTGACCTACCTGCAGACCTTCACCCCCGCGCAGATCGACGGCAGCGAGGAGCGGGAAGTCGTCATCAAGCGCCGCGACAGCGAGACCCGCCACAGCGGCCTGCAGTACCTGCTGGGCCAGGCCCTGCCCAACTTCTACTTCCACGTCACCACCGCCTACGCCATCCTGCGCCACAACGGCGTGGAGATCGGCAAGCGCGACTACCTGGGCAATCCCTGAGCCACGTTTCATCGTCAACCATCTTTCAAGGAGGCCCCATGATCCAGATGACCGTCAACGGCACCAGCAGCAGCCTGGACGCCGACCCCGCCATGCCCTTGCTCTGGGCCCTGCGCGAAGACCTCAAGCTCACCGGCACCAAGTTCGGCTGCGGCATGGCGCTGTGCGGCGCCTGCACCGTGCACGTGGACGGCCAGGCCGTGCGCTCCTGCGCCACGCCGCTGGCCGATGCGGCGGGCAAGAAAGTCACCACCATCGAAGCCGTCGGCCAGGGCCGCGTGGGCCAGGCCGTGCAGGCCGCCTGGGCCCGGCAGGACGTGCCGCAGTGCGGCTACTGCCAGAGCGGGCAGATCATGAGCGCCGTTGCCCTGCTCAGCCGCAAGAAAAAGCCCAGCGACGCCGACATCGACGCCGCCATGAGCGGCAACCTCTGCCGCTGCGGCACCTACAACCAGATCCGTGCCGCCATCCAGGACGCCGCACGCAACCTGTCCAAGGGAGCCTGACATGACTGCTTCCATCCTCAACCCCACCCCCTCGCGCCGCGCCTTCCTGCAGGCCGGTGGCGCCACCGGCGCCGCCCTGGTCGTCGGCTTCGCGCTGCCGCTGGGCACGCCGCGCGTGCTGGCCGCCACGGCCCCGGGCGCCTTCGCGCCCAACGCCTTCCTGCGCATCACCCCGGACAACCGCGTCACCGTGGTCTGCGGCTCCTCCGAGATGGGGCAGGGCGTGCTCACCGCCATCCCCATGCTGGTGGCCGAAGAGCTGGACGCCGACTGGCAGCTGGTGAGCGTGGAGCAGGCGCCGTCCGACACCGCCTACAACAACCCCGTCTTCGGCATGCAGGCCACCGGCGGCAGCACCACCGTGCGCGCCTTCTACCTGCCCATGCGCCAGGCCGGTGCCGCCGCGCGCGAGATGCTGGTGGCCGCCGCCGCCAAGCGCTGGGGCGTGAAACCCGAAACGCTCAAGACCTCAGCCAGCCAGGTCATCGGCCCCCGGGGGCAGAAGCTCAGCTACGGCGAGCTGGTGGAAGCCGCCGCACTGGAGGCCGTGCCGACCCAGCCGACGCTGAAGAAAAACGCCGACTTCAAGATCCTCGGCAAGCCCACCCGCCGCCTGGACACGCCGGCCAAGATCAACGGCAGCGCGCAGTTCGGCATCGACGCCCAGGTGGACGGCATGCTGGTGGCCGTCATGGCGCGCGCGCCCGCGCCCGGCGCCAAGCCGCTCAAGTACGACGAAGCCGCCGCCAAGGCCGTCAAGGGGGTGCAGGCCGTCATTGCCATCCCGCATGGCGTGGCCGTGCTGGCCAGCGGCTACTACGCCGCGCGCCAGGGCCGTGATGCGCTCAAGGTGCAGTGGGACCTGGGCCCGCACGCCGACCTGTCCAGCGCCAAGGTGAACCAGCTCCTGCACGAGGCCGCCGACGGCGCCAGCGCCGTGGCCAAGAGCAGCGGCGACGTCGGCGCCGCGCTGGGCACCGCCGCCACCCGCCTGAGCGCCACCTACCAGGTGCCCTACCTGGCGCACGCCACCATGGAGCCGCTCAACTGCCTGGCCTGGGTGAA
>JACCDS010115976.1_pt1 | contig 20225 bp, 15 predicted proteins | sample 7446441 | NCBI WGS metagenome assembly JACCDS01 (sample SAMN15323445, study PRJNA562643) | freshwater metagenome | isolation source: river surface water | place: USA:Blue River Watershed | collected 2017-08-17
CGATGGATACGATGACGTACTTGGCCGCGAAGCAAAGCGGACTTCCCAAAAACCGCGTGATTGGTATGGGCGGCATCCTCGATTCTGCGCGCTTCACCTACTACCTGTCTGAGGCAATGGGCGTTCCGGCCAGCGACCTGCAGGGCGTAGTGGTGGGCGGCCACGGCGATACGACGATGATTCCGTTGACGCGATTGGCAACCTACCAAAGCACGCCAGTAAGCAACTACCTCAGCGCTGAGAAATTGGCCGAGGTGAAGGCGGCGACAATGGTGGGTGGTGCTACATTGACGGGCCTCATTGGCACGTCGGCTTGGTACGCTCCAGGCGCAGCGGGTGCGGTCCTCACGGCCAGCATCGTGCGCAACCAAAAGAAGATTTTCCCCTGTTCGGTGTACCTCGAGGGCGAGTACGGCCAAAGCGACATCTGCATGGGCGTGCCCGTGGTGATCGGCGAAAACGGATGGGAGTCGATTGTGGACTACCGCCTCAACGACGAGGAAGCGGCGGAGTTTTCGAAAAGCGCAGCGGCCGTCCGTGCCATGAATACGGTGCTGGACAGCTTGTAAGATCCTGGTCTTTTCGGCCAAAAATTCGGTACCGGTGGGTTGCGATCCACCGGTACATTTTTTTGGTACCTGGTACGGCACGCAGCAAAAAGGCCATTGCGGCGCCCAGTCTTCCGGTAGCCTTTAAGGCCGAGGCCACGGCGTCCACACCGTGAGCGACCCCCTCCGGTCCAACGCTTACCACCCCGCCAGGATAGGCTTCGGACCATTCCGGTGTCAGCGCCGCGTAACTCAACGTTCCGCGCCGATCCAAAAAATGCAAGAGCTTCACCGAGCGGTGGCAGAGTGCGCACCCGCCGTCGTAAAGAACAACTACGGAAGCTTGATCCACGACGCTCGCCCGAGCGGGCTGCTTAGCACATACACTCCGGTGGGCCAGGAATCCGTGCGAACCGGGCGATCGGGGCCAACGTCAAACGTTCCCCAAAAGCGGCCGTCAAGCCCGTGAACCTGAATGGTGGTGGCCGTTTCGCAGCGGAACTGGTCGCGGCCTGGGGTAGGAAATACGCTCCAAGTTGACGGTATTCGCGACCACTCTTGGCCGCCAACAGTGAGCGTGTCGGCCGTCATGAAGCGGATTCCGCCCGTGCTCACCCCCAAGACGAGCTCGGGCCGTCCGTCGGTATTGAGGTCGCGGAACCACGGTGCATTGCTGTTACCGTCGTGCACGAGAATCGCCGAACGCTCCAGTCGAGGCGTCATTACGAGCTGCATGTCGATGCGCAGGCTGTCCGTTCCAAGTCCAGGCATTGTGCAGCCGTTGCTCGTAATGCTGTTGTTGTTTTGAACGTCACCAAAGGCATGGCTCGCGAAGCCCGTTTTGTGGGCGGCTAGGTGCACGTCAACACTAGGCACGTTACGGCTGAAGCAGAACTCCAGCACTAGGTTAGAATGTCCGTCGTAATCAATTGGATTTTGAAACGAAATCAAGTTCCATCCCTGGCTTAGCACGGCCAAGTACGAAAACCCAACGTCGCCTCCGGGTCCCATACCGCTCAGGGTGCTGTCGCTTGTAGCCCGAACGCTCACATCAAATCCTTGACTCAAGTAAGGTGCGGAAGTAGATAGGCAATTCACTTTGATTCCTTGAATGCGCGTTGGTCCAGAAATTCCTGCTGCGGCAAGTTCTGAGGCTCGCACCAGGTACTGGTGGCGACCGGTGCGCTTGCTGCTTCCAAACGGCGTCTGCAGCGTAGTTGCGGTAGGTTGCGCTACCGTTGATTGAATGAGCGGACTTTGGCTCGCGGGTAGGCTGAGCATGCTGCTCGCATTGGGGTAGGCTTGAACCCCGGCGTAGCGGCTACCCACCCATAATTCCATTGACGTGCCGTTGAGGTAAACCCTTGGAACGGCCCGTCCGTTGAAGGTGCCCGCCGTATCGACGTCAATGGACCCAAAGGTCTCGGTAATCAGCGTCCAAGGGCCGCCGTCGTTGCGAAGGTAGGCCACCTCTCCACGCTCGTTGCCGACCAGCAGGTCAAGGTCGCCGTCGCCGTCGAGGTCTGCGAGCTCAGGACTCGCGTTTTGGCCCACGTCGTGGGTCGTCAGCAGTGGAGCAGTGCCGGTGAAGCTCGGCGCGATGAGGCTACCGTAGTTGTAGCCAACATACACTTGGCCGTTCGCGCGGCCCACCACAAGATCGAGCAGTCCGTCGCCGTTCAGGTCGCCCAGCGCAGGGGCCGTCCAAGTTGGGTCAGGGCCGAGGTTACTTGGCACATTGAGGGGCGCTTCTCGCCAAATGGGTTGGTTCGGACTGCCTTGGTTGAGCCACATGGAGAGTCCGCGGCGGCTGCCCAAGATGAGGTCGGGAAGGCCGTCTGTGTTGAGGTCGCCACCGTACGGAACCACGTAGGTCCCGAGCTCAAGCATTTCAGACTGCAAAAAGCGGTCACTCATCCGCTGCCAATTCGCAGCCCCTGTACCGAGGTTTTGGTAGAGCCAAACACACGAGTCGCCTAAGCCGCTGTATTCATTGGGGCTCGCAATCAGTTCGCGCAACCCATCGAGGTTGGCGTCTGCCGCAGAAAACCCCGGAAAAAGCATATTGACAGGGGTTCCGCCCACCGGCCAGGTGCTGTCTTGGCTTTCAATGTTGGCGAGCGCAAGGCTGCCTACGTTGAATCCAGCCACGCCGGTAGGGTAGGACACGTCGCCAATGAGCGCATCGGGCAGGCCGTTGCCGTCGACGTCGTGAAGCAGCAACGTGGAACCCGCGTGCATAAGGTCTTCACGGCCCGAAGCCGGCGAAGCCACGCGGGAGCCGGTGCAGGCGTCAATAACCAGCGCGTTGCGCACTCCGGATTCCTCGACGTCGGCCCAGCATCCGTCTGCGCGAACAAAATTCAGTCCGCAGTTTTGGGAGTTTTGGTGCCATTCGATGCGCGAACCGCCTTGGTCAAAGCACAGCACGTCGAGGTCGCCATCTTGGTCCACGTCACCGATGTAAGGTCGGTCCACGCTGAGGACCTGGAGGTTGTACGCCGGGTTGCCGGCGACGTACACGGTGCGAAGTTCGGTCTGCGTTCCAAGTGCCCATGAGAACGAAAGGAGGCCGTTGCTCCGTTGGCCCTGCCAAACGCCAATTCCATGGGTGACCCAGCCGAAAATATCGACTACGCCGTCGCAATTGTAGTCAGCCAAATGCACCCATTGCTTGTTTTTGGGAAAGCCTGCGGCCCACTCGGGACGTTCAATCCACTGGCCGTTCACGCGTTCGAGCGTGAGCCAGCGTCCGCCGTCGCGGTCAAAAACGACCATGTCGGTGATGCCGTCTCCGTTCAAATCGGGGCTGTAAAATTGAGGATTGTTTAGTCCGCCCGAGGTGCCAAGGTTCATGGTTTGGCCGTTCGCCCGCTGGATTACCGCCTGCGCACTCGGCGCAAAGGTCCAAGTAACCTGAGCCTGAAGTGAAACGGCTGCAAGGCTAGTGGCTACTAGGAGGGCAATTTGCTTGGGCACGGACATATTCCCAAAGGTAATTCGCCTATATTTGCCGCCTCGTACTAATTTGAACTCGAGTATGCAAAATAAAGTGGTTATCCGTCTGTTTGCTGTAGCGTTTGCGCTAGCGGCATTGTACGAATTGTCGTTCTCCTTTGTGGCTCAGCGTGTTGAGCAGCAGGCGCTGGAGTCTGTGGGCGGAGATCCCTCCAAGCTTACCGCCGCGTTGGATTCGATGGCCAACCAAGAAGTCTACAATCTGGGCATTACCTCCTTTACCTACAAAGAGGTCAAAGAGAAAGAAATGAACCTCGGTTTGGACCTCCGTGGCGGCATGAACGTCATCCTCGAGGTTTCCGTGCGCGACGTGCTCATCGGTCTTTCGGCGAACCCCAACGATCCGTTGTTTGTCGAAGCCTTAGCTGCCGCCGACGCCGAGCAGGCTAACTCAGGCGAGGCCTACGTTGACCTCTTTATCAAGGCGTTGGATGCCAAGCGCGGAACGCGCAGCTGGGGAGATCCCGGTTTGTTTGGCACCAAGGACATGTCGGACCGACTCGGTTTCAACGCGACCGACGACGACCTTAAGGGCGCCATCCGTTCCGACGTAGATGCCTCTGTTCAAAACGTATACACGGTATTAAAGGCGCGTATCGACCAGTTTGGTGTGGTTCAGCCCAACCTTCAGCGCCTCGGAAACACGGGACGCATTTTGGTGGAGCTTCCGGGTGTGAAGGATCCTGCCCGCGTGCAGCGTCTGCTTCAGTCTACCGCTCGCCTCGAGTTCTGGCGTGCAGACTACGGAGCAGCTTGGATGCAGTTCATGGTCGATGCCAACGAGCGCCTTCGCGCTGTGGTTCCCGATCCGAATGCATCGAAATCGACGGCGGCCGCCAAAGCCAACCCCCAGGCCATCGATCTTCCCAACGCGGTTGACGCTGGCAAAGAAGTAACCAAGCCAGAGTCAACTGCAGTAGCGGCGACCGACTCATCGGCCCTCAAGCACAACCCCCTGCTGAACATCTTCCAGCTCAACGTCGATCCCCAAACGTTTACCCCGCTTGAAGGTCCGATCATCGGTTTCGCGCTGCCCAAAGACACGGCTACGATTAACGGCTACCTCAACAGCGACGTGGTTAAGTCCCTGATCCCCGGCGATAAGCGCTATGTTCGCTTCGCATGGACCCGCCCTGACGCGAAGGCCGGAATCACCTTCTTGATTGCCCTTCAAGGCAACCGCACCATGGAGCCCGAGCTCGACGGTGGCGTTATTGTGGACGCTCGCCGCGAATTCGACCAAGGCAACAACCCCATTGTGACCATGTCAATGAACGGCTACGGTGCCCAAATCTGGCAGCGAATCACCGCCGAAGAGAGTGCCAAAAACCCCAAGGGCCACGTCGCTGTGGTGCTCGACAACCTCGTCTACAGCTACCCCCGCGTCATCAATGAAATTTCGGGCGGACGCACGCAGATCGAAGGAGGCTTCTCCCTTGACGAGGCGACCGACTTGGCCAACGTGCTCAAGGCAGGTAAGCTACCTGTTCCGGCTCGCGTTATCCAGGCCGACGTAGTAGGCCCGAGCCTCGGTAAAGAAGCGATTTCTTCGAGCGTCAACTCGTTCATCTTCGCATTCCTCGTGGTGTTCGCCTACATGATTTTCTACTACTCTGGTGGCGGCGTAGCAGCCAACATCGCGCTCCTGGTGAATATGTTCTTCATTTTCGGAATCCTCGACGCCATCTCGGCGGTACTGACGCTTCCGGGTATGGCGGGTATCGTCCTCACCATCGGTATGGCCGTGGATGCCAACGTACTCATCTTTGACCGGATTCGCGAGGAACTCGCTGCCGGCAAAGACGTTCGAACTGCAGTGGCCGACGGTTTTACCAATTCGCGCGGAGCCATTCTTGATGCCAACGCTACTACGCTGCTGACGGCAATCATCCTGTTCATGGTGGGTACAGGTCCGATTAAGGGCTTCGCAACTACCCTGATCATTGGTATCCTTTCTTCGCTCTTCACGGCCATCTTCGTAACGCGCCTTTACATTGAGTGGCGCTTGGCCAAGACCGGCACCATGTCCTTCGCTACCAAAACAACCAAGGACTGGTTCAACAACACCAAGTTTGACTTCTTGAAAACCCGAATGACAGCTTACATCATTTCGGGCACCTTGGTGGTAGTCAGCATTGTAACACTTTTCACCAATGGCCTAAGCTACGGCGTGGACTTTGAGGGCGGCCGCACGTACCAAGTTCGATTTGACCAGCCCGTAGAAGTTTCGGCAGTGAGTGCTGCCTTGGCTAAAGTGTTTGTCGACGAAGACGGCAAATCCTACGCACCCATTGTGAAGACCCTGGGTACCGCAGAGCAAGTCACCATCACCACCAACTACCGAGTTTCTGAGACCGGACCTGCGGTGGAAGAGGAGCTGCGTGATGAACTGTTCCAAGGGGTTAAGGGCTTCTTTGTTAAGGTGCCTTCTCAAGAATCGTTCAACGAACCAAGCGCAAGCGGTATGGGCATCGTGGCCTACCGCCAGGTTGGTCCTACGGTCGCTGACGACATTGCGAATTCGGCCATCTGGGCGATTTTGTTCTCGCTCTTGGGTATTTTCATGTACCTGTTGGTGCGCTTCAACCGTTGGCAGTACTCGTTGGGTGCCGTGGTTGCATTGATGCACGACGTGGTATTGGTCCTAGGTGCTTTTGCCCTGTTTGACGGAATTCTACCATTTTCAATGGAAGTTGACCAAGCATTCATCGCAGCAATTCTCACGGTAATCGGTTACTCGATTAACGATACCGTGGTCGTATTTGACCGCATTCGTGAATACCTAGCCGACCACAAAGGGGCAAATGCCGACAAGGGTGTAATTAACTACGCGTTGAATTCTACGCTTAGCCGCACCTTTAATACGTCGTGGACGACCATCGTCGTACTTCTCGTAATCTTCATCTTCGGTGGTGAGGTATTGCGCGGATTCATCTTCGCCATTCTCCTCGGTATCGTAGTGGGAACCTACTCCTCGCTCTTCATCGCATCGCCGATCTTGTACGACGCCTCGCCCAAGGACGACAAGACCAAGTAAGTCATGACCCTTTTATTCATCAGCGCCGGAGAAGTAGTCGTTCTGCTTTTTGCGGCGCTGATGCTTTTTGGTCCAGATCGCTTGCCCGGATTCGTGCGGTCCATTGCCAAAGGCATCCGCACGGTGAAAAATGCGCAAGCCGACCTTACCCAGCAGCTGATGTCTGAAGAAAAATCGGGAATAAAAGACATAAAAGACGCAGTGGACGACGTGAAGTCTGAAATTGAGGGGGTAGTGTCTCGAAAAAAGTAGTTTTTCAACTAAGTGCCCTCATCGAAAGGGGGGGGGGTGTTGATAATTTTTATGCTTTTTTCGGTTTTGTCCGTTGGCTTGAAGTAATTTTGTGGCGTAAAACTATTAGTTATGCCCACTTCTCGATTTCTCGGCCTCGAAACCGCCCTCGCCCACAAACCAGCTGAATTTATAAAGCCGACCGGCAAGGCGTCGGAATACTTCGGTGCCAACGTCTTCAACAAGAAGGCGATGCGCGAGTACATGCCCAAAGAGGCGTTTGAATCCGTGATGAAGGCCATCGATCGCGGCGACAAAATTGACCGGGCGATCGCGGACCAGGTAGCAACGGCCATGAAGGCTTGGGCCATGGCCAAGGGCGCCTCGCACTACACGCACTGGTTTCAGCCCTTGACCGGAGCGACCGCAGAAAAACACGACGCGTTTTTCGAGCCGACTTCAGACGGCTACGCCATCGAGAAATTCAACGGAGGCATGTTGGTTCAGGCCGAGCCCGACGCATCGAGCTTCCCAAACGGCGGAATCCGCAATACGTTCGAGGCCCGCGGATACACCGCGTGGGATCCCACTTCGCCGGCCTTTGTGCTCGCCGACACCCTGTGCATTCCGTCGGTATTTGTCGCCTACACGGGCGAGGCACTCGACAACAAAACCCCACTGCTTCGTTCGCTTCAGGCAATTGACCATGCTGCGACCGCGGTGTGCCAGTACTTTGATAAAAACGTGACCAAGGTGCACGCCACCTTAGGCTGGGAGCAAGAGTACTTCCTAATCGACGAAGCGCTGTACCACGCGCGCCCTGACTTGGTGATGACGGGACGAACGCTGGTAGGACATTCTCCCGCAAAGGGCCAGCAAATGGAGGACCACTACTTTGGCAGCATTCCCGAGCGCGTCATTCAGTTCATGCGCGAAATCGAGTTTGAAAGCCACCTGCTCGGAATCCCGGTAAAAACACGCCACAACGAGGTGGCTCCTGGTCAATTTGAGTTTGCCCCCATTTTTGAAGAGGCGAACGTGGCCGTGGATCACAACTCCCTTTTCATGGACCTGCTCGAAAAGGTTGCGGCGCGTCACCACTTCCGTGTACTGCTCCATGAGAAACCGTTTGCTGGGGTAAACGGCTCGGGCAAGCACAACAACTGGTCACTTGCCACAGACACCGGCATTAACCTCTTGGCGCCGGGATCTACGCCAAAGCGTAACCTCCTGTTTTTAAGCTTCTTTGTGAATACGATCAAGGCGATGCACGACCGTGCTGACCTCATCCGTGCGGCAATTGCTTCGGCAAGCAACGACCACCGCTTGGGTGCGAACGAAGCGCCTCCTGCGATCATTTCGGTGTTCATCGGAAGCCAACTTACCGAGGTGCTTGATGAGCTCGAAAAGCTAGAAAGCGGCAAAATGTCGCCCGAGAAGAAAACCGAGTTGAAGCTCAACGTCGTCGGGAAAATTCCCGAAATCCTTTTGGACAACACGGACCGCAACCGCACCTCGCCGTTTGCCTTCACCGGCAACAAGTTTGAGTTGCGCGCCGTGGGATCGGTTGCGAACTGTTCGCACGCTATGACCACGCTGAACTTGATGGTCACGGACCAACTGCTTCAGTTCAAGGCTGACGTCGACGCCCAAATAGCACAAGGCCTCAAGAAGGACGACGCCATCTTTAATGTGCTCAAGGACTACATCAAAGCGTCGAAGAAAATCCGCTTTGAAGGCGACGGCTACAGTGAAGGCTGGAAAGAAGAAGCGGCCAAGCGTGGCCTTAAAAACACGCCCGATACGCCCCGCGCGCTGGACTTTTTGGTTACCAAGGATGCGGAAAATCTTTTCGAGGGCCACGGCGTTTTGAGCAAAGTAGAGCTGCATGCGCGCTACGAAATCCTTCAAGAAGAGTACTTTAAGCACCTTCAGATCGAAAGCCGTACGTTGAGTGATTTGGTGAACAACCACATCATTCCTTCTGCGATAAAGTACCAAAGCGTACTGAGTGAGAATTTGCTGCGATTGAAGTCACTTTTGCCAGAGGCTAACTTTAAAAAGAGCTGCAAGGAGCAACTCGCTTTGGTCGAGGAACTGAGTGACCGAATTTCTTCTGCACTCCGCCAAGTTGAGGAAATGACGGAAGCACGGAAGAAGGCGAATAAAATTGAATCAGCTCGCGAACGTGCGTTGGCTTATTGTGATTCGGTGAAGCCCTACTTGAGTTCGATTCGCTACGAAGTAGACAAAATGGAACTCATTGTCGACAACGACACGTGGCCGCTGCCGAAGTACCGCGAACTTTTGTACATCCGCTAGCGGAATATTTGGAGAAATGTAGCCCTTTGCACTTCGGTGTGAAGGGCTTTTCTCGTTTTATCGCGCTGCATTTGTTATTTTCGTGTCTTCAGCGCCCGAAACGCCCACACCACATGAACACACGTTATACGATTGCCTTCGCTGCTGCCCTCTTGTTGGGGCTTTCAAGTACCCCCTCCTGGGCACAAAAGTCTACTGAAGACGAGGCTCCAAAGCGTCCGAAAATTGCGCGTCAAGGCGACGACTACTACCAAGGCAAAGAGTACACCAAGGCCATAGATCTGTACCGAAAGGCCTACAGCAAGGTGAAGTCGCGCCCCGAAAAGGCCGAAATCAGCTACCGATTGGGTGAATGCTACCGCTACACCACCCAGTACAAAGCGGCAGAGGCGCAGTACCGCCGAGCAATCAAAGCCGGCTACAACCAGCCCGAAGCCTACTTGGGTGTGGCGGAAATGCTGAAGTACCAAGAAAAGTACGAAGACGCGCTTGTGGCCTACGAAGACATGGCCAAAGCCTTCCCGTCTGACCCCCGCGCGGCCCAAGGCATTGAGAGCTCAAAGGCCGCTGTGGCGTGGAGGAACACGGTGACTCGCTTCCAAGTTGGACCGTTAACTGACCTGAACACCAAGGCCCACGAGTACGGACTCGCCTTTGACGGCCGCCAAGGAAGCCACGAGGAATTGCTGTTCACTTCTACCCGTGAAGGCGGCATTGGCAAGAAGAAGGACGGTTGGACAGGTCAGCAGTTTTCTGACATCTACAGCACCAAGCGCTTGAATGCCGACGGAACGGCACGCGGTGGAAAAAAGCCGACGAAAGGTGGCGCTGGCAAGCCCGACCCTACGGCGGCTCGTGCTCAAAAGTTCTCTGCGCCTGAACTGCTTCCCGAGATCATCAATACCATTGACCACGAGGGCTCGCCTTCGTTTGACGGAAAGCGCCGCAACCTGTACTTTACCCGCTGTATGGATGTGAAGCGCGCGCAACTCGGCTGCGCCATTTACGTTACACGCCGCGCCGGCCAAACCTGGCAGGAGGCCACGCCGGTGGTCTTGACGACCGACTCGTCTCGCTCGGTAGGCCATCCGTCGGTGAACGACGACGAAACCTTGCTTTACTTCGCTGGCGACCTCAGCGGTAGCGTCGGAGGAAAAGACATTTGGGTGGCGAGCTACGACAAGCGCAAGCGTACCTGGGCCAACCCGGTAAACCTGGGGGCTATGGTCAATTCAAAAGGCGACGAATTGTTCCCCTTCATTCACGACGACGGCTACCTGTACTATGCTTCGGACGGCCTGCCCGGAATGGGAGGCTTTGACCTGTTCCGCGTAGCGGTGGGCGCAGACGGACTGCCTACCGGCGAGCCGGTCAACCTCAAGGCGCCGATCAACAGTTCGGGCGACGACTTTAACCTGATTTTGCGCCCGGGCGGACTCCGCGACGGCTACTTCGTGACGAACCGCGCCGGTGGTGCAGGGGGTGATGACATTTGGACGCTGTATGAGGTTCCGCTCAAGTACGCACTTCGCGGTACCTTGAAAAGCGAAAAAGACCAGACGCCGCTTGCGAATGCCACAGTGAAGATTTCGGGAAGCGACGGCTTCACGGCCACTGTGATGACCGACAAGCTGGGTAAGTTTGAGTTGGTCGACGACAAACTCAAAGCCGAAGTGACCTACGATTTTGCCTTTGAGAAGAAGAAGTTCCTCAACGGCGGCGCCAAGGCCAATACGGTGGGTCTCAACCTTGATAAGTTTGTTTTTGTTGAAAACGAGAATGCGTTCCGCCACACCATGGAGGTCGCGGCGACCATGGCCCCGATTGAGTACCCCGTGGTCTTGCCCGAACTCTACTTTGCCTTGGCAAAGTGGGACCTCAACGACCAAGCGCGTGCCTCGCTCGATACGGTGTACCGCACGCTGGTCCTCAATCCCACGATCGTTATTGAGCTTCGCTCGCACACGGACTACCGTGACGCCGACGACAAGAACCAAATCTTGTCTCAGAAGCGTGCCGATACCTGTGTCAAGTACCTGATCAGCAAGGGAATCGATCCCGGCCGTCTGACGTCGGTGGGAATGGGTGAGACGCAGCCCTTCGAGGTACCCCAGGGCTATAAAGGCAAGGGCAGCGACGTGTTCCCCGTGGGCACCAAGCTCACCGAGCCCGCCATAAAAAAGATGCCTGCGGCGCAGCAGGAGCTTGCACACAGCCTAAACCGCCGTACGGACTTCCGCGTGATTCGCGACGACTTTACGCCACCCGTAGACACGGCTGAGCTTGCTGAGCAGAAAGCCCTTGAAGCCAAAGAGGCTCCGAAACCCGTGAAGGGCGAAGTCTACACCGTAGGTGATAAAGAAACGTTTGCCACGGTTTGCCGCAACGCCAACATCAACATCACTGATTTGCGCCGCATCAACGGTGGACTGCGCGGCGTGAAGTTGGAGCCCGGCATGCTGCTGAAGGTAACCGCCAACGGAGACTACGCAGACTTCGATGCCAAGCACCGCCAAGTCGCCCTCGGCGAAACGTGGAAGTCGATCGCCTCTGAGCTTAAGATGAAAGAAAAAGAACTAAAGGAACTGAACCCGGAGTGGGCCAAAGTGGAGCCACCAGTAGGAACCTTTATTCGCGTAAAATAGGTTGATAACCTTTGAGCTTCCCTTCGGCTACCGCCGGAGGGAAGTTTTATTTTTGTACCCATGAGTTCGAGCAACCGCTACGCCGGCCGAGGCGTATCCTCCGGCAAAGAAGAAGTCCACCAGGCGATCGCCTCGCTCGATAAGGGATTGTTCCCCCATGCGTTCTGCAAGATTGTACCCGATGCGCTGAGCGGGTCCGCGGACCATTGCCTGGTGATGCACGCCGACGGCGCCGGAACCAAGTCCTCATTGGCCTACCTGTACTGGAAGGAAACCGGCGACCTCAGTGTCTGGCGCGGAATTGCCCAAGACGCCGTGGTCATGAACACCGACGACCTCCTCTGTGTGGGGGCCACCGGACCCATTTTGCTGAGCTCCACCATTGGCCGCAACAAGCACCTCATCCCTGGCGAGGTCATTAAGGCCCTCATTGAGGGTACCGAGTCCGTTTTGGCCGACCTGCGCGACGCGGGCATGGATATTCAAAGCACGGGCGGCGAAACCGCCGACGTGGGCGACCTCGTGCGCACGGTGATTGTGGACAGCACCGTGGTGGCCCGAATGAAGCGAACTAACGTTATTGACAACGCCAATATTGGCCCTGGGCAGTACGTGGTAGGATTGGCGTCCTACGGCCAAGCGACCTACGAGCGCGAGTACAATGGGGGCATGGGCTCCAACGGCCTGACCTCGGCGCGCCACGACGTGTTCAGCCACTTGCTTGCCGAGCGATACCCCGAGAGTTTTGCGCCCGAAACCGACCTGAGCCTGGTCTACAGCGGCACCAAAAAGCTCACTGACGCGGTCGCTGGCAGTCCGCTTGATGCCGGGAAGTTGGTGCTGTCTCCAACCCGTACCTATGCTCCGGTGATGATTCAGGCCATCAAAGAGCTTGGTCCAAGCCTGCGCGGTGCGGTCCACTGCAGCGGTGGCGCCCAAACCAAAGTGCTGCATTTCCTTCGCGAAGGCAAGGTGGTCAAGGATAATCTATTCCCTGTGCCGCCCTTGTTTGAACTGATTCGCACGGAATCTGCCACGCCCTACCGTCAAATGTTTGAGGTGTTTAACATGGGCCACCGCATGGAGCTCTACGTGGATAGCCTTGAGGCTGCCGAGCGCGCCATTGCGGTATCGAAAAGCTTCGGGGTGGACGCCCAAATCATTGGACGCGTAGCGCCCAGCGCGACGCCTGAAGTGGAACTGCACGCCCCAGACGGAATTCACACCTACCGCCGCTCATGAACCTCGTCGAAAAACTCCAGGCCATCTGGGTGCGTCACCAAGACGTTCACGACCAGTTGATGACCCCAGAACTTGCGGCGGATCCGGCGCGCTTTATTCGCCTGAACCGTGAATACAAGGAGCTTGACGAGATCGTGCAGGCCCGCGCTCGCTACCTCGAGGCGTTGGCGAACCGCGATGAGGCACAGCAACTGCTTGATTCAGAGAAAGATCCAGAAATGCGGGAGATGGCCCAAGAGGAATACGATGCTTCCCGAACGCGCATTGCGGCCCTCGAAACCGAAATCAAGGAACTCCTCATTCCCAAGGACCCTGAAGACGCCAAAGACGCCGTTCTTGAAGTACGTGCGGGCACCGGGGGAGACGAGGCCGGACTTTTTGCGGGCGAATTGCTGCGCGCCTACCTGCGCTTCGCCGAAGAAAAAGGGTGGACCACCGAGATGCTGAGCCTGACCGAAGGCTCCGTGGGCGGAATCAAAGAGGCCAGTGTTCAAATCCGCGGCGAACAGGTCTACGGAACGCTCAAATTTGAAAGCGGCGTGCACCGCGTGCAGCGCGTGCCGGCCACCGAGAGTCAAGGCCGTGTCCATACGTCTGCAGCCACCGTGGCCGTGCTGCCGGAGGCCGACGAACTCGACGTGCAGATTCGCGACGTCGACATCCGCAAGGACACCTTTCGCTCCAGTGGAGCAGGGGGGCAGCACGTCAACAAGACCGAGTCGGGCGTGCGCCTTACGCACTTTCCAACCGGCATTGTGGTAGAATGCCAAGACGGCCGCTCGCAGCACCAGAACTACGACCGCGCCCTGACGGTCCTGCGTGCACGGATTTGGGACAAGGCCCGTGCAGAGCGCGATGCCGCCGTCGCCGAGCACCGAAAGTCGCTCGTGAGCACTGGCGACCGAAGTGCCAAGATCCGTACCTACAATTTTCCACAAAGCCGCGTGACCGACCACCGCATTGGCTTGACGGTCTACAACCTTCCCGACGTGATGAACGGCGAATTCAAAGGCCTGATCGAAGGCTTGAGGGTGGCCGACCATGCGGAACGACTACAACAAGGCGCCGACGAATGAACTACGCTGAACTATCGCAACGCATCGAAACCGCAGGCCACGGGCTTTGTGTAGGCCTCGACCCCGACCCGTCCAAGCTGCCAGCGGGCACTGACCTTACTACCTTTTGCATGGGTATTGTCGACGCCACCGCCCATGTGGCCGTGGCCTACAAACCCAACTTTGCCTTTTTTGAGGCGCTGGGTCGCCCCGGTTGGGACGCTCTGGACGCGGTAACCCAGCACCTGCGTGCGCTTCCTCAGAAACCCTTCTTGATCGCCGACGCCAAGCGCGGCGACATTGGCAACACAGCGACCCGCTACGCCGAAGGCATCTTAGGCGTGATGGGCTACGACGCCATCACCGTGGCGCCCTACATGGGGCGCGACAGCGTGGAACCGTTCCTGCGCGAAGGCAAGTGGGTGGTGGGTTTAGGCCTGACGAGCAACCCGGGTGCCGACGACCTTCAGCAGCTCGCGCTGCACGACGGCCGCCGGGTGTACGAAGCCGTGGCCGACGCCTACCTTTCTTGGGGCCGCCCCGACAACCTCATGGTGGTTGCCGGAGCCACACGCCCCGAGGCTTTGGGTGCGCTCCGCGACCGCATGCCCGACACCTTCTTCCTCGTTCCTGGGGTAGGAGCCCAGGGCGGAAGCGCCGAAGACGTGGTGCGCCACGGTGCCTTTCGCGGCAAGCCTGGCATGGGCCTGCTGATCAATGCCTCGCGCAGCATTATGTATGCCTCCTCGGGCCCGGACTGGCTCGAAGCGGCGACCAAGGCAGCACAAAACCTAGCCGACGAGATTCAAACCGCCTACCGTGGCTGAGCACGCACTTCGTCCGCTTAAAATTCTGGTTACCGGAGCCAACGGCTTGCTGGGCCAGTCGCTCCTCTACCTTGCCCAAGGCCGCCATCAACTCTTGGCCACGGGCCGCGGCCCCGCGCGCGGAAACCACTTTGGCTTTCCGTATGCCGAACTCGACACCACCCGCGCCGAAGACTACGAGCGCGTACTGACCGAGTTCCGGCCCGACGTGGTCATCCATTCGGCGGCTATGACCCAGGTCGACGACTGCGAAAAAGAGCCGGAGACCTGCCAAAAACTCAACGTAGACGCCACGCGCCTGTGCGCCGAAGCCTGCGCGCGCCACGGGGTTCACCTGATTTTCATCAGCACCGACTTCATTTTTGACGGCCAAAACGGCCCCTACGCCGAAGACGCCGAAGCGGCACCCCTCAGCGTGTACGGCTGGTCTAAACTTCACGCTGAAGAAGCCGTGAAGGCCAGTGGGGCTCGCTACACGATTGCGCGCACGGTGCTGGTCATTGGCTACGTGCCCGGCCTGAGCCGAAGCAACATTATTCTGTGGGCTCGCGGGGCCCTTCAGCGCGGCGAACGCATCCGCGTGGTTGACGACCAAGTGCGCAGCCCAACGTGGAGCGTAGACCTCGCCGAAGGCTGCTTGCGCATCGCTGAACGGGGCGCCGAAGGCATCTACCACCTCAGTGGCCCTGACACGATGAGCATCCTCGAGCTCGTCACCCAGGTAGCCCAACATGCCGGCCTGGACGCGAGCTTGATCGACGTAGTCAGCAGCGAATCCCTAGGGCAGCCTGCGAAGCGTCCGCCCATAACCGGATTCGACATCAGCAAGGCAAAAAGAGAATTGGACTTTGCCCCGCACACCTTCCGCGAGGTATTGGATCAGATACCTATATTTGACAACCTTAGCTAAGCCCAAACACCTATGAGCAGCAACACACAGTCCTGGGGTTCCCGGGTAGGCCTCGTCCTGGCCATGGCCGGAAACGCCGTTGGACTCGGCAACTTCCTACGCTTTCCCGTTCAGGCGGTGCAAAACGGGGGAGGCGCTTTTATGATTCCCTACCTGGTTTCGTTCCTTGTGCTCGGAATACCGCTTCTGTGGATTGAGTGGGCGTCAGGCCGTTTTGGCGGATCCAAGGGAGACCACAGCGCGCCCTTCATCATGAATTCGATGGGCAAGCGCTCCTACTGGAAGTACCTCGGAGTGTTTGGAATTTTTACCAACATTGCAGTTGCGGCGTACTACACCTACATCGAGTCGTGGACGTTCTCCTACGTATTCCATTCCATCGCTCAAACCTTTACGGGTATGAGCCAAACCGAAGTGGCTCAGTTTTTCACGAGCTACGTCGACATCAGCCAATCTACTACGGGCCTTCCTTACGAGGCCATTTGGTTCTACATTCTGGTGCTCGGACTCAACACGTGGATTCTCAGCAAAGGTCTCGAGGGTGGAATCGAAAAAGTCGCGAAAATCGGAATGCCGCTTCTCATTGTTTTTGGTGCATTCTTAGCGGTTCGCGCCTTCTTCTTGGGCGACTCTGGCGCACCGGCTGGCTGTTCCGAGTGCGACGCCATGCTCGGCTTCAACTTCCTTTGGAATCCGCAGTTTGACTCCCTAAGCAATCCCAACGTGTGGCTTGCCGCTGCGGGCCAGATCTTCTTCACACTCTCCGTGGGAATGGGCACCATCCACTGCTACGCCGCCTACGTCAAATCGAAGGACGACATCGCGCTCAACTCGATGGCCGCAGGCTGGATGAACGGTTTTGTCGAAATCGTTCTGGGCGGAAGCATCGTAATCCCCATCGCGGTCGGATACCTTGGCCTCGATTGGGTAAAAGAAAACGCCGGTTTTGCGATGGCCTTTCAGACCATGCCTTTCCTCTTCACCAAGTGGGGCGCAGTCCTCGGAAGCGTTGCCGGGGTAATGTGGTTTGGCCTTCTTTTCTTTGCCGGAATCACAAGCTCTCTTGCCATGGGCTCACCCTGGGTGGCCTTCATGCAAGACGAATTCAAATTCAGCCTGAAAACGTCAGCTTGGACCTTTGGTCTCGTCACCTTGCTGGCCGGACTTCCCACGGTGTTCTTCTACCAACAAGGGGTTTTTGATCAGTACGACTACTGGGCGGGCACGGTCGGTCTCGTGTTCTTTGCCTTGGTCGAAGCCATCCTCTTCGCGTGGATTTGGGGCATTGATAAAGGATGGGAAGAAATCAACCGCGGCGCAGACATTGTACTACCCAAAATCTACAAGCCGATTCTCAAATACGTGACGCCGTCGATCCTGCTGGTGATATTTACCATGAGCTTGGTTACGCCCAAAGGCAACGACTGGTCAGCCGCTGTGCGCGACGGTTGGAAGTTTGATTCCTCGAGCATCATCGGCCAACTGCAAAATGTGGATATCGCCCACAACCGTGAGGCCTTCGCCGACGTCTTTGTTGCGGAAGTAGACGGAGTAGCCGACGTTCAGTCGGTAGAGGGCAAGACCACCATTCGCCTGGTGCAAGCCACGGGTGAGGCTACGACCTACCAGTGGGATCAAGACGACGCCCAGCCCGTTGTTACCACGGGTCAAGTGGTGCGCGCCGGAGACCAAATCGCCGCCGGTTCGTTTGTGAACCCCATTTTTTATAAGCACCTTGCGCGCGGAATCCTCGTTGCCCTTTTCGCCTTGATCGCGGGAATGGTGTTTGTAGCGTACCGCCGTAGACTAAATGCCCACCATTGATATGACAGCTACCGCATGGACCATGATGCTGGTCACCGAAATCCTCGTAACGGTGGTTACCGTGTACTTTTTTGTGAAAGTGCTGCGCACACCTCCTAAGGGTGAGCCAGACTCCTTTACGGAAAACGACTCGGAGTAATGGGGAAGCAACCCAAACCTTGGGTTGCAGAACTTGGATGGGCGGGGATTTTCCTCGCCTTTTTCGTTTTAAACGAGTACTACGAGACCACTCCGCCCGAACCGAAGTGGGCCAGTTTCCCAGAGCTACCCCCTCGGGAGGAGGATTCCTTTGATGCGCCCCCGTACCCAAAAAGGTACCAACGCCGGTCGTTTTCGGCCCAAACGAATCGCGAGCCCCGAAGTCGGCCTCAGGTGGCGTCGGACACGGTCACGTCGTCATGGCTTGAAGTGCAAGGCTGGCCTGACTGGAAGGCCGAGGGTTTTGTTCGCGACCGCACTCGATGGGGTGGTGTTGATTCCCAGCGGCTTCGCCGCTGGGACGACCGCGACGACTTTAACTGGATACTGCACGCGCCAGAGCCCATAGACCTCAATACCGTGCCCGAGGAGCTGCTGTACCAGCATCCGCTTTGGCGGTCGGTACAGGTTCGCGCGCTGCACCGCTTTCGCAGCAAAGTGCGCCCCCTGCGCAGCATGGCCGAAGTGTTTGCCCTTGCGCCCTTCGACTCCATTCAGCAACTTGAGATCCCGAAGTACTTCTATGTCAAAAACTAGTCGTACCTTTGCAGCCCAAAGAGAGGAGGTGTCCCCATTATGCTAGTAGTACAAGTTAAAGAAGGTGAAGGAATTGAGCGCGCGCTGAAGCGCTACAAGCGCAAATTCGACAAAACCGGCACAATGCGCCAACTGCGCAGCCGCCAGCAATTCACCAAAGGCTCGGTGAATCGCCGCAAAGAGATCATCAAGGCTACCTACGTTCAGGGTCTTCGTTTGAAAGACGCCGAATAAGTGGTTCCTTGACCTAATTTCAGCCTCGAGTACCCTCGGGGCTTTTTTTATGCTTGACGAATTCCTAGACTACTTGCGTTGGGAGCGTCGCCGATCACAGGCGACGGTGACGGCATACGCTGCAGACATTTCCCAGTGGATGCACTACGCCGAACATGCGCTGGGCATGCCTCGCGCAGAGGGGGCAACCCGAGCCCACGTGCGGTCGTGGGTCACTGACTTAGTCCAAACAGGGACTAACGCACGTTCCGTCAACCGAAAACTTAGCGCGGTGCGCACCTACTACCAGTGGCTTGTGGCTCGAAACCCCGATGTGGTGAACCCCGCCCAAGGTGTGCCGCTGCTGCGTACGCCCAGTAGGGTGGTGCGTGCACTCACGGCGCCCGAAGTAGAAGCCCTGCTCGACCCGAGTGCGTTTGACGACGACGCAGTCGGACGCCGGGACCAATTTTTATTGCTCACGCTGTATGCGGTCGGAATTCGCCGAGCGGAACTCCTCAGTTTAACCTATGCCCACGTTCACGGTACAACCCTCAGGGTAGTGGGTAAGGGCAACAAGGAGCGCGAAATTCCGCTACTTCCTGAGTGGCTCACGATGTACGAGCGCCACCGAAGCGAGTGGCAACCGGTAAGCCCCTATCTTTTTTGCACGCCGAAAGGAAAATTATTGGACCCGCGTAGCGTGTATTCCATTGTAAAATCGTACCTTCAAAGGGCAAGCTCGAGCGAGCATTTGGGTCCGCATGCCTTGCGGCACACCTTTGCGACGCACTTGCTTGACCTGGGTGCAGATCTTACGGTGATCCGCGAGCTGTTAGGGCACGCGAATTTATCGGCCACGCAAGTCTATACCCATGCGTCGGTGGAACAACTCAAATCGGTCTACCAACGCGCCCATCCCCGCGGCCGATAGGGGAGGCGCAGCCTAAATCCCCATTTCCATGGTTGTAGAAGTTCGTGCTATTCAATTCAAGGCCAGTGATCGCCTCGTTGCGTTTGCCAACCAGCGCCTTGAGCGCATTAACCAAGTGTACCAACGTGCCGTTCACGCCACTGTGTACTTTAAAATTGACAATAACCACCTTACTGAGAATAAAATAGCGGAGGTAACGCTCCACGTTCCTGGCGAAGATTTAGTGGTGCGCAAGGAGGCCAAAACCTTTGAAAAAGCGCTAAACATGGCAGTGGATCGCTTGCGCCGAGTAGCCCGCGAAACCAAAGCCAAAACAAAAAAGCTACGAAGGGCAAAGTAGGTATTGAAATAATCGCTTTTTTGTCTACATTTGCAGTCCGTTTGAAAAAGCGGCCGTGCTGCACGGGCAGCAACGTTCTTTTTCGCGCACTGCAGGGCGTAGTCCCCTAAGCCAGCATAGCTCAGTTGGTAGAGCTACTGATTTGTAATCAGTGGGTCGGGGGTTCGAGTCCCTCTGCTGGCTCTTATGCTCTGCAGGGTGCGAAGTTTTTGTACTAAAACTGTACATTGGGAGTATCGCATAGTGGCTATTGCAGCAGACTGTAAATCTGTCGCCTAACGGCATCGGTGGTTCGAGTCCATCTACTCCCACAACAGCTTACCGCGGAAGTAGCTCAGTTGGTA
>JACCDS010134650.1_pt1 | contig 20221 bp, 18 predicted proteins | sample 7446441 | NCBI WGS metagenome assembly JACCDS01 (sample SAMN15323445, study PRJNA562643) | freshwater metagenome | isolation source: river surface water | place: USA:Blue River Watershed | collected 2017-08-17
GTACTTGACGAAGGCGTCTTCGGCGATCTGTTTGGACAAAGCCACTTTGGGTGACAAGTAGTTCTCGCTGCGGTCTGCAAAAGGCAAATTGTTGCTGGCCGAGAAACGTGTCAAACCTTGCGTCGCGCTCCAGTGCTCGGCACGCAGGCCCAGCACAGCGCGCCAGTCGGGGGCAAAGCGCCAGGTGTCTTGGCCGTACAGGCTTTGCAGCTGGGTGCGGCCGCCGACTTCGCTGGCCACGGTGCCTGCCGCGTCGGTGATCCAGTTGCCCGCGATATTGGAGGTCAGGTAACGGAGTTTGTAGTTGTCTTGCTGCGCGCCGAAGTCCACCACGTGCTCGCCCTTGGGCCCTTGAGGTCGCCAGGTGCCACGCAGGGCCAGGTTGTTCCAGCCTGTGCCGGAACCGTCCGCGATGGTGCCCGCCCCACCACTTGCAGCGTTGGGCAACGTGTTGTTGGCACCGTTCTGGCGCTTGGTGTCGGAACCGTAGTCATAAAGGCTGGCGGCCACTTCCCAATCAAAAACACCTTGCGTGCGGCTCTTGACCGAGAGGCCATGCAGGGTGTGCGTCAGGCTCTCGTTGGTCAAAACGAAGTCCGCGCTGTTGTTGGCATTGAGCGCATAACTGCGACCATCGATGTTTACCGTCCCGCTGTCAACCGCCTGACCCGCTGCATTGCGCAGGTACGAGCTGGGTCGGCCCTCGGACGTGTTTTGCCAGATGCCCAGTGTATAAGTGGCGCGCACCGTGGGGCTGAAGTCATACGCCACCTTGGCCTTCACATGGTCCTGCACCGTGTGGTACTGCGTACCGGTGCCCAGAATCAACCAGGGCGCATTCGCGCTGCTCAATCCTGGCACTGCGCCCATCACGGCAGTGCCAGCAGACCCCACAGTGCCCGTGCTCACCGTGCGCGTGGCAAAGGTCAGGGGCTGGCCTTGGCTATCGGTGTGGTTCAGGTTGAAATACCAAGACCAATCACCTGAACGGCTGCCCAACGAGGCACTGGACTGCCAGCCGCCGTAAGTGGCGTGGGTGTTGTACAGGTCAAAGGGCTGTTGGGCATAGCCCATCTTGACCGAGCCTTCGAGTTTTTCGGGCATCTTGGTCGTGTACTCGACCACTGCGCCCACCGAGTTGCCCGGATAAGCCGCAGAAAAGGGGCCGTACATCACGTCCACGCGTTCGATCTCTTCAGGCGTGACCATGCCCCATCGCGGCGGAAAGCTCAGGCCGCTGACGCCGTTGCCCAGGTAGTTGCTCAGCAAGATGCCGTCGGCATAGACCGCCGAGCGGGCGCTGTTGCCCGTGCCCGAGGCGCGGCTGGACAAGATGGCGTGGTTGTAGTCACCGTTGTAGCGCTTGCGCACCAAGAGGCTGGGCAAGTACTTGAGCGCGTCTTCGCTGTCGGTGGCGTTGATGTTGTGCGCGATCTGGGCCGCCGTGATGCCCTCCATGGTGGCCGGAATCTGCGTGGGCAGCGAGGTGGGTTGCTGGCTGACGATGGTGACCACGCCTGCGTCTTTGCTGGGGGCATTGTCGGCTTGCTGGGCGGAGATGACAAAGGGGTAGACCATGGCGAGGGCCAAAGCCATGCGGTGCTTGCGCATGAAAATTTCCTGAAAACGAAACAAGGATGACGCCCATGCGCAAACGGCAGCGCAGCGTCAACGAAAGCAGTTCAGGAAAAAGCGGGCGGGCCGCGTGGCGGCAGAGGAGAGCCGGTCAGCCAGGCAATGTGGGCTGCCGGGATGGGGCGCAGGGCATAGGCCAAGGCACTGGAAGCATCGAACTGGGGCGAGACCGGCAAGGGCGGTGTCACCGCGCTGGCGCACAGCGGGCAGTCCATGCCGCTGGACGTGGGCGACTTGTCGGCCAATCCGTCCTCGGCAGTCACCATCTTCATGCCCATGGTCGAACAAACCATTTGCCCTGCCTGAGGGTGGACCAGCGGCGAGGCCACGGCCACCCCGATGAACAACGCGAACCACACCAGCACGAGGCGGGTGAGCACATGGGCGTTGCGCAGGGATTGCAGGGTGGACATGTGGGCGATTATCGCTGCATTGCGGTTTGGATGGGCTGAGGGGACACTTGACCCCTTTCAGCGGATCAGGCTCACCGCCTTGATTTGCGCCCACACCGCCTGCCCTGGCTGCAGCTGCAGGCGGTGCACCGCACGGGCGGTCACACGGGCCAAAACGGTGGTGCCCTGGGCATCGAGCCGCAGCAGCACCTGCTGGCCCGAAGCCTCTGGTGCCATGCTGTGGATCACGCAAGCCAGATGGTTTTGAATGCTGGTGCCCTGCGCACGCTCCAAAGTAATGCTGACGTCACGCGCCAAAATGCGCAAACGCACCCTGCCCCCCAGGTCTGCGCCCGAATCGGCCACCCACAGATCACCCCCGGGCAAGTGCAGGCGACACAGGCCCCAGTCGACATCACGTTCGGTCAGCTGTGCGTGCACCAAAGCGCCCACGTCATCGCCCAAGCTGATGGGGGTCTGCACCGAGGCCAACACCTCCTGTACAGGGCCTGAGGCCTGAATCTGCCCCTGATCGAGCACCACCAGCGTATCGGCCAGGCGGGCCACTTCTTCGGCCGAATGGGTCACATACAGCATGGGCACCTTCAGGTGCTCGCGCAATTTTTCCAACCAGGGCAGCACCTCTTGCTTGCGCTGCGCGTCCAGCGCGGCCAGGGGCTCGTCCAGCAAGAGCAGGCGCGGCTGCACCGCCAGGGCGCGGGCCAGGGCCACGCGCTGGCGCTCACCGCCCGACAAGCGACCGGTGTGCCGCCCCAGCAAATGCCCAATGCCCAAGACCTCGACGGCTTCATCGCGTGCCCGCTGGGCCGAGACCCGTTGCGCAGCAGGCAGTCGCCGCCAGCCGTAGTCCAGATTGCCCTGCACATCCAGGTGCTCGAACAAACTGGCCTCTTGGAACACATAGCCCAGTCGGCGCTGCCACACGGGGACGAAATGTCCCGTCGCATCGTTTTGCCAGACCTCATCGCCCAGCTGCACATGGCCCTGAGCACGCTCCAGCCCAGCCACACAGCGCAGCAAACTCGTTTTGCCCGAGCCAGATGCCCCCCAAATCACGCTGACGCCTTGGGCAGGCAGGTTCAATGCAGCCGACAGGCCAAAGCCCGGCCTCTTCAAGTTCAGTTTCAAGGACAGTGTCGTCATGCACGCCCCCGCTTGTCGGATGTGCGCCGCTGCAAGAGCATCAAGGCCAGCAAAACGCCAAAGGCAAACACCACCATGCCGGCGGCCAGAAGGTGGGCCTGTGCGTACTCCATGGCTTCGACATGCCCGTAAATCAAGGTGGACAAAACCTGGGTCTGGCCAGGCATGTTGCCGCCCACCATGAGCACCACGCCGAACTCACCCAAGGTGTGTGCAAAGCTCAAAATGGCCGCGGTCAGCACGCCATGGCGGGCCATGGGCAAGGCCACCGAGAAAAAGGCATCCAGCGGCCTCGCGCCCAAGGCCATGGCCACTTCGAGCGGGCGCTCACCCAGGTCAGCGAAGGCGGCTTTGAGGGGCTGCACCGCAAAAGGCAGCGAATAAACGATGGAGCCCAGCACCAAACCCGTGAAGCTGAAGGACAAAATGCCCAAGCCTAACCATTGGGTCAACCGACCCAGCGGCCCATGCGGCCCCATGGCCACCAGCAAATAAAAACCGAGCACCGATGGCGGCAACACCAAGGGCAAGGTGACCAGGGCACTCACCGCCTCGCGCCAGCGTGAAGTCGAGCGCGCCAACCACCAGGCCAGCGGCACGCCCAGCAGCAACAGCAGCGCGGTGCTCACCGCCGCCAGCTGGAGGGTCAAGCCAATGGCCGCCCAGGCATCAGGTCCGATCAAGGCGTTCTCCATCTCAGTTCAGGTATCCGTAGGACGCCATCAGCTGCCGGGCACTGTCGCTGCGCAGGTATGCCATCAGGGCCCGGGCCGCGGGCTTGTGCTCTGCCGCCTTGAGCACGATGGCATCTTGGCGGATCGGGGTGTAAAGGCTGGGCGGCAGCACCCAGGCAGAGCCACTGCTGAGCCGGCCCTCGCTCATGACCTGCGAGAGGGCCACAAAGCCCAAAGCGGCGTTGCCGGTTTTGACGAACTGGTAGGTCTGTGCAATGTTTTCTCCGATGATCAAATTCGGCTTGAGCCGATCGCTCAAACCCAGTTTGGCCAAAGCTTCTGTGGCCGCAAGCCCATAAGGGGCCAGCTTGGGATCGGCCAGGGCCAACTTCCCGGGCAACTTGCCTTGCAACACTGCGCCCCTCGCATCCACCACATCGGGTTGTGCACTCCACAGCACCAGCTGCCCCTTGGCGTAGGTGAACTGGGTGCTGGCCAACGCCAAGCCTTCTTGCGCCAGACGGGTGGGGGTTTCATCGTCCGCAGACAAGAGCACGGCAAAGGGTGCGCCGTTGCGGATTTGTGCGTAAAACTTGCCCGTGGAGCCGACCGAGATCACCGCCTTGTGGCCTGTTTCACGCTCAAAGGCGAGCGCCAACTTCTGCATGGGTGCGCTGAAGTTGGCGGCCACGGCCACCTGGACTTCGTCTGCGTGCGCACTGACAAGACAAGCCAGCAGCAAGCCCAAGAACTTGGCGATGAATTGCACGATCAAACTCGCTATTCAAAATTAGAATAGCGATTGTATGAGCCTTCACACCCCATGACCACCCCACACCCGCTTTGGCAAGAAGCCCTCGGCCACGAGGCCACCGACAAACGGCTGGACATCCTCAGCCGCATCGGTCGGGTGGGCTCAATTTCGCAAGCCGCACGCGGTGCGGGGGTCAGCTACAAAGCCGCTTGGCAGGCCGTTGAAACCCTGAGCAATCTGGCAGGCAGCCCCTTGCTCGAAAAAGCTGTGGGGGGCAAAGGCGGTGGCGGTGCCAAGCTGACACCGGCTGGCCTGCAACTGCTGGCCGCCGCACAAAAACTGCAAAACGCCCGCGCAGCGGTGGTGGCCGAAATCCAGGAACACAGGGGCACCAACTTGAGCCCAAGAGGTGTGAGCGCCCTGGGACTGCGCACCAGCATGCGCAACACCTTGCCCTGCACCGTCAGTCGACTTCAGCGCGACGGGGGGGCAGTGCGGGTGCACTTGCAGCTGGACAATGGCCAAAGCCTGAGTTCTCGCATCACCCGCGAAAGCGCGCAGCTGCTGGGGCTGCGACAAGGCATGCCGGTGTGGGCCTTGTGCAAAGCCACGGCGGTGGATGTCACTGGGGCTGAGCCAACGGACAACCTGACCACCAGCAACGTGCTGCGCGGCACCGTGTCACGCGCACCGGCTGGTCAACGCGCAGGAGAGGTCTCCGTGCAATTGGGGCCTGATCTGCATGTGATGGGTTTTGCTGCAGCAGGCCATGGCCTGCGCAAGGGTGCCAGCGCTTGTGCGCAGGTGGAGAGTTCAGCGGTGGTGATTGCCTTGTCGGCTTGAGGCATTCAGCCACTGCACACGGCAGCACCGGGCTGTCGCTGTCCGTTCAATCCCAGGAATTCAAATGGCACAAACGGGCGTGCGCCATTCGGTTTGTGCATCGGTCTGGGCAGAAATGCTCAGCATGGCATCCGACATGCCTTTGTTTTTGACCTGTACCAACTCGGCAATGATGGCGACGGCAATTTCTGCGGGCGTTTTGGCACCCAGCGACAAACCCACCGGACCATGCAAACGGGCCAGGGCTGTTTCGCTCAGGTCAAAGTGTTCAGCCAAGCGCTGCTTGCGCGCTTTTTGATTGCTTCGGGAGCCCAAGGCACCCACATAAAAAGCCTGGGAGTTGAGCGCCTCCAGCAAGGCCATGTCGTCCAGCTTGGGGTCATGCGTCAAGGCCACGATGGCGGTGTGCGCATCGGGCTGCATGGCCAGAACTTCATCATCGGGCATGCCCGTCAAATGGATCACACCCGGCAAGCTCCAGCCTGCGGTATAGGCTTGGCGCGGCTCGCACACCAGCACTTCAAAATCGAGGGACTGTGCCATCTGCGCCACGACTTGGCTGAGTTGACCGGCACCGATCAACAGCAAACGCCAGCGTGGGCCAAAAAACGTGGTCAGGGTGCTGCCATCAAAGGCCAATTCCTCACCGCGTTGTGCTTGCCGCAAGTGCACCGCGCCATCGCGCAGGTGAACGGTTCGGGCAACGAGTTGGTGGGCGCTCGTGCGCTGCAAAACTTCTTCGATCCAGCCGGTGTCCAGCACAGGCTCTTGCACCAACCGCAAAGTGCCGCCACAAGGCAAGCCAAAGCGGGTGGCTTCTTCCTTGGTCACGCCATAGGCCACCATGGAAGGTGTTTTCAAATTGGCGTATTCGCCTGCCCGTATGCGGGCAATCAAGTCATCTTCCACACAGCCGCCCGAGACGGAGCCACTGACGCCCCCGTCATCGCGCACGGCCAGCAAAGCACCGGGTGGCCTGGGGGCGCTGCCCCAGGTTTCCACCACGGTGACCAAGGTCACACTGTGGCCCGACTGTTTCCAGGCCAGCACATCGGCCAGCACTCGCAGATCCAGACTTTCCACAGCAGACCTCCGGACTTCAAGCCTGACGGATCGCGTCAGCGGTCAATGGCAGACGGCGCACGCGCTTGCCTGTCAGTACTGCCACGGCGTTGGCAATGGCGGGAGCCGCCACAGCCGTACCGGGTTCGCCAATGCCGCCTGGCTTTTCGGTGCTCTTGACCAACACGATGTCGATCTGTGGCGCTTCGTACATGCGCACAGGTTCGTAGGTGTTGTAGTTGGTCTCTTGCACGCGACCATTCTTCATGGTGATCTCGTGCTTGAGCACCGCACCCATGCCGAAGATGATGCTGGACTGCAACTGGGCTTCCACCGTGTCGGGGTTGACCATGTGGCCCACGTCAGCGGCCACGGTGACCTTGTGAACCTTGACGCTGCCGTCCTTGTTCAAGCTCACTTCGGCCACTTGTGCCATGTAGCTGTCGTAGCCTTCCATCAAGGCGATGCCGCGTGCACGGCCTGCAGCCACGGGCTTGCCCCAACCGGCTTTTTCTGCGGCCAGTTTGAGCACGTTGGCGTAACGTGGCTTGCCTTCCAGCATCTTCATGCGGTAAGCGTAGGGGTCTTGGCCTGCGGCCTTGGCCATTTCGTCCACGAAGCTTTCGTTGGCGAAAGCGTTCATGCTGTGGCTCACAGCGCGCCAGTAACCGACACGGAAACCGGTGTCATGGATCACCAGATCGTGTTGCGTGTTGGGCACGTTGTAACCCGCCACGGCCGCTTCGGCCATGAACGGGTCCAGGGTCTCTTTGGGCAGGCCGAAAGCACGTTGCGTGACCGATTGCGAAGTGACCTTGAAGTGCACACCCACGGGCATGCCCGAAGCGTCCAGGCCAGCCTTCATGTGGTTCACACCCATGGGGCGGTAGTAGTCATGCATCATGTCTTCTTCGCGCGTCCACAAGAGTTTGACGGGCTTGCCCACTGCTTTGGAAATTTCAGCGGCTTGCACGATGAAGTCCAGCTCCAGACGGCGGCCGAAACCACCACCCAAATAAGTGGTCTTCAAGGTGATGTCTTCGGGCTTGAGGCCCAAAGCCCCTGCCACTGCGCCTTGAGCACCTTGCTGGAACTGTGTGGGGCCAATCAACAGGGCCTTGTTGCCTTGCACGTGTGCCGTGAAGTTCATCGGCTCCAGAGGTGAATGCGATTGCATCGGCGAGACATATTCGGCTTCGAGCACCTTGGCCGCACCCTTGATGGCATTGGCCACATCGCCTTTGGAGGCAATGATCGGAATCACCTTGCCGGACTTGGCAGCAGCGCGATTGCCTTCGAGCATGGAGGCATCGCTGATCGAAGCGACTGGACCCTCGTCCCACTGAATGCTCAGCTTTTCAGCGGCCTTCTTGGCACGCCACCAGGAGTCGGCCACCACGGCCACGCCATCGCTGACCTGCACCACAGCTTGCACGCCGGGCATGGCTTTGGCTTGTGCGCCATCAAAGCTCTTGACCTTGCCACCGATGACGGGGCATTGCGTGATGGTGGCGTAGACCATGCCAGGCAGTTTGACGTCGATACCGAACTCGGCCGTGCCGTTGGTTTTGGCGGGTGTGTCCACGCGCTTGGTGCGCTTGCCCACGAGACGGAAGTCTTTGGGATCTTTGATGGGTGGCTTTTCAGGCACGCTCAGACGCGAGGCTGATTCTGCAAAATAACCATAAGTGGCCTTTTTGCCATTGGGGCCCAGCAACATGCCCTTATCGGCTTTGACTTGGTCGCGGTCCACACCCCAATGGGCGGCGGCGGCAGTGATCAACATTTCGCGCACTTGCGCGCCAGCGACACGCAGCTTTTCCCAGCTGCCACGCACCGAGGTCGAGCCACCGGTGATCTGTGCGCCCAACAAGGCGTTGACGTAAGCGGCACCGGGAGGTGCGTCCACCACTTTGATCTGGCTCAGGTCCACATTGAGTTCTTCGGCCACCAACATGGGCATGGAAGTGTGCACGCCCTGACCCATTTCAGAGTGGGCGCTCAAGATGGTGATGGTGTTGTCATCAGCGATGTGCACCCAGGCATTGGGTGTGCTGACGGTGCCTGCGGCCATGGCCTGGCCCAGTGTGCCGGGCAGGTTGACGGCCATCAGCAGGCCGCCGGTGGCGACAGCGCCGGTTTTGAGGAATGAGCGGCGAGAAGTTTGAATATCGGTCATGTGTGTTCTCCAGCGGATCAGGCTTTGCGCATCGTGGCGGCGGCATCTTTGATGGCGGCGCGGATACGGGGATAGGTGCCACAGCGGCAGATGTTGCCGCTCATCGCGTTGTCGATGTCGGCATCGCTGGGGTTGTTGTTCTTGGCAAGCAAGGCCGCTGCGCTCATCAACTGGCCCGACTGGCAATAGCCGCACTGGGGCACATCGTGCTTGATCCAGGCCACTTGCAGGGGGTGGTTGTTCTTGGCCGACAGGCCTTCCACGGTGGCCACCTTTTTGCCGGACACGGCGCTCAAAGGTGTCTGGCATGAGCGGACCGCTTCGCCATTGACGTGCACCGTGCAGGCACCGCACAGGGCAGCACCGCAACCGAATTTGGTTCCCGTCATGCCCAGTTCATCACGCAGAACCCACAACAGGGGAGTATCGGTTTCGGCATTGGCCTTGGCAGGCTTGCCGTTGACTTGAAAATTCACGCTCATCAAGGTCTCCTCAAAAAATTTAACAGACTCAAAAGTCTTTTTGCATATTGACGACGATCAATTTACTGCAGTAACAGACAAGGAACAGTCACCTGCAACACAGCTGATACACAAAACGTGCCAGTCCAAAGCAAGCTCTTTTGTAAGCCAATGGCACTCCAGTGTCACAAAATGAAACACATGCACGCGTCAGTGTTTGCCCGGGGGCGACTGGCATTTCGGACAAACAGATCAAAGTGGCACAGACAATTTGACGCCTGTCATCCAGTTGCGGGGCAGACCAGGCTCAAAGTACTGACGGGCCGCTTGGTTCACGATCACCGACCCCACCAGCGTCTGGTTCATCACGTTGTCCACGCCCGCCCATGCCTCTGCCCGCACCGAGCCCCAAACGCTGCGGTGGCGCACCCGCATATTCAGTTGCCCGCCTCCGGCCACCCGAGCATCCGCATCGTTGGTGTCATTGGCCCAGAACGCCGAGCGTGCCACCCAGTCGGCCGAGGCCGACCAGCCCAGCGGCCGGGGCTTGGCTTTGCTGGCAAACCCCTCGTGCGCCCACTGGAGCGAAGCAAAGAGTTGCTGGTCCGGTATGCCAGGCATGCGCTTGCCCGCTGCCACCGGCGTGGTCCCCGAGGTGAAGTCTGCGTCGTACTGAGCCCTCAACCAAGCCATCGACAATTGACTACGCCATTGCGCTGTCCAGTCATGCGTCACCGCCAGTTCACTGCCTTCGCGCAAAGTGCTGGTGGCGTTTTTGTAGGCGGTCTTGCCGCCCGAACTCTTGAGCGTGACGATTTCGTGGTCTGTCGTGATGCGGAACACATTGGCGTCCACACGGGTGCCCGGCACAGGCGTCCACTTCAGGCCCGCTTCGCTATGTTGGCTGCGCGAGGCCAGCAAACTGGTGTTGAACAAGCCTTTGATCGCATTGCTCTCTACGGTATAGGCGGCCTCTGCCAGGGTCGGGGTTTCAAAGCCTTTGCCCCAATTGGCGTACACATTGAGTGTGTCCAATGCGTGCCAAGTGGCCCCCAACACCGGGTTGGTGGCGCTGTAGCGCACACTGCCCGTACCGTTGCCGTCCACCAAGGGCAGGTCATCCTTGTTGTCGAGCTTGACCTGGCTGCGGCGTACGCCCGCTGTGAAGGTGTAGGGGTTATGGCCTTGCGCATCGGTCCAGTGCCAGTTGACCTGGCCATAAACGTCGTTGTTGCTGGCTTTGTTGAGCTCATTGCGTTTGAGGTCGCCGAATTTCTCGCCATCAACCGTCTCACCGCCCTGACGGCGTTCAGCGCTTTGGTCCAGATCAAAGCCCAGCACCCAGTCCACCGGACCTTGAGCCCAATGGGAGGACTTGCCTTTGAGCTGTGCACCCAAGCCGTAAAAGTCGCGCTCCAGGCCCACCCATGCGGAAGCGGCCACCATCGTGCGCGCTTGGTATTGGACGTTGGTGCGGGTGCCGCTGTACAGGCGCCACTGCATTTGGAGATCGTTGTTGAAGCGGTGGTCCAGCACGGCCCCCAATTGATGTTGCTGCACGCTTTTGCGGGTGCGGTCGAGCTCAGCGTAGTTACCTGCTCGCCGAGGATCGGGTTGCAGCTCTGACATCTTCAGACCCAGCGGGTCTTGCGCCAAGGGCATGTCAAACATGTTGGCCACCAGCTTCAAGCGTGTGTCGTCTTGCAGCTGGGTGGTCAACACGCCGTTGAATTGCTTGCGCTCGGCTGCACTGTTCTTGCGGTAGCCGTCAATTTCAAAAGTGCTGTAGTCGGCCACAATGCCCACGCTGCCGGTGCGGCCGCTGAACTGCACGTCGTTGCGGCGCAAACCGTAACTGCCGAAGGTGGTGGACACGTCCAGCTGCGTTTGGTCGGTGGCTTCTCGGGTGAAGGTCTGGATCACGCCACCGGCCGAGTTGCCGTACAGCTGCGCCAGTGGGCCGGTGAGCACCTCGATGCGCTCGGCCGATGTCAGGCTGACGGTGGAGGCCTGGCCCTGACCATCGGGCGTGGTGGCAGGAATGCCGTCGGTGATCAGGCGGATGCCGCGCAGACCAAAGGCCGAGCGCGAGCCAAAGCCCCGAATGGAAATCTGCACGTCCTGGGCATAGTTGTTGCGGTTGAGCGCGACCACACCTGGGGCTTGCGCCAAGGCGTCCGAGAGGTTGACCTGTGCGCCGGCGTTGCGGATGGACTCCCCATCGATCACGCGCACAGAGGCGGGCGCATCAAACTGCTTTTGCGCCAGCCGGCCGCTTTGCACGAAGACTTCGGAGGACACTGGCGTCTCCTGCGCGTGCACGGCACCTGCAAGCATGCCCAAAGCAGCCATGGAAGCGCACAAAGGGCGCATGTGGCAAGAATGAGTCGGGTACTTCATCGTTTGACTTTCAAACACTCAAGGGGCCACCAAGGTCATGCCGCGCTCGCGGTACATGGCCACCAATCGGCCATCGGCACGGATTTTTTGCAGCGCAGCTTCTAACGCGTGGGCCAATTGCTGGTTGCTGGCTTTGACGGCCATGCCAATGGGCCAACCGTTGTCCGCCAAACCGGGCAAGGTCATTTGCGTCATGCCAAACGCCGAGGCGCTCTTGCCGCTGGCCTTCAAGGCGGTTTCGGCTTGGGCTCGGCTCACGTAGGCGGCTGCTGCTTCACCTTTGATCACGGCTGCTGCGGCATCTATGCCCGTGTTGAACATGCGCACTTGCGAGCGCAAACGTCCCCCACCAAAGCCGATCAAGGTGCTGGCGGCCCCGCTGGCCCGCTCTGCCGCCAGGGGCAAGTCTTGCAAATCCAGGCCGGTCTTGACCGCAGGCAACTTGTCCAGGGCGTGGAAGATCACCAGCACTTCGCGGGAATAAGGGGCGAAGATCAAGGCCTGACGGTTCTCGACCATCAGGAATTTGTCTACCGGCACATGCAGCATGACATCGGCCGGGCCATAGCCCAAATAATGCCCTTTCCAGACCATGTTGCGCAGGTCGTCGTCCATTTTTTCGCCGGCATCAAAGGGCAACAAGCTGAGCTTCAGACCCATCTCTTGGGCCAGGGCCTCCGCCAAGGCCACATCGACGCCGTCCATGTCCTGGCCCTTGCCATCCGAATAGGGGGCATTGTCCTTGTAGAGCGCCACCTTCAAAATGCCGCTGGCACGGACCTTGTCCAGATCGAACAATTCCTGCGCCTGAACGGCACCTCCCAATCCCAAACCGGTCCCCATCAGGGCCCAGGCAGCGGCCGTCAGCCATTGACGACGCGTGGGCTCGACCAGCGGCTTGGTCGGCGAAAAAGATTGGCTCATGTTGTCTCCTGATTTTTTTCCGACGGACACCTTGGCGCGCTTCACTTCTCGCGGCGGGTTTCCAGGTAAGTGCGGATCGCCCAAATGGCTTCCTGACTCAAGGTGGACTCGAATGGTGGCATGTAAACACGGCCATCGCGAGCACGTCCGCGACGCACTGTAGCCACGTAGTACTCGTCCATTTCTGCCAAGCATTCGTTGCGCTTGGCGGCATCGGCCATGCCGGTGCAATCGGCGTCGATCTTGCGCAGGTCAGGGGCGATGCCACCCGAAATAGCCTCCAGGCCGTGGCAACGTGCGCAGTTCTGGTTGTAAGCCGAGGTGCCAATGCGCAAAGCTTCTTTCTGAGCTGGCCCGCTGCTGTACGGATTGCTGGGCAACCACTTGGCACCCAGCTGCGGCAAGGTGTGGGTGTCTACGGCCTGAGGCGTCACGTCCCCGTGGGCACAGGCCCAAGAAACCATGAACGCCAAACCAGCAGCCAGCAAAAATTGGGGGAGACGAAACGAAGTAACAGATGTGTTTTTCATGAAAGCTCACTAGGAAGTTGGTGCAGATGAGCAAGCTTGGCAAATAGCGTGCCATGTTTAGCTTCAGCTGCAGAGCCCCGAGCGTTCCCCGATGGCACAACACCCCATCTCCCCCACGACCCACTGTTGCAAATGGGGACACTTGGGCCAGAAAACTCGCCACAACGGCGATCGGCAGTACGCCAGACACTGGCCGGGCTCTTGCATGTGTCAAGAAACGGCACACGTTGGGAACAAGGAGTCACTTTGCGTCAAGATAATGAAAGCTTTAAGGCAGACGATGAGCCACCTCAGGACCCCGCCGGGTCCATCACCCAAGAATTAGATGGGCAGCACAGCAGCATTTGGGCTGTGACTGATCCACTAGGAGACAACATGCTCAGCATGCCGGCAAGTGCAGCCCACGGCCAGGGCATCTATGCCTTGAACAGCGACAACCATCGCAACTTGATTCAGCAATCGCACGGACGCAGCCATTCCTTTGGCCTCAGTGCATCGGGCAAGCCGGACTTTTCACCACTGCGTCCACATGAAATCGAGCTGGCACGCGATGAAAACCACCTGCTCTACCAACACGCCAGCCCGGTCATGGAGACGCTGTACGAGCAGATTGCCAACACCCACAGCATGGTGCTGCTGACCTCCAACAATGGCCTGATCCTGCACTCGCTGGGCGATGCCGATTTTCTGGAGAAAGCGACGCAGGTTGCGTTGATGCCAGGGGTTGAATGGTCAGAACAAAGCAAGGGCACCAACGCCATCGGCACGGCACTAACCGAGGGCAAACCCATGGTCGTGCATGGTCGCGACCACTTTTTGGACGCCAACCAATTCCTTACCTGTTCTTGCACGCCGATCTTTGATCCTTACGGCAAGGTGATGGGCGCGCTCGATGTGACCGGTGACGAGCGCAGTTACCACCAGCACACCATGGCCTTGGTGCGCATGTCGGCGCAGATGATCGAGAACCACATGTTTGCCAATGTGTTTCCCGATGCCATGCGCATCCACTTTCATTCCCGACCCGAATTTCTGAGCACCTTGGTCGAAGGCATCATTGTGTTCACACTCGATGGCCGCTTCCTGTCGGCCAACCGCAGCGCACAGTTCCAGCTCGGGCTGTCGGTCAATGCGATGCAGGCCCACACCTTCTCGTCGCTGTTCAACCAAGCCATGTCGCAATTTCATGACCGTCTGCGCCATGCAGCCGGTCAGCCCGTCAACCTGTGCATGCACAACGGTGTCTCGGTTTACTGCCAGGCGCGACTCAAACCCTTGAACGTCTGGTTCAGTGGTGACGCGCTGAGCGGGCCCTCTTCCGCACGCTCGCCACACGAGGCGGCAGAGCCCCCCACGCCCACGCCAGCAACACGCGCCACAACGGCCGCGGCTGCTGGCCGTGCCAGCTTGTCCAGCCTGCATTACCTCAACACGGGCGACCCGCAGGTGGCCGCCGTTTTGCACAAACTCCAGCGGGTGCAAGGCAGCGACATCCCCATCATGATCCTGGGGGAAACCGGCACTGGCAAGGACATCCTGGCGCAAGCCATCCACAACGACTCGGCGCGTGCACGGCGGCCTTTCGTGTCCATCAATTGCGCCTCCATTCCCGAGACGCTGATTGAGTCTGAACTCTTTGGCTATGAAGAAGGCGCGTTCACCGGGGCAAAACGCCGTGGCGCGCCCGGCAAAATCCAGATGGCTCATGGCGGCACGCTGTTTCTTGACGAAATCGGTGACATGCCCACCCAACTGCAAGCGCGTTTGCTGCGCGTGTTGCAAGAGCGGCGGGTCACGCCACTGGGTTCAGGCAAAGAATACGAAGTGGACGTGATGCTCATTTGCGCCACCAACAAAAATCTCAAAACCCTGATCGCGCAAGGTCAGTTCCGTGAAGATCTTTATTACCGCCTGAATGGTCTGGTGGTGCGCCTGCCTGGACTGCGCGAGCGCTCGGACTTTGAGGTGGTGGCCAACAAGATTTTGCACAACCTGTGCTCTGCACAGCAACACATCCGCATTTCACCGGCGGTGATGAAACTCTTCCAGCAATACCGGTGGCCAGGCAATTTCCGCCAGTTGCACAACCTGCTGCGCACAGCGGTGGTGATGGTGGGCCACAGTGGTGACATCGAAGTCGAACACTTGCCCGATGATTTTCTGGACGAAGTGCAACAGCACATCACCTCCGTTGAGATGCCAGAGCCGCTGCCTTTCGAGGCGGCCGCTCTGGGCATGTCACTCGAAACAGGGGGGCCAACATCGGCCACGCCCCCACCAGCGACCTGGTTCCAGGCGAATGTTCAGGCCGACAACGGGCACTCGCCCGTGCTCAACCCGACCGCCCCCGTGCCGACAGCTGCGCCTCGCTTGCAAGACGTGGCTCTGCAAGCCATGACCGATGCCTTGCGCCAATGCCAGGGCAATGTGTCGGCGGCTGCCAAACTCTTGGGGGTGTCGCGCAACACGATCTACCGAAAAAAAGATCAGTTACCGGCCGACGTCTGGGGTTGATGCACACGACGCCGGGCGCGATTTCTGGTCCATCCACCGCAGCTCCATTTCGCGCCAGGCACGCAGCTGGTTGAACTGGTGTTGCTGGCGACGGGCCTCATCTTCTGCCACCAACGAGGTGACCCACCGCTCGGGCAATTTCAGGCTTTTGATGGCTTCGGCTTCTGACCAGCCGCTGTCCAGGCCACGCCAGGCGTAGTGCACCAAGCCACACAAATAATCCCGTTGCGTTTGCAAAGCCGCCTGCACCTGCGCAGGCCCGCTGACCAAGTGCTGCCCCACCAGCCATTGGGGCTGCAAAGCCTGTAGGGCATCCAGCGCCTGCAACCAGCCCAGCACACGGCCTTGTGCCAACACCGGCAAACGACCGCCATCCACCAAGCCCCCCACCAAGGCGAGTCGATCCGTTTCAGACCACAGCACCAGATCGCTCTCGGTGTGCGCATCCCGCATCTCGAGCACCTGCCAGGCTCTGCCGCCAGCTTGCACAAGGTCTCCTGGGGTCAGCGTTCGATCGGGCCAAACGATGCGCGTGCCTTTCAAGGCCTTGGCCCCCAAATCCGAAGTCATTGCCGCCAGGCAATCGGGACAACGCAGCTGCATGGCCGAGGACGTGCCAGCCGTTGCCGCCACCGAGACGCGAAAAGCACTGTTGGCCAGCACCTGCTCGGCATGGGCATGGGTGTTGATCAGAGCCACCACACGGGCTTGCCGTCGGCACTTGAGTGTTCTTTTCAGTGCTTGCCCGGCTTGACGCGTCGGCCCCGGGTCCACCACCGTCACCTCGGCCCCCTCGCCCAACACCACCGTGGTGGCTGGGTGCGCTGCGCGTCCTGCATGGACCGAAGGCCACAAGCCGTGTACCACCGACACACCGGGCAACACCCGTTCCAGCGCCAAAGGATTTTGTGCATCACAGGCCGCACCTTGCGATACGGCGTGCCATGCCAGCACGATCAGCAGCCAGGCCCAGCGACACACATGCAAAGCAGTGTTTGTCACAGCGTCCCCCCTGCTTGCTCCAAATTGGAGCAAGTCCACCCCCCGCCCGTTCGAAAACGCGCAATCAAGGGGTTCAAATCAAGCGAATCAGGTGGCACTTTTGTTGCTCATGAGATAGCGGAACGGGACTGGTCCCGGCATATTCTCACAAGCAGCACATGGCGTGCCAGCCCTGACCATTGGAGTGGATCCCCGGATGAATGCTCTTGCTACCTCAGCCAGTCGCTGGCACCAACGGATGTGGGGTGCCCTGCTGGTGCGGCGTATGCCCCTCATCGGACAGCCCAGCTTGCCTCTGGAGCAGAGGCCGCAAGGTTTGTTTTTGCTCTGGCTGGCCTTCATGGGGCTGCTGACATTTGGGGCCACCGTCATGTGGCAACACGGCCTGTGGCACCGCCTGGTGCAAGCCGACCCCACCGGCTTGACCGTCGTGATCGTGCTGCTGTTTCTGGCCTGCTCGGTGTGGGCGGGCATGCGTTGCTGGGCCTTGGGTCTGCAATGGCAAGCCTTGCAATCCAACGGTGTGGCGGTGTCGGCCGACCCAAGCAGCTGGGCGCACGATTACCTGCAAGCGCGTGCCCACGCCGCCACCGACAACAGCGTCTTGCTGCAGGTCCTGAGCGACCGCGCCCACGGCCCGCAAGAGATGGCCTGGTGGCTCAACGGCATCCAGCTCAAGCTGGGCCTGCTGGGCAAAGTGATCGGCTTTTCGGTGCTGGCCCTCGAGCTGGGCCGAATGGACGGCTTTGACCCGCAGCAATCGGCGCAAATGCTCAAGAGCCTGACGGGCGGCCTGGGCATTGCGCTTTTGACCACCATCACAGGCCTGAGCGGCAACATTTTGCTGGGCTTGCAACTCATGCGCATCGACCGCTTTGCCGATACCTTGGTGGCCGAGATCCTGACCCTCGGTGAAGCACACGCCACGAAGCCCGGGGCCGCCGAATGAGCATTGGCCGCAGCACCCGCGACACCGAGACGGACCCCTTCTACGACATGTTATTCAACATGTTGATCGCCTTCGTCTTTTGTTTTGTGATCGCGCTGCTGTCCTTCAACCCCCAAGCCAAAAAGGCGGGCGATGTGCCGGCCAAGGCCGAATTCATGATCACCGTCTCCTGGCCCGACGAGAACCCCAACGACCTGGACACCTGGGTGCTGGAGCCCGGCGGCAAGCTGCTGTGGTTTCGCCAGCGCGATGTGGGCATGCTGCACCTGGACCGCGACGACCGGGGTGACAAAAACAACTCGGTGGTGGTCAACGGCAAAACCGTGAGCAGCGCTGCGCGCCAGGAAATCGTGACCCTGCGCGGCCTGGTGGCGGGCGAATACGTGGTCAACGCCCACTACTACGAAAGCCGCAACCAGCTGCCCGTGGATGCCACCGTGACTGTGGTCAAGATCAACCCCCAGGCCGAAATCGTCTTCACCGGCACCCAACAACTGAGCGCCAAAGGCGAGGAGCGCACCTTGGTGCGCTTTTCGATTGACGACAACGGACAGGTGCTGGACGTGAACACCAACCCCAAACCCATCGTGATGCGCTCAGGCATCTGACACGTGAGAACCCCATGATTCCAACCACCACCACCGAACTGCTCTGGCTGGCGATTGCCTATGCCTTGCTGGCTTTCCTGCTCTTGTGTCTTTGCCTGGCCACCCGATGGCATTGGCTCATCAAGGCCGTCATGGTCGTGGTCGTCAGTGGCTTCTTCTTGTTCCACCACCAGGTGCTGCGCGGCATCGCGGGCCGGCCGGCTGACGACGCTTTACCGCCACGCTTTGTGTTGCTGTCGGCCGTGTTCGACGAGCCCAGCCCGGCACGCCACCACCCCGGCGCGATCTACATCTGGGTCAACGAGTTGAAAGACAACGAAGCGCTGGAACTGCCCCGCGTGCACCGCCTGCCCTACGAAAAAGACCTGCACCGCATCTTGGGCGACGGCATCAAAAAAGCCCGCGACGGCAACACCCAAATCGGCACCACCGAGCCACGCCGAGGCCAAGGCGGCCTGCCCTGGCTGCGCCCAGCCAACGACGACAAGGTGCAAATCAAGCTGAGCGATTTGCCACGCGCCCAATTGCCGGAGAAATGATGAAACACCCACTTCTGCTGTCTGCACCTGTGCGCTTTGGCGGCCTGCTGGCTTTGGCGCTGATGGGCCTGAGTGCCTGTGACAATGGCACCAGCGTGGGTCCGGTCTGGTTTCCACTGCGGGCTGGCGACGTGATGCGCTACGCCGTGACCTACAGCGGCGAAGTGAGCCATGAGCCAGAAGTCTGGACGCTGCGCACCCAAGGCCCCGTGACCTTTGAGGGTGAAAAGCTCATGAGGCGACACCACTCGATGGGCGTGGCCTACCTGTTCAAAGTGGATGAGCAAGGTGTGCGCCGCGTGGCCCAACAAACCGATCTGGACCGCGAGCCCCAAGCCGACGCGCCGCAGCGTTGGGTCCTCAAAGCGCCTTACCAGGTGGGCACCGAATGGACCACGCCCACCGTCCCCTACCTTTTGCAGCGCAAAAACGAGTACCCGCGCGAACTCAAACACAGCCACTCTACCTTGATGACCTGGCGCATCGAGTCCATCACCGAGACCGTGAAGACCGCGCAAGGCCAAAGTTTTTCACCTTGCATGAAAGTGGTGGGTGAGGGGCATTTGAATCTGTACACCGATCCGGTGAACGGTTTTTCAGACGTGCCTTTGATCAGCCGCGAGTGGTATTGCCAGAACGTGGGCTTGGTGAAATTCGAACGTGAAGAACGCGTGCCCTCAGGCTTCATCATGGGCGGCATGGTCAGCGCCGAGGTGCTGCCCTGAACTTCCAGTCGGGTCGTCTCATTCGATGCGCAGCTGGGTGATCCAGCGCGCCTTGGGCGCAAAAGGCTCGCTGTCGGCCAAGCCAAACGGCGGAACATCCAGCCGGTCTGGCGGTGCGCTGATCTGGTTCAAGTCCACCGCATGGGGTTCGGCCTGCAAACCTTGCGCGCTCATGCGCCAGCGAAAGAGGATGCCGTTCCAAAGTTTTGCGCCAAAGTCGGCAGGCCGCTTGTAAAGGAACAAGGTCTGGTGGTCCAGCCACTGCAAGTCTTGCGCTGTCACCGTGCCGGGGTTGGCATAGGGGTAGACCACATGGCAGCTGATCTCGTCGGGGGCGTCCAGGCATTTGAACTCGCGCATCGACAAAAAGTGGTCGTGCATCACCTGATGGTCCATCTTGACGCGCACGCGTGACGCACCGTCTGCTGTGGGTGTGAAACTCACCGCGCCGATGCGGGTCTCACGGCCATCGCGCGTCTGGGCGATCAAGGCTTTGTCGCCTTGCGGCAGCTGCACTTGTGCATATGCCAAAGGCCCCATCCCATACAAGCCAGCCGCAACAATCCAAGAAGTTATCCACGGGCGGCTGGTGTGCATGGTCTTCAGGCCTCAAGGCCTGCGCAGTTCATCGGAAGGCATAGCGTACACCGACCCACAGATTGCGGGGAGCACCGGGCGCGTAGAAGGTGCCGTGACGCAGAGAGTCATTATTGACGGGTCCAAATGGACGGGCTACCAGCGCATTGCCATTGAAGGCGTTGGGTGACAAGACCGCAGCGGTGGTGTAGCGCGTATCGAACAGGTTGTTGATGCGGCCGGTCAAAGTCCAGCCAGGCTGCACCGTGTATTGGCCACTCAGGTTGAAC
>JACCDS010271808.1_pt1 | contig 20221 bp, 15 predicted proteins | sample 7446441 | NCBI WGS metagenome assembly JACCDS01 (sample SAMN15323445, study PRJNA562643) | freshwater metagenome | isolation source: river surface water | place: USA:Blue River Watershed | collected 2017-08-17
CCGGACGATCTCGACACGCTGCTGTCGGTATGCGACGGCATACAGGGCCGCACCATCTGCGCGCTCGGTGACGCCGCTGCGATGCCGGTGCGCGCGATGATCAAGAATTTTACTGACGAATTTGCGTACCACATCGAGCACAAGCGATGCCTGGTGCCTGCATACATCTGACCGGAACAGTCATGGTTGAGATTGAGATAGACGGCAAAAAAGTCGAGGTGCAGGAAGGCAGCATGCTGATGGATGCTGCCAACCGTATTGGCACCTACATTCCGCACTTCTGCTACCACAAGAAGCTGTCGATCGCGGCCAACTGCCGCATGTGCCTGGTGGAAGTCGAGAAAGCACCGAAGCCCTTGCCCGCTTGCGCGACGCCGGTCACGCAGGGCATGGTCGTGCGCACGCACAGCGACAAGGCGGTGAAGGCGCAGAAGGATGTCATGCAGTTCCTGCTGATTAATCACCCGCTCGATTGCCCGATTTGCGATCAGGGCGGCGAATGTCAGTTGCAGGATCTCGCTGTCGGCTATGGCGCGTCATCGTCGCGCTATCACGAAGAGAAGCGCGTGGTCGCACCGAAGGATGCCGGCCCGCTAGTCTCGATGCAGGAGATGAGCCGCTGCATCCACTGCACCCGCTGCGTGCGCTTCGGCCAGGAAATTGCCGGTGTCATGGAACTGGGCATGATCGGCCGTGGCGAACACTCCGAGATCACCAGTTTCGTCAACGGCGCAGTAAGCTCCGAACTATCGGGCAACATGATCGACCTGTGCCCCGTCGGTGCGCTGACCTCGAAGCCTTTCCGTTACAGCGCCCGCACCTGGGAGCTGTCGCGCCGCAAGTCTGTCAGCCCCCATGACAGCCTGGGCTCGAACCTGATCGTCCAGGTCAAGGGCGCGAAGGTGATGCGCGTGCTGCCGCTGGAGAATGAAGCGATCAACGAGTGCTGGCTGTCCGATCGCGACCGCTTCTCTTATGAAGGTCTGAATAGCGAAGCGCGCCTGACCACGCCGATGATCAAGCAGGGTGGCGAGTGGAAGGAAGTCGACTGGCAGAGCGCGCTGGAATACGTTGCACATGGCCTGCGCAATATCCGTCACGAGCAGGGAGCCGATGCGATCGCGTCGATCGCTGCGCCTTATGCAACGCTAGAAGAACTGGGACTGCTCGGTAAGATCACTCGCGGTCTTGGCTCGCAAAACATCGATTTCCGACTGCGCCAGAGCGACGCAGTCAGAGATCCCAAATTCCTGCCTTGGCTGGGCATGGCGATCGCCGATGTGGCGAAACTCAAGCGCGTGTTCGTCATCGGCTCGCACCTGCGCAAGGATCATCCGCTGCTGTCCGCCAAGCTGCGCGGTGCTGTGCAGCGCGGCGCCAAGCTGTCGCTGCTGAACGCGAGCGAAGGCAACCCGCTGATGGCCGTCGCCAACAAGATCACCGCTGCCCCGTCCGACTGGATTGCAAAGCTGGCCGGTATTGCGGTGGCTGTCGCGCAGGCAAAAGGCATGGCAGCGCCGTCCGAGTTCGCCAATGTGCAGCCGTCCGACACGGCGAAGCAGATCGCCGCCAGCCTGCTGTCCGGCGAGCCGCGCGCGGTGTTGCTGGGTAATGCGGCTGTACAGCATCCGCAGGCGGCGCAATTGCATGCGGTCGCGCAGTGGATCGCTGAAAACACTGAAGCCAAATTCGGCTATCTGACCGAAGCTGCGAACACCGTTGGCGGCTACCTCGCGAATGCCCATGGCGCGCTCGCGCAGGATCTGTTTGCCACGCCGCGCAAGGCTTATCTGCTGCTGCATGCCGAGCCCGAGCTCGACTGCGCGAACCCGCAACAGGCGCGCGCGGCGCTGGACCAGGCCGACATGGTGGTGGTGATGTCACCCTTTAAACACGGGACGGACTACGCCGACGTGCTGCTGCCGGTCGCGCCGTTCGCCGAAACCTCGGGTACTTTCGTCAACGCGGAAGGCCGCGCGCAAAGCTTCAACGGCAGCGTGCGTCCGCTCGGTGACACCCGTCCGGGCTGGAAGGTGCTGCGTGTACTGGGTAACTTGCTGGCGCTGGACGGCTTTGATTACGAGGCCTCCGAAGAAATTCGCGCCGAGCTGCTCGGCGTGTCCACGCTCGAAGGCGTGGACCTGACGGCGAAGCTCAATAACCTCGCTACACTCTCGCTGCCGACCCCGGCTGCAGTATCGCAAGGCCTGCAACGCGTGGCCGATGTGCCGCTGTATGCCAGTGATGCGATCGTCCGTCGTGCCGTGTCGCTGCAACAGACTGCTGATGCGAAGGCGCCGTGCGCGATTCTGTCGACGGCACTCGCACAGCAGCTAGGCGTGACCGATGGCACCCGCGTTCGCGTGACGCAGGGCGCTGGTTCGGTCGAGCTGGCCTGCGAGATCGACGCCAGCCTGCCGGCGAGCGTCGTGCGGGTGGCCGCCGGCCATCCGTCAACGGCCGCGCTGGGCGCGATGTTCGGCGCCATCTCGGTGGAGAAAGCCTGATGGATCTGCTGACCCAATTCACCACCCTCGGCGAAGGCCTGCTCGGTCCGGCGTGGCCGATCGTCTGGAACCTGATCAAGATCGTCGCCGTTGTGCTGCCGCTGATGGGCTGCGTCGCCTATCTCACGCTGTGGGAGCGCAAGATGATCGGCTGGATGCACGTGCGTCTCGGCCCGAACCGCGTTGGTCCGGCCGGCCTGTTGCAGCCGATCGCTGATGCACTGAAGCTGCTGCTGAAAGAAATCGTGGTGCCGGCCAAGGCCAGCAAGGGCTTGTTTGTGCTGGCGCCAGTGATGACGATCATGCCGGCACTGGCCGCCTGGGCCGTCATCCCGTTCGGTCCCGACAGGGCACTGGCGAACATCAACGCCGGTCTGCTGTTCATCATGGCGATCACCTCGCTCGAGGTGTACGGCGTGATCGTCGCCGGCTGGGCGTCCAACTCGAAATATGCATTCCTCGGCGCGATGCGTGCGTCCGCGCAGATGGTGTCGTACGAGATCGCCATGGGCTTCGTGCTGGTGATTGTGCTGATGGTGTCGGGTAGCATGAACTTGTCCGCCATCGTCGGCGGCCAGCTCAAGGGAACGGGTGTCGACCTGGGGCTGAACTTCCTGTCATGGAACTGGCTGCCGCTGCTGCCGATGTTCGGCGTCTACATCATCTCCGGCATTGCCGAGACTGCGCGCCATCCGTTCGACGTGGTCGAGGGCGAATCCGAGATCGTTGCTGGCCACATGGTCGAGTACTCGGGCATGTCGTTCGCGATGTTCTTCCTCGCCGAATACGCGAACATGATCCTGATCTCGATGCTGGCCACGCTGATGTTCCTCGGTGGCTGGGCATCGCCGCTCGCGATCCTCGATTTCATCCCTGGCTGGATCTGGCTGGGCATCAAGACCTTCCTGGTCGTGTCGATCTTCATCTGGGTGCGCGCGTCATTCCCGCGTTACCGCTATGACCAGATCATGCGACTAGGCTGGAAAGTATTCATCCCGCTGACAGTCATCTATCTGGTGATCGTCGCGGTCTGGATGCAGACCTCGTGGAATATCTGGAAGTAAGAGGGCTGGAACCATGGAAGCGATCAAGGATTTTCTCGGCAGCCTAATGCTGCGTGAACTCTTCAAAGGGCTCGCGCTGACCGGCCGCTATATGTTCGCGCGCAAGATCACCGTGCAATTCCCGGAAGAGAAGACGCCGATGTCGCCGCGCTTCCGCGGGCTGCATGCATTGCGCCGCTACCCGAACGGCGAGGAGCGCTGCATTGCCTGCAAACTCTGCGAGGCGGTCTGCCCGGCCATGGCAATCAGTATCGAGTCTGAGCAGCGCGATGACGGTTCGCGTCGTACCACCCGCTACGACATCGACCTGACCAAGTGCATCTTCTGCGGCTTCTGCGAGGAATCGTGCCCGGTCGACTCCATCGTCGAGACCCACATCCTCGAATACCACGGCGAGAAGCGTGGCGACCTGTACTACACGAAGGACATGCTGCTGGCGATCGGCGACAAGTATGAAGCCGAGATCGCAGCCAACCGCGCCGCCGACGCCCGCTACCGATAACAAGACCATGGAATTCACCACTTTCCTTTTTTACGCGTTCGCGGCGCTGCTGGTGTTTGCTGCACTGCGCGTCGTCACCGACCGCAATCCGGTACACGCGGCGCTGTACCTGATCCTGTCTTTCTTCTCGGCTTCCGCGATCTGGATGCTGCTGAAGGCCGAGTTTCTCGCGATCGTGCTGGTGCTGGTCTACGTCGGCGCAGTGATGGTGCTGTTCCTGTTCGTCGTGATGATGCTCGACATCGACATGGCCAAGCTGCGCGCTGGCATCTGGGGACACCTGCCGTTCGCCGCGACGATCGGCATCGTGATCGCCGCCGAAATGGGCGCGGTGCTGATCAATGCTTTCGTCAATCAGCCGGAGGTAGCCGCCAGCAACATCGGCGATACCCGCGAGCTCGGCAAGCTGATCTACACGCAGTATCTGTATGCGTTCGAGATCGCCGCGCTGATCCTGCTGGCCGCCATGGTGGCAGCGGTGGCACTGACGCTGCGCCGCCGCAAGGACACCAAGTACTTCGATCCGGGCCTGGCCGTGAAGACCCGTCGCAATGACCGTGTCCGTATCGTCAGCATGGCCGCCGAATCTGAGCGTGCCAACAGCGCCGGCAAGAACGACGCGACCGGCGGACCGGCATAAGGAAATATCGTGACTCTGACACTCGCACACTTTCTGACCCTCTGCGCGATCCTGTTCGCGATCTCGGTCGTTGGCATTTTCCTGAATCGCAAGAATGTGATCATCCTGCTGATGGCCATCGAACTGATGCTGCTCGCAGTGAACATGAACTTTGTCGCGTTCTCGCATTACCTCGGCGATGCAGCGGGACAGATTTTCGTGTTCTTCATCCTGACCGTCGCCGCGGCCGAGTCCGCGATCGGTCTGGCGATTCTCGTGGTGCTGTTCCGTAACCTGAACACGATCAATGTCGAAGACCTCGATCGTCTCAAGGGCTGACCCGAAAAACAATACGCAAGGTTCCCATGTCAGTGCAACTGAATCCTGACCTCCTGTTGGCTGTGCCGCTGGCGCCGCTGGCCGGTTCCGCGATTGCCGGCCTGTTCGGCACGCGTTTCTTCGGCAACCTGATCGGCCGCACCGCGTCGCACAGCGTGACCATTCTTGGCGTGCTGGTCGCCTTTCTGATCTCGGTGCAGACTTTGCTGCAAGTGATGGATGGCGCGACCTACAGCGGCACGCTGTATACGTGGATGACGCTGGGTGAGCTGAAGCTCGAAATCGGCTTCATGATCGACAGCCTGACCGCGATGATGATGTGCGTGGTGACCTTCGTGTCGCTGATGGTGCACATCTACACCATTGGCTACATGCATGATGACGAAGGTTATAACCGCTTCTTCTCATACATTTCGCTGTTCACCTTCGCGATGCTGATGCTCGTCATGAGCAACAACTTCCTGCAGCTGTTCTTCGGCTGGGAAGCGGTAGGTCTGGTGTCGTATCTGCTGATCGGCTTCTGGTTCAAGCGCCCGACCGCGATCTTCGCGAACATGAAGGCCTTCCTGGTGAACCGCGTCGGCGATTTCGGCTTCATTCTCGGTATCGGCCTGCTGCTGGCCTATGCCGGCTCGATGAACTACACCGAAGTGTTCGCCAAGCGTGAGGCGCTGGCCGCGCTGACGCTGCCGGGCACCGACTGGATGCTGCTGACGGTCGCCTGCATCTGCCTGTTCATCGGTGCGATGGGTAAATCGGCGCAGTTCCCGCTGCACGTGTGGCTGCCGGACTCGATGGAAGGCCCGACACCGATTTCAGCGCTGATCCACGCAGCGACGATGGTCACGGCCGGCATCTTCATGGTGGCCCGTATGTCCCCGCTGTTCGAGCTGTCCGATACTGCGCTGTCTTTTGTGCTGGTGATCGGCTCGATCACGGCACTGTTCATGGGCTTCCTCGGCATCATCCAGAACGACATCAAGCGTGTGGTCGCCTACTCCACGTTGTCCCAGCTCGGCTACATGACAGTCGCGCTCGGCGCATCCGCCTATTCGGTCGCAGTGTTCCACCTGATGACCCACGCGTTCTTCAAGGCGCTGCTGTTCCTCGGCGCGGGGGCGGTCATCATTGGCATGCATCATGACCAGGACATCCGCAACATGGGCGGCCTGCGCAAGTACATGCCGATCACCTGGATCACCAGCCTGCTCGGTTCGCTCGCGCTGATCGGCACGCCATTCTTCTCGGGCTTTTATTCAAAAGATTCGATCATCGAGGCAGTGCACGCCACGCACATCGCGGGTGCCGGTTTTGCGAACTTCTCGGTGCTGGCTGGCGTGTTCGTGACTGCGTTCTACTCGTTCCGTATGTATTTCCTCGTATTCCACGGTGCGGAGCGCTTCGGCAAGGCCCACCACGGCCATGACGACCATCACGACGACCACGGCGACGAGCATCACGGCCTCGCGCCGGGTGAAAAGCCGCATGAGGCTCCGTGGGTCGTCACGCTGCCGCTGGTACTGCTGGCGATTCCGTCGGTCGTGATCGGTTATCTCGCGATCGGCCCGATGCTGTTCGGCGACTTCTTCAAGGACGTGATTTTTGTCGGCGACAACCATCCGGCAATGGCTGAGCTTGCGCACGAATTTCATGGTGCGGCCGCGATGGGCCTGCATGCAATCAGCACCGCGCCATTCTGGCTGGCGCTGGCTGGTGTCGCCAGCGCGTACTACTGCTACATGGTCAACCCGAGGGTGCCGGCCTGGTTCTACGCGAAATTCAAGGGCTTCCACACGCTGCTCGAGAACAAATACTACTTGGACAAGATCAACGAGACCGTATTCGCGGGCGGCGCCCGTGTGCTCGGCCGCGGCCTGTCGACCGTGGGCGACCGCGCATTGATTGATGGTCTGATCGTCAACGGCAGCGCTCGCGCGATTGGCTGGTTCGCGAGCTTTACGCGCACCTTTCAGACCGGCTACATCTATCACTATGCGTTCACAATGATCGTGGCAGTGGCGGTATATCTCGGTTACCTGCTGCTGAAGTCCTGATTCCAACGCGTCCCGAAGCCAGAGAACAACAAACACTATGCAGTCATCTACTCCTTTACTGAGCCTGGCAATCTGGGTGCCGATCGCGTTCGGTGCTCTGGTGCTGGCCACGGGCAATGACAGTCGCGCCTCATGGGTCCGTGGTCTGTCGCTACTGGGCGCGCTGGTCAGTCTGCTGGTCACGCTGCCGCTGGTCAGCGGTTTCGATGCAGCCACGCGCGGCATGCAGTTCGTCGAGAAGACGCTGTGGATCGAGCGCTTCAATGTCTACTATCACCTAGGTATCGACGGACTGTCGTTGTGGTTTATTCCGCTGACGGCCTTCATCACGGTGTTGGTCGTGATTGCCGGCTGGCAGGTGATCGAGAAGCGCGTCGCCCAATATATGGGGGCTTTCCTGATCCTGTCGGGCGTGATGATCGGCGTCTTCTGCGCGCTCGATGCACTGCTTTTCTATGTATTTTTCGAAGCAACGCTGATCCCGATGTTCATCATCATCGGCGTCTGGGGCGGACCGCGCCGCGTGTATGCGGCGATCAAGTTCTTCCTCTATACCTTCCTCGGCTCGCTGCTGATGCTGGTCGCGCTGATCTGGCTGTACTTCCAGTCCGGCAGCTTCGACATCCAGCAATGGCACCAGCTGCCGATCGCGCTGCAGCCGCAGATCCTGCTGTTCCTGGCGTTCCTGATGGCGTTCGCTGTCAAGGTACCGATGTGGCCGGTACATACCTGGCTGCCGGATGCGCACGTTGAGGCGCCGACTGGCGGCTCGGTGGTGCTGGCGGCGATCATGCTGAAATTGGGCGGCTACGGTTTCCTGCGCTTCTCGCTGCCGATTGCGCCGGATGCCAGCCATGCCTTGTCGGGACTGATGATTACCTTGTCGCTGATCGCAGTGATCTATATCGGCCTGGTTGCGCTGGTGCAGGCCGACATGAAAAAGCTGGTCGCCTATTCATCGATTGCCCACATGGGTTTCGTCACGCTGGGCTTTTTCGTGTTTGGCGAGATGGCGGTGCAGGGCGGTCTGATGCAGATGATCTCGCATGGCTTCGTGTCCGGCGCGATGTTCTTGTGTATCGGCGTGCTGTATGACCGTGTTCACTCGCGCGAGATCGCGGATTACGGTGGCGTCATCAACACGATGCCGCGCTTCGCCGCACTGTTCGTGTTGTTCTCACTGGCTAATGCAGGCTTGCCGGGCACCTCGGGTTTTATTGGCGAATTCATGGTGATCCTCGGTGCGATCCAGTATGACTTCTGGATTGGCTTACTGGCCGCTACCGCACTGATCCTCGGCGCTGCCTATTCGCTATGGCTGGTCAAGCGCGTGGTGTTCGGCGAGGTGGGCAACGACCACGTAGCCGCGTTGACCGACCTTAGCATGCGCGAGTTCCTGATACTGGGTGTGCTGGCGATCGCCACGCTCTGGATGGGTGTCTATCCGGCCCCGTTCACCGACCTCACGCACACTTCAGTGGTCGATCTGCTGCGCCATGTGGCCGTCAGCAAGATCCCGCAATAACGCAGGAACCCGACAATGACTGAATTGAACTACGCAGCGGCCAGCGCCGAAATTTTCCTGGCGGTCGCGACCATGGTGGTGATGGTCGCCGGCCTGTTCGCGAATGAAGCCAAGAACCCGGTCAGCCACCGGCTTGCGCTGCTGGCTATCGCGGTCACCGTACTGATCGTGTTGCCCGGTTTTGACGTGCCAGGCAGCAGCTATGCATTCAGCAACAGCTATGTCAGCGACCCGATGGCCGCGCTACTGAAACTGTTTGCCTGCGGTGCGACCTTCATGACGCTGGTCTATTCGCGTCAGTATTCGAATGAGCGTGGCATGCTGGGCGGTAACCTGTCCGGCGAATTTTATGTACTGGCGCTGCTGACCTTGCTGGGTCAGCTGATCATGATTTCCGGGAACAGCTTCCTGGTGATCTACCTTGGCCTCGAGATGATGTCGCTATCGCTGTATGCGCTGGTCGCACTGCGGCGCGACCATGCGGTATCGACTGAGGCGGCGATGAAGTATTTCGTGCTCGGCGCACTGGCATCGGGTTTCATGCTCTACGGTATGTCGCTGATCTACGGTGCTACCGGCTCGCTGGAACTCGGCAAGATTGCGCAGTCCATCGCGGACGGCCAGGCCAATCAGCTGGTGCTGCTACTCGGTCTGGTATTCATGGTGTCCGGCCTCGCATTCAAGTTGGGTGCTGCGCCTTTCCACATGTGGGCACCGGATGTTTATCAGGGCGCGCCGACCTCGGTCACGCTGCTGCTGGGTGCCGCACCGAAGCTGGCATCATTCGCGATTGCGTTGCGGCTGCTGGTGGAGGCCCTGGGCGCACTGGCGGCCGACTGGCAACAGATGCTGGTGGTGATGGCGGTAGTGTCGCTGGTGGTCGGCAACGTCACGGCGATTGCGCAGACCAACATCAAGCGCATGCTCGCGTACTCGACCATTTCGCAGATGGGCTTCATGTTGCTCGGGCTGGCATCTGGCGTGTTCGAAGGCAGTTCACCGGAGGCGGCAGCCTATTCGTACAGCGCATCGATGTTTTATGTTGTCACGTATGTGCTGACTACGCTCGGCACCTTCGCGCTGGTGATGCTGCTGGCGCGCAGCGGTTTCGAAGCCGAGAACATCGATGATTTCAAGGGGCTGAACCAACGTAGTCCGTGGTTTGCCCTGGTGATGATGGTGCTGCTGCTGTCGCTGGCCGGTGTGCCGCCGATGGTCGGTTTCTACGCGAAACTGGCGGTGCTGCAGGCGGCGCTCGCGGCGGGCCAGCTGTGGCTGGTCATTCTGGCCGTGCTGATGTCGCTGGTCGGTGCCTATTACTACCTGCGCGTGGTAAAGATGATGTACTTTGACGACCCGGTCGACCGTGCACCGATCGTCGCGCCAATCGGGATGCGCGTCACGCTGTCGCTGAACGGCGCTGCAGTTGTGCTACTTGGCGTGTTGCCCGGACCGCTGATGGGTGCTTGCATGTATGCGATCATGCAGGCTTTGGCTTCATGATCCAGGGCGACACTTGAATACTTCAGCGGCATCCTGGATCGTCATCGTGCTGATGGCGATCCTCTCCAACCTGCCTTTCTTTACCGAATCCGTCTTTGGTGTGCTGCGCCTGAAGCAGGGCGTCAAGCCGGGTTTCGTCCGTCTGGTCGAACTGCTGGTGCTCTACCTGGTCGTGCTCGGCATGGGTCGTGCGATCGAATCATCGATCGGCAATGCCTTTCCGCAGGGCTGGCAGTTCTACGCGACCACCGTCTGCCTGTTCCTCGTGCTGGGCTTTCCGGGTTTCGTGTTTCGCTATCTGCGTCGCCGTAGCGACTGATCGTTATGCCATCGACCGGGGCAGCGTATGGATGAACATCTGAAGGAAGCGCTGATCGACGGCGAAGTCGTATACGAGGGCCATTTCCTGACCGTTCGCAAGGACCGCGTCCGGCTGCCCGATGGTGGCGAGTCAGTGCGTGAATATTTTCGGCACCCCGGTGCGGTAGTGATCATTCCCGTCTTCGACGACGGCCGTGTGCTGCTCGAGCGGCAATATCGTTATCCGAATGATCAAGTATTCATCGAGCTGCCGGCCGGCAAGCTGGAATACGGCGAGGATCCGCTGCTGTGCGCTCAGCGTGAGTTGCGCGAAGAAACCGGCTATAGCGCGTCCGACTGGCAATTCATCTGCACGATCCATAACGCGATAGCCTACTGCGACGAGCACCTCGATATTTTCCTGGCTCGCGGCCTGACGGCAGGCCAACAGCAACTCGACGATGGTGAGTTTGTCGAACTCTTCGACTTGCCACTCGACGAGCTTCTCGACGGGATACGTCTGGGCCGGGTCACCGATGTGAAAACCATGATCGGTGCATTCTGGCTGGACAAGATACAGCGCGGCGACTGGACACCACTGCAGCGCTGAGGTCTCAGACCGCAGGTCGCGATTGTCTAAGGCCTCTCTTTGGCAGGCTCGGCGACTGGCTGCGCTGCGTTTCCTCTAGCCAACTAAACCATCGTTATTAAAAGATTGCTACCATTCGGGCTCATCAATTTCGGCGGGCCTGAATGCCAAATCAGATTTTCCACGGTGATCTCGCGTGGGCAGTCGCCGTCCTGCTGGCCTGGATTGCCGGCGAGTTGCTCTACGGACGGTTTCGTTTGCCTCGCATCAGCAGCTACGCGCTGGTCGGTTTTACTCTCGGTCCTACACAACTTGGCTGGCTGCCCGACATCGGACATGGCAGCGGCAGTGTGCTGCTGCTTGCGAACATCGCGTTCGGCCTGATCCTCTTCGAAGCCGGGCATCGGCTAAACCTGCGCTGGCTGCGCCTGAATCCCTGGATTGCGGTAGCCAGCGTGCTCGAATCCACGCTGACCTTTGTTGCCGTCTACTTTGTTTGCCGACAGTTCGACATGCTGCCGACGGCGGCCTTGCTGATCGCCGCACTCTCGATGGCATCCTCGCCGGCGACTGTGCTGCGGGTGGTCAACGAGCAGCGCAGTTCAGGACAAGTGACCGAGCGGGCGCTACATCTGGCCGTGCTGAACTGCATGTTCGCTGTGTTCGCATTCAAGCTTCTGTTGGGCTATCGCGTTTTCGAGACTTCCGGCAGCCTGCTGCAGGCCAGTTATCAGAGCCTGCTGGTGTTGCTGCTGTCGGCCGCGCTTGGCGCGCTGTTCGGTCTGGCCTTGCCTGCGTTGCTACAGATTCTGAGACGCGGGCGTAGCGATGCGACATTGGCATTTGCCATCTCGGTCGTGCTGCTTGTTGCGCTCACGCACTATCTGAAACAGTCGCCGGTGCTGGCGACACTGGCGTTCGGTGTGATGTCGCGTCACCGCCGCATTATCCTTGGTCGTGCGGAGCGCGGATTCGGTGTGCTGGGCGACGTACTGTCGGTCCTGCTGTTCGTGTCGGTTGCGGCATCCATCCACTGGACGCTGGCGCTCGGCGCATGGCTGGCCGGGCTGTCGCTGGTGCTCGTGCGCTCCGGCGTAAAGATTGCGGTGCTGTGGGGCCTGGCACGGCCTGGTGGCCTGTCGCTGCGCAAAGGCGCTTTGACGGGACTGGCGATCGCGCCATTCTCCGTGTTCGTGATTCTTGTGCTTGAGCAGACACGTCATCTCGGCGTGAACCTGATCGACCAGCTCGCGCCGCTGGCGGCAGCCGCGCTGCTGCTTGAACTGCTTGGGCCCGTGCTGACCTGGCTGGCCTTGGCCGGCGCACGCGAAACCCAGGTTCAGGAGGAACGCTGATATGCCGCTCGCCCCCTTCGCATCTTCAGAGTCGCTGACGCTCGGTGTCGAGCTGGAACTGCAGCTACTGAATCTGAGCGATTTCAGCCTCGCGGCGGCTAGCGATGACTTGCTTGAGCTACTGAGACGCAAGCCTTTCCCGGGCTCAGTCACCCATGAGATTACGCAGGGGATGATTGAGGTGGCGACCTCGATCCATTCGCGCCAGGACACCCTGCTTCCTGAGCTGCATAACATTCGCGACACGCTGGTGCGCGCAGCTGACCGGCTCAATGTCGGCGTCAGTGGTGGCGGTGTTCATCCGTTCCAGACCTGGCCCGAGCATCGCATTACCGAGCGACCGCGTTACCGGGAGGTGTCATCCATCTACGGCTATCTGGCCAAGCAGTTCACCGTGTTCGGTCAGCATGTGCACGTCGGCTGTCGTAACGGCGATGAGGCGCTTTTCCTGCTGCATGCACTGAGCCGTTACGTTCCTCAATTCATCGCGCTGTCGGCATCGTCACCGTTCAGCCATGGCCATGACACGCTGTTCGATTCATCACGGCTGAACTCGGTATTTGCTTTCCCGCTAAGCGGTCGCGCGCCGTTCACGCTCAGCTGGAGCGCCTTCGCCGAAGACTACTTTGTGAAGATGGAACATACCGGCGTCGTGCGCAGCATGAAGGATTTTTACTGGGATATTCGTCCGAAGCCGGAATACGGCACTATCGAGCTGCGCGTCTGTGACACGCCGCTGTGCGTCGATCATGCGGCCACGCTGGCCGGCTATCTGCAGGCACTGTGCCGTTGCCTGCTGGAAGACCGGGAGCGGCATGCGCCGCTCGAAGACGACTACCTCGTTTATAACTACAACCGCTTTCAGGCCTGTCGTTTCGGTCTGGAGGGCGTGATCGTCGATCCACGCAGCTATGAGCAGCGTGTGCTACGCGACGATATCGATGCCACGCTGCAGAGGATCCTGCCGGCCGTGCGTGAGCTTGGCGGTGATCCGCTGATCGCCGGTATTGAGCGTGTGCTGGCCCAGGGCAATGATGCCAGTCTGCTGCGCTCGGTGCATGAAGAGCAGTGCAGCCTGGAAGGCGTCGTCGAGCGAGCCGCGCGGCAATTTCGCGCCGACTGACATCTAGGACAGCACGGGACTGCGTAACGGCGGCAGCATGTCAAAATGAGGTTCTGTATCCGTGAACGCTCTTGTCCATGAGCGCTTGTGGGCTTGTGCATTTGTGCCCGCCCCGCGCTATGCCGGGAGCATCTGATGAGAGTGTCCCATGAACAAGCCCGCCGAGCCGCAGGCTGTCGCTGCTGAATACACGCTGAAGATCCATGGAATGACCTGCGCGTCCTGTGTCGCCCGGGTCGAAAAGGTACTTGGCCGGGTGCCCGGTGTGCAGTCGGCTACCGTCAACCTTGCGACTGAAAAGGCGGCGGTGAAGGCTGATACGACGCTATCGCCAAAGTCGCTGGCCGAAGCAGTGCACAAGGCCGGCTATGAGGTGAGCGCCGATCGTGTCACCCTCGATATTTGCGGCATGACTTGCGCATCCTGCGTCAGCCGTCTTGAGAGGGTCCTGAACAAGATACCAGGCGTGCTGGAGGCGTCAGTCAATCTGGCGACAGAGAAGGCACACATCGCGTCCGTCGGTGTGTCTGCCGCCGAGCTGGTGGCTGCAGTTCGCAGAGCTGGTTTTGAGGGCGCGGTGTCGGTGCCCCGGTCGGGCGCATCGGCCGCAAGGTCATCATCGAGCGTATCGTCGCTGGCATCGCTGCCGGGCTGGTGGCCGGTGGCGGCATCCGCGCTTCTGTCGACGCCGTTGGTGCTGCCGATGCTGGCCATGCTGGTCGGCGAGCACTGGATGCTGCCGGGCTGGCTGCAGTGGCTGCTGGCGACACCGATCCAGTTCTGGTTTGGCGCACGTTTCTACCGCGCTGGCTGGGGTGCGCTGAAGGCTGGTGCCGGGAACATGGACTTGCTGGTCGCGATCGGTACGAGTGCCGCCTATGGTCTGTCGGTATGGTTGTGGCTGGCGCATGGCGATCACGCCCATCTGTACTTTGAGTCATCGGCGGTGGTGATCACGCTGGTCCTGCTGGGCAAATGGCTGGAGGCGCGGGCCAAACAGCAGACCGTCGCGGCCCTGCATGCGCTCGAGGCGCTGCGCGCGACCGAGGCGACGGTGAGGCGTGACGGCGCCGAGCTGCGCGTACCCGTCGAGGAAGTGCGCGCCGGCGATACGCTGGTCGTGCGGCCCGGTGAACGCGTGCCCGTCGACGGTGTGCTCATCGAGGGCAGCAGTCACCTTGATGAATCCCTGCTGACTGGCGAAAGCCTGCCGGTCGTCAAGCATGCCGGCGATAAGCTGACTGGCGGTGCGATCAATCTGGAAGGCGTACTGGTATTCACTGCCACAGCCGTTGGCGGTGCCACCATGCTCGCGCAGATTATCCGCATGGTCGAGGATGCGCAGGCTGCCAAGGCACCAATACAGCGACTGGTCGATAAGGTCAGCAGCGTATTCGTACCGGTTGTGCTGCTGATCTCGGCGATCACGCTGCTCGGCTGGGGTTTCATCAACGGCGACTGGCAGCAAGCCTTACTGAACGCGGTTGCGGTGCAGGTCATTGCCTGTCCGTGTGCGCTGGGGCTGGCAACGCCGACCTCGATCATGGCTGGCACCGGCGTGGCTGCCCGCTACGGCATCCTGATCAAGGACGCCGAGGCGCTGGAGGTGGCGCATGCAGTACGCGTGGTTGCGTTCGACAAGACCGGCACCTTGACCGAGGGTAGGCCTGCCATCGTTGCCATCGAAGCCAGTACGCTGCCGCAGCAGCGCGTGCTGCAGCTTGCATTCGCGGTGCAGCAGTACAGTGACCATCCACTGGCCAGGGCAGTGATCGATCGTGCCCGCGCCGATGGCTTGGCCGCGCTGCCTGCGCAGCAGGCGAAGGCCCTGCCGGGACGTGGTGTACAGGCCGAGGTGGACGGTTTCACCGTCTACCTCGGTAACTCGCGACTCATGCAGGAACTCGATGTTGATACTACTGGCGGTGAGAATTTTGCGGCGACCCAGGAAGCGAGCGGGCGCACGGTATCCTGGCTGGCGTTGCGTGGTCCATCGGGCATCGAACTGGCAGGCTTACTGGCCTTTGGCGATACGCTAAAGGCCAGTGCGCGGAATGCAGTCGCTCGGCTGGAGGCGCTTGGCATACGCTCTGTGATGATAACCGGTGACAGCGAAGGCGCCGCGCGTGCGGTCGCTGCGCTGGTAGGTATGACGGAATATCGCGCGCAAGTGCTTCCGGGCGACAAGGCAGCGCTGGTGACACAGTTGAAGTCGGCTTATGGTACGGTCGCGATGGTGGGCGATGGCATCAATGACGCCCCGGCGCTGGCCGCAGCCGACATCGGCATTGCGATGGCGACCGGCACCGATGTCGCCATGTACACCGCCGGAATCACGCTGATGCGCGGTGATCCGTCACTGGTCGCCGATGCGGTGGACGTCTCGCGCCGTACCTACGCGAAGATCCGGCAGAACTTGTTCTGGGCCTTCATTTACAACCTGGTGGGCATACCGATGGCGGCATTCGGCCTGTTGAACCCGGTGATCGCTGGCGCTGCGATGGCGGCCAGCTCGGTCAGCGTGGTCAGCAACGCACTGCTGCTGCGCCGCTGGCACCCGAGTTAAGGCCCTCGGTGCGTTGTTCCTGGGGGGCATTGGCAGCCTCGACTACAGGTCAGCACTGTCTGCGACGGCGTGCCTGGCTATCGACGTTCCGTGAGAGGCATGTACGACATCCTGCCTCAGGCGGCACTGACAACGTCATAACCGGCATCCTCGACGGCGGTCTTCACCGCATCGAGTTGCGCCGTGGTCGCGACAGTCACTCGCTTGCTTGTCAGGTCGACGTCGACGCTGGCGTTCGCGTCGAGCGCTTGCACTGCGCGTTTCACGCTGGCGGCACAGCCGCCGCAGCTCATTCCCTCGACTTTCAGTTCATACATTTCGCTGGGCTCCTGAGTGGATGAATTCAAGCCTCCACTGTAGAGCTTCCCGAAGATCACCGCCAGTATCGGCTGGTTGAGTCCACGGGTTCCGGGATCCCGATTAAGGCTGGCGCATGTGAGCGTCGCAGGTTGGCCGGGAGGGTTAGCGAGACAGTTTAGTGAGACAGTTTAGCGAGACAGTTTAGCGAGACAGGTAAGCAGCGCAGACACGCAGTTGACTCAAAAAAAATCCCGCTGGTTCGCAGCGGGATTTTCTCATTCTGACAAAGCAGCTCAGTTCCGGGTCTCGACCTGGACCAGCGGCTCGTCGGGCACGCTTGCCACCGGCTTGCGCTCACGTCGCGGCCGTGGCGTCGGAGTCACTGCGACTTGCTCGGCCTGAACGGCTCTCAGACGATCCGGGTTTGTGACCGCCATCTGCAGGCCGGCAGCATGCAGCATGCTGTCGATGTCCGGCGTAGCGACGACCGCAGCAGGAACCGGTGCAGTCGCCCGAGCAGCCTCAACCGGTGCTGCGGCTGGCGTCACCAGCGTAGCAGGCGCAGCAGGTGCAGCAGGTGCAGCAGGCGTCGCTACAGGCGTGACAGATACATCAGGTATAACAGGTGCAGCAGCCAGCGGCGTTACCTCGGTCGCTACGTTTGCTTCGACCGGTTCGACGGCTGGCTTCGCCGTTGCAGCAGCGTGAACAGCATCGTCTGCCGCAGGCGCATCGACAACCTCGCTCGATGCCATGGTTTCATTCGTCGCCACGCTCAGATTCGTCTGCGCATTGACTGCCTCGACCGGCTGCGTCGCAGTGTCGACCACGGAAGCGACGGGCGTCGGTTCGGCGTTGGCAGCGACGGTGGTCGAGCTAATGGACGCAGGGACAGGGATGTCGTTGGCACCGTTTGTGGCTTCGTTTGTAGCTTCGTTTGTAGCTTCGTTTGTAGCTGCGCTTGCCGCTGCCGGGATCGCATGCTCGGCAATGGCTTCCGCCTCGCTCAGGAGCTCATCACTGCCTTCGCCTTCTTCGTCGGCACCGCCATTGTCCCCGTTCATCTGATCGCGATCGCGACGGTTGCGGTTACGGCCGCCACGACGGCGACGGCGACGCGGCTGTTCGTCGCCACCCTCGGCAGCGATACCGTCGGCCGGCAAAGCGAGCTCTGCGGTAACGTCCGTTTGGCTGTCCGACAAGGATTCAGCCATCGGCACTGGCAGTTCGATTTGTGGAATCAGCTGGGCCTCGTCGACCGGCTTGCGTTCGTCGCGCGGCGGCCTCGGTGTACGTTCGCGGCGAGCTTCGGCATTCTCTCGCGGCTCACGTGCTTCACGTGGCTCACGCTGTTCGCGGGCTTCTTTTGGCTCACGCGGCTCGCGTGCTTCCTTCACTTCGCGCGGCGGCCTTGGTTGACGCTGCTCACGGCCTTCCTTCGGCTCACGAACTTCGCGGGCCTCCTTTACTACCGGGGCTTCCTTCACCGTCTTGGTGTTGTCGCCGCTCTCGCGCTCATCCTTGTCGCGTCCGCGTCCGCGCCCACGTCGGTTGCGACCATTGCGATCGCCACGATCACCGCGTTCGCTGCGTTCGCGGTTGCCAGGCTTGGCAGTGACTTCCGGTGCGACCACGGCGGGCGTCTTCTTGCGGAAGAAGCCAAACAGGCGCGACAGGAAGCCTTCGATCGCCACCACTTCGACGGGGGCCGGCTCAACGGGCTTGCGCTCGACGATCGGCGCGGGCTGGTCGGGTGTGATGCTCTTGACGACGGCTTCCTGGCGCGGCTTGGCTTCTTCGGCTTTGCGTTTGCTGTAGCCGATATCGGTGTCGGCTTCCTCAGCCATTGCGTAGCTCGCCTGCAGGTCGTCGAGGCGCGGATCGTCGTGCTTGATGCGTTCAAGCTTGTAATGCGGAGTTTCCAGATGCTTGTTCGGGATCAGGACCACGGACACGCGATGGCGCGTCTCGATTTTCAGGATCTCTCCGCGCTTCTCGTTCAGCAGGAATGCCGCGACATCGACCGGCGACTGCACATGGATGGCGGCTGAATTCTCCTTCATCGCCTCTTCCTGGATGATGCGCAGTACCTGCAGTGCGGAAGATTCGGTGTCGCGAATATGGCCGGTGCCGTTGCAGCGCGGGCAGGTGACATGGCTGCCTTCGGACAGCGACGGACGCAGGCGCTGGCGCGACAGCTCCATCAGGCCGAAACGCGAGATCTTGCCCATCTGGACGCGCGCGCGGTCGTAGTGCAGCGCATCCTTCAGGCGGTTCTCGATCTCGCGCTGGTTCTTCGCATTCTCCATGTCGATGAAGTCGATCACGATCAGACCGCCCAGGTCGCGCAAGCGCAACTGGCGGGCAACTTCATCGGCTGCTTCGAGGTTGGTGTTGAACGCGGTCGTCTCGATGTCGCCACCACGGGTCGCGCGCGCCGAGTTGACGTCGATCGACACCAGTGCCTCGGTGTGGTCGATCACGATAGCGCCGCCGGACGGCAGCGGTACCGTGCGCGAGTAGGCGGTCTCGATCTGGTGCTCGATCTGGAAGCGCGAAAACAGCGGTACGTCGTCGCGATAGCGCTTGACGCGATGCACCATGTCCGGCATCACATGGCTCATGAACTGCTGAGCCTGTTCGTAGATGTCGTCGGTGTCGATCAGGATCTCGCCGATGTCGGGCTGGAAGTAATCGCGAATTGCGCGGATCACGAGCGAGGATTCCTGATAAATCAGGAAAGCGCCTGGCGCAGCCTTGCTCGCGCCTTCGATCGCGGTCCATAGCTGCATCAGGTAATTCAGGTCCCACTGTAATTCTTCGACTGTGCGGCCAATGCCGGCTGTCCGCGCGATTACGGACATGCCCTGCGGCAGGTCCAGCTTGTCCATCGTCTCGCGCAGTTCCTGCCGGTCCTCGCCTTCAACGCGTCGGGACACGCCACCGCCGCGCGGATTATTTGGCATCAGCACCAGATAGCGGCCGGCCAGCGAGATGAACGAAGTCAGTGCCGCGCCTTTGTTGCCGCGCTCTTCCTTTTCCACCTGGACCATGATCTCCTGGCCCTCGCGCAGTGCCTCGCGGATACTCGCGTTGCGCACGTCGACGCCTTCGCGGAAGTAACTGCGAGCGACCTCCTTGAACGGCAGGAAGCCATGGCGCTCTTCGCCGTAATTGACGAAGCAGGCTTCGAGCGACGGCTCGATGCGGGTGATGATGCCCTTGTAGATATTGGATTTGCGTTGCTCGCGACCAGCGGTCTCGATGTCGATGTCGATCAGTTTTTGGCCATCGACGATGGCTACGCGCAGTTCTTCCTGCTGCGTGGCGTTGAACAGCATGCGTTTCATGTAATGCTCCGCGGCCCTGGGGGCCCTTATGCCGCGCTATCGGAATGCGCGGCCAATTCAGGGATGCATGCGAGGAAACGGAGACTGGACGGGGGAGTTGCCGTTGTGCGGAGCGGGAGCGCGATGCGCGCCGCCCAGCAGGGCGCGGATGAGGCAGTCAGCGGGCCGTTGTCGACAATCCAAATGCCCGCACGTGCGCCTTCAGGCGCGCTGTGCGCGGCTGCTGGCCGTTCTGGGCTGGATTGGCAATAACCATATCGGGTGGGATAGTGGCGTTGGACGAAAGCGGCATACTGTACGGCGACATCTACCGGCCAGCTTTTCCTTCGACGGTGGGCTGGCCAGACTTATCCTTGAATTCCAGGTACTCGGTTCCAACATCCCGCTGACCTGCCCGATCGCAGCTTTGGTGCGACCCTGACCGCAGGGGGATGATGCATACACAGCTATTCCGCCCGATTTGCAAAAACTTGCGAGGCTGGCGGACACGCCCCTGTGTAGAATGCTCTTTTTCTTCTAGCACAC
>JACCDS010002273.1_pt1 | contig 20208 bp, 20 predicted proteins | sample 7446441 | NCBI WGS metagenome assembly JACCDS01 (sample SAMN15323445, study PRJNA562643) | freshwater metagenome | isolation source: river surface water | place: USA:Blue River Watershed | collected 2017-08-17
AAATAATCATTCACATCTTTCCATAATCTAAATGAAGAACTTCCTGCAAAAAGAATTTTTCCTTCATCAGGCATGTTGATTTTATCTGCTTTAGCAAATGCATCTATTTCTGGCTGAAATGGATTGGGGGTTTTAGTATTTTGAGCACTTGCGATACTAGAAAGGAAAAATAAAGCAATAAAAAAATGGCAAATTTTTTTGTAAGTCATAAGATCTATTTGCTGTAAGTTACTACATTTTGAACTTATACCCTACACCCCTAACTGATATGAAATGAACTGGATTTTTGGAATCTTTTTCAAAATACTTCCTAAAAGCAGTGATGAAATTATCAATGGTTCTGGTATTTGGGAATACCTGATAACCCCAAACCGTCTGTAAGATCTTTTCTCTAGAAACTACACTGTTTTTGTTATCTATTAATAAGCGTAATAACAATGCCTCTGTTTTTGTCAATTGAAAACTAGTTCCATCTGCCAAAATAACCTCCAAAGAATCAAAATTAATGGTATGGCCGGCAAATTCAAATGTAACAGCTTGTTCTGATACGGTATTATTTGGAGTTGCTTTCTGTATAAGTTTGGCAACTCTTAAAAGTAGCTCTTCTAAATTGAAAGGCTTATTCAAATAATCATCCGCGCCTAATTTCAGCCCCTGTACTCTATTAAAACTTGAGTTCTTGGCACTCAATACTAGAATGGGCGTTTGATTATTGTTTAATCTTAACTTTTCAATTATTGTAAAACCATCCACATTAGGAAGCATGATATCCAAAATGATTAAATCAAATGCAGCTTTCTGGAGTATATCAAGCGCAAGCTTCCCATCCATTGCCGAGCTTACTTCATAGCCCTCTAACTCTAAATTGAGTTTTAAGGCTTCATGAAGATGTTCTTCATCTTCAACCAATAATATTTGATGTTTTGGATCGCTCATACTTACTGAGCGAAGTTAGCGTTTCTATATAATTTTTAATGTTAAATATGATTTTTATCAGTAAAATTAAACAAGAAAAATAGCGTGCATTATGATTGTCATGATAGTGTCATTTTATGCATTGTAAAGGTTATAAAGTTTCAATAAATGAAGGCTGAGAAATGAGGTAAAGCGACCTTTGTGGCTCAATGAAAAAAAGAGCTATATACATTATTTTCGCAAGTACTTTTTTGAGTTATACAAATGCTAAAGCGCAAATGAATTTTAGCAAAGACAGTCTTGCTTTATATAGCGATACCGTTTTTGTAACAGCAAATAAATCAGAAAGACAAGTAAAAAATATTTCAGTACCTATTAGCTTGGTTAGTGGGAAAAGCATTATTCAAGCGGGCAATACAAGACTTTCTGATGTTTTAAAAGAACAAACCGGCATAACTCTAACTTCAGGATTTGGAGCTGGAGTGCAGCTTCAAGGCTTAAATCCGGACTATACCATTATTTTAATTGACGGAGAACCATTAATTGGAAGAACCGCAGGTGTATTGGATTTGAACAGAATAGCAGTTGGCAATATTCAAAAAATTGAAATTGTAAAAGGCCCATCTTCTAGCTTATACGGAAGTGAGGCAATGGCTGGTGTAATTAATATTATTACCGATAAAAAGAATGCTGATGCTTTAGCAGCAAATATTAGATACGGAAGTTATAACACTAAAGATGGCAATATCAGTATTACAAAAAGATTAAATAAAATTAGTGCTCAAACATTTTACAATTATTATAGTACAGATGGATTTAGCGTAAGGCCCAATAGTAATAATAGATTCATTACACCCATTTCTAGAACAACTTTCACGCAAAATTTTCAGTATAAATTTTCCGATAAGACAAGTATTGATGGTAGTTTAAGGCACAATACGGAAAATATTAAAAGTATTATTGCAGTTGCTAATAATGGAACAACGATCTATTCTAATGGAAATGAAAAAAATAATGATTTAAATGGATCTATTGTTTTGAATCATCGATTTAATGAAAAAATTAAAACAAAATTAAATACTTATTATACTCAATTTGAATCCAAACAAGATCTTTTAACTGTATCTGGAAACCCTTATAACGATTTGTTTCAACAAAATTTTAGAAGAATAGAGAATCAAACTGAATGGAAGATTAATTCATCGTTGAATACTATTGCAGGATTTGGGTGGATTAATGAACAAGTAAATAGCTCTAGATATGACAATATAGAAAGCGCGAAAACAAATACCATAAAATACGCATTTAATCAGTGGGAATGGAATAATGGGAAAAAATGGTTTGCCAATGCAGGTTTTAGATATGATCAAAACCAAAATTTTGCTTCTGCATTTAGCCCTAAACTTTCTTTAATGTATAAGGCCAATACTCATTTAAGATTTAAATTAAGTATTGGTAGAGGCTTTAAGGCGCCAGACTTTAGACAGTTATATTTAAACTTTACGAATGCTGCGGCTGGTAGTTACAGTGTATTTGGAGCAGTAGAGGCACAAAAAGTAATTAATCAATTAAACCAATTAGGACAAATTGGAAATTTATTTAGCAACTATTACCAATTAAAAAAATTAGAACCGGAATACGCAACTGGTATTCATTTTTCTGCAGAGTGGGAGCCCAATCAAAATAATGAAATACAATTTCAAATATTTAGAAACGATATCAATAATTTAATTGATGTACAACAAGTAGGAAACTACATCAGTGGTAGTCAAATTTATAGCTACCTAAATATTAAAAATGCTTTCACGCAAGGATTTGAAATTGAAGCAAAGCAAAAATATAGCAATGGATTCACTAGCTCATTTGGTTACCAATTCTTATTAACTGGAGACAAAGACCAAATAGCAAGTATCAATAATGGAACAGTTTATACAAAAAATCCTAATGGCACAAGTAGATTACTAAGATTAAGCGATTATGTTGGATTACCTAATACAAGTAAGCATAGGTTTCAGGCAAAAATTAATTACGAGAATAGAAAAGGATTCTACGCTAATATAAGAGCCATTTATAGAAGTAAATGGGCAGTTGCCAATACCAATGGTAATGAAGTATACGATAATGGCGATCAGTTTGGATCTGGCTATTTTACTTTAAACTACTCTATGGGCAAACCACTAAAAAAGGGTTTTGCAGTGCAGGCTGGTATTGACAATATCAATAACTATATGGATGGATTGAACTTACCCAATTTAGCTGGAAGAACTTTTTATATGACTTTAAAATATTCAACACAACATAAAAAATAACAAAATGAAAAAAGCAATCGGTAAAGGATTAGTGGTAGTAGTGACAAGTATTTTTTTATTCTCTTGTTCAAAATCAACCACAACAGTTGTAGCCCCTTTAACTGCAACCACAGTGAAGGATTTGCCAGCAGATACTATTGTTGGAATAACACCTCAGGGTCAACCTTATGGTGCAGGCAAGTACACATTTTTTAGTTTAGAAAAAAATGCTATTGTAGCCAATACAGATAGTGCAACTACAAAATGGGATTTAGCATTTAATGGTACCAAAATTTTAACTAATAGCGGGAATAGCGGACCTGGACAAGGAGGCGCATTTGTACAAGTGGGTTTATTTGATGAATTAAAAACAATTTCTGCTGATTCTGTTTTTAAAACTGATAATGGTCCTGCAAGCTATGGTGTGACTTTTGGAAGTGGTAAAGGATGGTATACTTATGATCCAATTAAAAACTTGATCACTCCTTTAGCAGGAAGAGTTTTAGTAATTAAAACAGCAAGTGGTAAATATGCCAAAGTTGAAATTATCGCCTACTATAAGGGTGGTGCAACTTTAGCAGCAACTGCACCTGATGCAGAAAAAATTAGTAAACAACGATACTATACTTTTAGATTTATTTACCAACCAAATGGTACTAAGAATTTCTAAAGTATTTTACTTCCCCCAATTAAAAAGGGTCTCGATTCATCGAGACCCTTTTCTTTATAATTAAATTATTTATACCGACTTCTTTACAAATTTTGTAAGAATCACAATGGTATCATTATTGATTTTTCCTTCAATCTGTTCAGCATTATCTGGAACCAATCTAATTTTTCTAACAATGGTTCCCTTAGGTGCCATAAAGCTTGCTCCTTTAACATTCAATTGCTGAGTTAACACAATAGTATCTCCATTTTCAAGAATAGTCCCGTTACTATCAACATGCTTTGCAGCTACTTGAAAAATAGATTCTGCCCAAGTAATAACTGTTTCGTCTAATTCTACAGAGCTTAAAATTTCATTAGCCCATTCTTGGTCTTTCATTCCGTATAGTATTCTATAACTTAATGCCTGTACACTTGGTTCTGTATTCCAAATACTTCCAGCCAAACAATTCCAATGGCTATCTTTTTCACCCGATTCAATCAAAGAAACACAGGTTTCACAAACAGCTACTTCATTTTCAATAGACTCATTTCCCTTTGGACTTACTGCATATGCAAATTGCGCTGCATTTGACGCACAAAGTTCACATTGTCCCTCTGATCTGTCTTTTAATTTTGAAGATACACTTGATTTCATATTTATATAATTGGCGCGAATATACTGTTTTGTGTTTATAAATTAGGAATGGCTCATTACAAATTCACTACAATAAGATTTAATCATCTCTCTAACACGAACAAATTCTGCGTGAATTTCTTCTTCAGTTCCAATCAATTTAGATGGATCGGGAAAATTATGATGAAATTTTTCTGCTTTAGAAGGAAAATATGGGCACACTTCTTTTGCATGATCGCAAACAGTGATTACATAATCAAAATCAATATCCTTGTACTCTAATACATTATTTGAAGTATGATTGCTGATATCAATATGATCTTCCTTCATTATAGCAATCGCTTTAGGATTCACTCCGTGCGTTTCTACTCCTGCACTATATACATGGGCATGATCTCCATAATAATATTGCAAATAACCATGTGCTATTTGACTTCTACAACTATTTCCTGTACATAAAACCAAAACATTTTTCATCAATATTGCAATTAAAATTTTAGTAAATGATGTTTAACAACAACCCCCACCAGGAACACAAACCTTTTTATTTTCTAATGGCTTTTGGGCAAATACTGTTACTGAAAAAATACCTGTTGAGCCATTATTGAATTGAGCAATCTCCTCTTTAGATAAATAATTGACTAAAATATCGTTAGGAATTATAATTGGCTTTTCTTTTTGAATAGTTACATTCTCAAAACCATTTGCATGAATTAATTCCAAATAAACTTCTTTTTGAATAGCACCAGATACACAACCGGCATACATTTCAGCATCTTTTCTTAATCCTTCTGGTAAAGCACCAACTAGCACTACATCAGATATACTAAAATGACCACCAGGTTTCAATACTCTATAAATATCTTTGATCACGGCATCTTTATTAGGCACTAAGTTTAAAACACAATTACTTACAATTACATCAGCACTGTTTGCAGTAATTGGCATATTCTCAATATCTCCCTGTCTAAACTCAACATTATTAAATCCCCTAACTTCTGCATTTTTTCTTGCCTTATCAATCATCGCAGGCGTAAAATCAACCCCAATTACTTTTCCGGTTTCTCCAGTTTCATGTCTAGCAATAAAACAATCATTACCAGCACCACTTCCTAAATCCACCACAACATCACCTTTTTTAATTTTAGCAAATTGTGTAGGCAATCCACAACCCAGTCCTAAATCTGCATCCGCATTGTATCCATCTAATGCGGTATAGTCATCCGACATGATATTATAAACCTCAGTGGAACATCCTCCTGCTCCACAACATGATGACATATTAGTCTCCTTGTCTTGCAAAGCAATTTCACTATATTTTTTTCTTACGATTTCTTTTAATTGTTCTTCGGTTTGCATAAAATTTTATTTTAAAAGTTTTTAATTTAACAACACTTAGTAGGTATAGTATCTGCCAATTGAAATAATTGATGAATCACTTCTCCAGCCTTATTCCAGGCTTCAGTATCGATACAATAACAAACAGACACTCCATCGATATCCCCTTTTATAAGCCCCACCTCTTTTAATTCTTTTAAATGCTGAGAGACTGTACTTTGAGCCAAGGGAAGCTCATCCACAATATCACCACAAACGCATGCCTGCTTTTTCAAAAGCACATTGATGATAGCAACACGAGCAGGATGAGACAATGCTTTTGCATATTTGGCAATAAGCAGATCTTTTTCATTGTACTCATTTAATTTACTTGTTCCCATATTAATCGCAATATTACGATTAAACTTTAACAAAAAAAATGAGTCTTATCATAAAATCACCTAAAACGGCTGATAAATAGAGCTAAGTAGTTGATTTTTAGTGAGATTTTAATAACTTGTCTATACCAAACCAAAAATTATGAAGAAAAAGAACATTATTAGCCTTTCCATTGCATTCGCATTTGTTGTTTTAGGCACATCGGGTATCTTATTATACATCAAGCAAAAACCTCATTTTGTAGAAATGACTCATACCATCTTTGGGTTAATCTTCTTTGGTTTTGCCATTTTTCACATAGTGAATAACTGGGGCTCTTTAAAGAACTATTCAAAGGATAAAACTACAGGAGCATTTAAGAAAGAACTTTTAGTAGCAAGTATTATAGGATTAATTGTTTTGACTTTATCTGTTACAGAAGTATTAGAACCTGTTGCTGAATTTGGTAGAATTTTTGCACCAAAAAGAGGGCCAAGACCAGATGCTGGAATAAGCTTCCAAGAAAAAACAACCTTAGATTCTACTAATGGTGTTGCAACAACTTTTATCTTACAAAAAGTAAAAGATCAAGAAGCTGCCAATTTAAATATTGAAGTGGTAGATAGTACTGGAAAAGTATTAGAAACTTTATATACAGCAGATAAAGAAGCTAAAGGACCAGGCGCTAATTTAATTTTGTCTACTAAAATTTCCACCCCAGCTCCTTTTAAAATAATTATCACAGGTATTAGCTCTAAGAAAACAGAAGAAGAGGAAGAAGAAGGCAAACCTGGTATTGAAACTAAAACACAAGAAACTTATCATATTCAAGCACTTACACCAGGTGCTCAGGTTTTGAATGTTGCAGATTCTAAATTATTAAAAAGAGCGATTATTGAAATTAAATAATCGTATTCAACATTATAAAAAAAGCCTCTTCAATTTGAAGAGGCTTTTTTATTCAAAATATTTATCTTTTATGATTTGAGATTCTTCTCCCTTTTGTAACTGGCTTGTATTCAGGGGTGTCCCCAAATTCAGCTGGCACTGTGCCTTTTAGCACCGGAGCGCCAAGTAGTTCTTCAATTTGAGCAAATTTAGATTGTTCTTTCTGTCCAACTAAAGTAAAAGCTGTACCTAAGCTAGCAGCTCTGGCAGTTCTACCAATTCTGTGAATATAATCTTCTCCATCATTTGGCACATCATAGTTGATGACTAAATCAATATCATCTATATCAATACCTCTACTTAAAATATCTGTTGCAACTATGATTGAGATTTTTTCATTTCTAAAATTTTGCAATGCTTGTTCTCGTTCTTTTTGTTCTAAATCAGAATGCACTTCAGCAACTGAAAGCTTTGCGTGTCTTAAATCTGCAGTTAATTTTTTTACATTTTGCTTTTTAGAACAAAAGACAATTACTTTTTTAAACCTTTTTGATCCAAGCATATCTTTAATGATAGCATCTTTCTGCGCATCATAGACTATAAATGCTTTTTGAGTTATATTTTCAGAAGCTTTTGAAATCGCTATATTTATCTCTACAGGATTAACTAATAAATTTCTTGCCAATGCTCTCATTTTTGTAGGCATGGTCGCAGAAAACAATAAGTTTTGTCTTTGTTTAGGTAAATATGTTATGATCTTATTAATATCATCACTAAAACCCATGTCCAACATTCTATCTGCCTCATCTAATACTAAATACTTTAATCCATTTAGTTTAACATAGCCCATATTTAAATGAGCGATCATTCTACCTGGAGTACATACCACAATATCCACTCCACTGGTTAATGCTTTTTTCTCGATAGCAAACGAATTACCATCTCCACCACCATAAACCGCAATTGCACTAACATCCGTAAAATAAGAAAGTCCTTCAATACTTTCTGCGATTTGAATAGCCAATTCTCTGGTTGGCACAATGATCATCGCATTAATATCAGATGCCTGATGAGGTGATGTAATTAAACGATGTAATAATGGTAATAAAAAGGCAGCTGTTTTACCCGTACCTGTTTGTGCTGCTGCAATAATATCTTTCCCTTCCAAAATGGGCACCATCACTTGCTCCTGAACCGGTGTTGCATTCTCATACCCCATTGAATCAATCCCCTCTAAAATTCTTGGATCCAGCCCTAAATCAATAAACTTCAAAATTCACTATTTTAATTATAGCTACAAAGGTACAACTATTAAATGCTATAACTAGCCAATCTTGACAGAAGTCATTGTTAAAGATCCGCCAACAGGCTGATCGTTGAAAAAAGCAATAGGGTCATTTTTATCTTGGAGACCTAATGTATATAATAATGGAAGATAATGTTCTGGTGTTGGGATCGCCAGCATGGCTTCTCTACCCAATTGATCATAATGAATTAATGGTTGATGATCTTTATGCAAGATCAAGTCTTTGAAAGTTTGATTCATGTGCAAAGCCCAATCATAACCATAAGCAGGACCATTTAATTTATCCCATGCTACCATTCTTAAATTATGTACCATATTACCACTACCAATAATTAGCACACCTTTTCTTCTTAATGCAAAAAGTTCTTTCGCTAACTCGTAATGAAAGGATGGCGGCTTTGAATAATCAATACTTAATTGCAATACAGGAATATTAGCTTCAGGATACATATGTCTTACAATAGTCCATGTGCCATGATCCAAACCCCAATCGTGATCTAATGCTACATGTGTACTATGAATCAATGAAGCTGTTTCTTTGGCCAATACTGGATTGCCTGGCGCTGGATATTGTACTTGCTATAATGCCTCAGGGAAGCCACCAAAATCATGAATGGTCTTAGGGAAATCCATGGCAGTAATACTAGTTCCCTTAGTGAACCAATGTGCGGATATTACTAAGACAGCTGTTGGTGTGGGAATTTCTTTAGCGATACTTGTCCATCTTTTGCTAAACTCATTGTCTTCAATACCATTCATTGGAGAACCATGACCTACAAATAAAACCGGCATTAGATAATTAAAATCAGGTAATGCATTGGTAAAACTTTTGAACTCATTGAGGCTCTCCATAAAAAAAGGTTTACAGCAAAGCTATAAACCTTTCGATACAAAAATTTACTATTTTAGAATATATATTTCGTACTTAAGAAATTAGAGTGATGTGATGATACAATATCATTGATAATCTCTTTGTTGTCGTCGGTCAATTTAGCGGCTACCAATGATCTAATAGAGAAAGATCTTAAAGCGTCTACTACAGATAATGTGCCCTCTGCACTGTCTTTACGACCCGTGAATGGGAAAGTATCTGGACCTCTCTGACATTGACTATTAATATTCACTCTACTTACTTGATTTACCAATGGGTCAATCAAACTTGCTAGCTCTTCTTTATTCTTAGAGAACAAGCTTACTTGTTGACCATGGGTTGAATCAATTACATATTGAATAGGCTCTTCGATATCATCAAATGGAATTACAGGAATGATTGGACCAAACTGCTCTTCGCTGTATACTTTCATTTTATTATTCACTGGATATAATACAGCTGGATAAAAGAAAGACTCTTTAATAGTACCACCGTGTTCGTTCATCACTTTTGCACCATGCTTCTTTGCGTCTTCGATTAAATCGTTTAAGTAAGCTGGCTTTCCTGGCTCTGGAAGTGGCGTTAGGGTTACACCCTTCTCCCAAGGTAAACCGAATTGTAATTTACCTACTGCTTCATTCAATAAGCTAATAAATTGATCAGCGATTGATTTATGAACATACACAATCTTTAAAGCAGTACATCTTTGACCATTGAAAGATAATGAACCTAAAACAGTTTCTTGAACTGCTAATTTAATATCCGCATCTTTAGTAATGATAGCAGCATTCTTTGCATCTAAACCTAAGATAGCTCTTAATCTATTTACTTTAGGATGTAATTTTTTTAATTGATTCGCTACCTTACTAGAACCAATCAAAGTAAGTACATTGATTTTTCCAGATTCCATTAATGCAGGAACAATTGCATTACCTCTACCATAAATAGTATTCACTACACCCTTAGGGAAACAAGATTTAAAAGCTTCTAATAAAGGATAGTGCAATAAAGTACCATGTTTAGGAGGTTTGAATAATAAGGTATTACCCATGATGATTGCAGGAATCAAAGTGGTAAAGGTCTCATTCAAAGGGTAGTTAAATGGACCCATACATAATACTACACCCAAAGGTGATCTTCTAATTTGTGCAGCTATGCCTTGCTCAATGGTGAATCTTGAAGAGTCTCTATCCACATCTTTTAATGCATCAATGGTTGCATAAATATATTCAACTGTTCTATCAAATTCTTTTTCTGAATCAGCATAAGTCTTACCAATCTCCCACATGATTAATTTAACCACAATGTCTTTTTGCTCTAACATCTTTTTGATGAACTGCTCTACACAGTTTATTCTCTGGGCAACACTCATCGTAGGCCATTCTCCTCTACCTTCATTATAAGCAGCACATGCAGCGTCTAAAGCAATCATCGCTTCCTTCTCTGTGCAAATTGGATAAGATCCAATCTTCACCCTTTCAATACCATTAGCTGTTTGAATACATATTGGTGAGAACACTTCATGTGTATCGCCCTTCCATTCAATCATCTGACCATCAGACAAATAGCTAGTTTGATGGATTAATTCTTTTAATGCATACTCAGAAGGTATTGCTTCTTTTGTAGTGATTAAATGATCTAGTTTATCTTGAAATGACATATGGTACATTTTTGATTTTAACTAAGTTACTAAATATATAATAACTTAACTTTATTACTAATTAACATTAATAAGTAATAAAAGTTCAAATGACACACGAATTAGGAACCTGTTTATGGTTTGATAAAAAAGCAAAAGATGCATTTTTATTTTATAAAGATGTTTTTGGAGAGGTAGAGTTATTATCAGAAAATCCAATGGCAGTTGTATATAAAATTTATGGAAGAAGATTCATGAATTTAAATGGTGGACCAGAATATACTATTAATCCATCCATTTCATTTTTCATTAGCGCTTCCAATAAAGAAGAGCTAGAGGCAATCTGGAATAAATTAAGTGTAGGTGGTAAAGTTATGATGCCACTAAACAAATATCCTTGGAGCGAACAATATGGATGGTGCGCGGATCAATATGGAGTGAATTGGCAATTAATGATTGGACATCAAAGTAGTTGTAAAATAATGCCGCATTTGATGTTTGTGGGAAACAACGCAGGTAAAGCCGAGGAAGCCATTCATTTTTATACAAATATTTTTGAAAAAAACAAAGTAGTAGATATTAGTAGATACGAAGAAGGAGAACCAGATCAAAAAGGATTTATAAAATATTCCCAGTTCGAATTAAACGGTTTACCATTTGGTGCTATGGATAGTTCAGCCAATCATCAATTTAATTTTAATGAAGCAGTTTCATTTGTCATCACTGTAGATACACAAGAAGAAATAGATCACTATTGGAATAAATTATTAGAAGGTGGCAAAGCTGGTAAATGTGGATGGACGAAAGATAAATATGGAGTTAGCTGGCAGGTGGTTCCTTCCATATTAGGTAAATTAATGACCAACCCAGAAACCGCTCCCAAAGCCACTTATGCTTTTTTACAAATGTCTAAATTCATCATTGCAGATTTAGAAGCTGCAGTAAAATAAAATTTATGAAAAAGAAAATCATTTACTTTTTTGTGTTCTTAGTTTTATTATCTGTGAAGGCAATTTCACAAGTTGAAAATATAGCACCAGCTATTCAACAAATATTTAAAGAAGAAAAAGTAGTAGGATTATCAGTTGCAGTAGTGAAAGACAATAAAGTTATTTATACCAATTCTTTTGGTAGTAGTAATTTGGAGACAGGTGACCCATTAACGAATAAAAATATTTTCAGAATTGCATCTATCTCTAAATCTTTTTCTGCTACTTCTATTATGCAATTAATAGAAGCCGGTAAATTAGATTTAGATGAAGATGTGAGTAATTTAGTGGGATTCCCTATTCGTCATCCAAAATATCCAGAAACTATTATTACACTTAGATTATTGATGTCGCATTTGTCTTCAATCAATGATAGTGAGGGATATTTTAGTTTAGATTATATTAATCCAGCTAAAAATCCTAATTGGCAAAAATGCTACAATGATTACGAGCCAGGAAAGGGATATCAATATTGTAATTTAAATTTCAATATGATAGGTACTATCATTGAAAGAACATCAGGAGAAAGATTTGACCAATATGTAAAACATCATATTTTAGATCCTTTAGGACTATATGGAGGATACTGTGTTGACTCATTAGACAAATCTAGATTTGCGACAATTTATGATTACAATGTAGACTCTGCTAAATTCATCATATCCCCAAATGCATACGCTGCAAGAAGTGAAGAAATTGCAAATTATACAATGGGTTATTCAACTCCAATATTTTCACCTACTGGAGGAATGAAAATTTCGGCTACAGATTTAGCGAAATATATGACCATGCATATGAATTATGGAACATATAAAGATGGAAGAATAATTACCAAGAAGAGTTCTAAACTTATGCAAACGCCTCTTTCTGTTGAAGAAAACTATGGATTTGCATTAGAAAATACCACCAAGATGGTTGATGGAATTCCATTAGTAGGCCACACAGGATCGGCTTATGGCTTATTTAGCGCTATGTTTTTTGATCCAAAGAAAAAATATGGAATTGTGGTTATTAGTAATGGTTGTCATCCAGCATACAAGGGAGGCTATAATAATGTAATTAAAAAAGCAGTCAATGTGTTGTATGAAAATCTCATAGCACATTAACTGCTTAGATATAAATAAATTTAATTACTCTTTTATAATTTGCTTATAAAATCCAACTGTTCTGTTCAAATCTGTAATTCCAATACGCTCGTCAATTCCATGAAATCCTTTTACATTTTGAATGGGTGTAAAATTCAATACAGCTTCACTAAATCCTCTAAAGTATCTAGAATCTGTAGCACCAATCAATAAAAAAGGAGATACAATTACATTAGGTACTGATTTATATAAAACTGATTCTAATTTCTTAAAAGCTGGATTTTCAAAAGATGTTATTGCCGATGGCTCCATCAATGAAATAGTTTGTTTTTTAACAGTTACTCTTTCGTCATTTACTGCTTTTTTTACAAACTCAACTACATCATCACTTGTTTGACCTGGTAAAATACGGCTATTAAATGTTGCTTTAGCCACAGAAGGAATAACATTGTCTTTGATACCTGAATGTACAATAGTAGGCACCAAAGTGGTATGCGTCATGGCATTGGTCTCTTTAGTCTTGCTTAATTGATTTAAGACAAGGCCATTAAATAACCATAAATTACACAACACCATTCTCTTGGTAAATGATTCAGCAGATTTAGTTCTATTCAGCATTTCGATTATTGTTGGCGGAATAGATCCTGGCATTTGATGTTCTCTAATTTTTACAATCGCTTTATTCAAAACGTCTATAGCAGTTTCTGGACTAGGCATAGAAGAATGTCCTCCTGGAATTTCTACTGTTAAATCAATATTTACATAACCCTTCTCACTAGTACCAATTAATGCCATAGGTCTTTTCAATTGCTCAAAATGCTTAGTATCAATTTGACCGCCTTCATCTAATACCAATGCGGGTTTAATATTATTGTCTTTAAACCATTGACTATATATTTTTGCGCCACGCTTTCCAGAAATTTCTTCATCATGACCAAAGCATAAATAGAAAGTTCTATTAGGTGTATAGTTCTGTTTTAATAGCTGTTCAACTGCTTCAAGAATAGCAATCACAGAAACCTTATCATCTACTGCACCTCTTCCCCAAATAGTATCATTTTTGATTGCTCCACTAAATGAAGGAACTGTCCATTTACTTTCTGCTACTGCTTCTACAGGCACAACATCCATATGTCCCATTAGTACATAAGGCGCTAAACTAGTATCCTTACCTGTCCATTTGTACACATAACTAAACTCGTTAAAAGTTTGTTTAGTTAATTTAGAAGTGATATTAGGATAAGTGGTTTCAATAAATTTTCTAAACTTTAAAAATTCAGCAGTGTCTATTGCCAAAGTATCACCAAAAGAAACTGTTTTGATTTGTATAGCTTGGCTCAGGTGTTGAGCAGCTGAATCTCCGCTTGTTTCAAAAGATTGATCTACAGTATAATTAGGCAAAGATTTATTATCTCTTAAAGTATTAACAACTAATACAATGATTAATAATAAAAGAGCAGCGCCTAATATAGAGAACAATCTTTTCATAGTTATTTTTTTTATGAATTTACTTATTTTTTCTTAACCACATACTTTTGGGTTCTAGCATCTTTAATTACACCTTTCCAGTTTAAACCAAAGCCAAAGTCATAGATATTACCTTGTGCGTCTTTATAAGGAACCATATCATGTGGCACATCTTCAAATTGCTTTTCTACTGTACTCATATCTTTTGGCATTTGTAAAGGAAGTAAGCCAGAAGGTTCTACTTTACCTGAGATGATATCTAATTGAGCATCGATTTGAACACCAAATTCACCTACAATAGCATCTACTTCTTTTTCAAACTCACCAAATACCATTGGATTAGAAATAGCCACCGAAACAATAACAGGTTTGCCATTCATTGCCTTCTTGGTTTCTAAAATAGTGTTTAAATCAGGATATGAATTAGACTTAGAAGTTTTACCCTTATAAGATCTATTGGTAATAGTAGGATCAATCACTGGGTCACCAGCAGCAATGCTATGCTCTCTTGCATCTACCGCCGTGTAATCTTTTAATTGCAAGCTAATTGGCATATAACCATTTCCTCCAGCTTCTCTATCAGCTCTGCTATATCCATTACTCATTGGGCTCTTGATAAATACAATAGCAAAATCAGCTTTAGCAGGATCATCAGTAACATTATAATACTTCTTGATCAATTCAAGATTAACAGGGTATTCAGTTTTTTCTGGAGAAGGCATCCCAAAAAAGTTAATACCTGCAGGTGTAGTTCTTTTTGGAACATACACTGTTTTGCCTTTTGCAATTGGTAAGGTTTTATTTTGATTCTTGATTAATACAATCGATTTTAACTGTGCCTCATAACCAGCTTTCATATATTCTGGTTTTCCAACAATTTGCACAGACTCTTTAGGATCTAAATATGGATTTTCAAATAATCCAACTCTAAATATATTCAATAATAATCTTACTGCAGATTGTTCGAATCTTTTGCGCATAAAGCTTTCGCCATGTTCTTTAACCCCCATTTGATAAGCTGCTAAAACAGGTTTAATATCATTATTACCACCAAACTGATCAGCGCCAGCCATCAACACTTTGTAATGTCTTTCAACAACAGTTAATTTTTCCGCACCCCAAGATTTACCAACAAACATATCTGGCTTTGGACCTTCATCTCCAGTAACCAACCAATCGGTACAAACCACACCGTCATAGCCATATTTGTTTCTCAATAAATCAGTGATTAAATATTTGCTATAACCGTTACCCACATTTTCATGATTCTTTATGTCTTGATTATAAGAGATGGTATAATAAGGCATCACAGCAGATGCACTCTTAGTTCCTCCTGCTAGTTTAAATGCTCCTTCTGTAAATGTTTTTAAATGTGTTTGAAAATTATTTCCTGGATATACAGCAAACTTGCCATAAGCAAAATGCGCATCACGGCCCCCTTCTTCTGGACCACCACTAGGCCAATGTTTTACCATGGCATTTACACTCTTATTACCCCAGCCATTGTAAGTACTAATAGCTTGAGGTGAGGTTTGAAAACCATCCACATAAGCTCTTGCCATATCAGTAGCTAAAGCTGGGTCTTCACCAAAAGTGCCTATAAATCTATTCCATCTAGGTTCTGTTGCTAAATCTATTTGAGGAGATAAAGCTGTTGCGATACCCAATGCTCTATATTCTTTTGAAGCAATAGAACCAAATTGTAAAGTAATTTTTGGATCGAATGTTGCAGACAATCCTAATTCTTCAGGCCATTGAGAAATAGAACCACCAGAACCTGAATTATACTCTGCATCTTTATTCGCACCATGTCTTGGGTCAGAACTATTATTTGCAGGAATACCTACACCAATTCCTTCCACTAATTTTTGAATATTATTATTCCATATGGCAGCTACTTCTGGATTTTTAACAGAAGTTAATAATACATGTCTTAAATTATCATTGGTTAAAAAAGTAATTTGCTGATCCGATAAATCAGATGCTTTAGCACCACTTTGGCTAAATGGCTTGTTGCTATAAGTTCCAGCAAACATTCCAGCTTCTTGAGCAGGAACTGCTTGGTGTCTACTATACAACATCAATCCAGCCATTTGTTCCACTGTCATTTTTGAAGCTAAATCTTTTGCACGATCCACTACATTCACTCTCCAATCTTCATAAATATCTAATTGACCATTTTTATTAAGGTCTTTAAATGGCAAACCATCCTTATAAATAATTTTAACACCAGACTGTGTAGAATAACCCAATGAAATTTGATTATTTACTTTAATGGTTTTTACATCATCTGAAATAGATGTTTCGTTAAACTTTGTTTGAGCAATTAGCGTTAAAGGTGCTAAAATGAACACTGAAAAAATGCGCTTCATATGGCTTATTTTAATTTTATACTTATTTAGAGATATTAAAAATAAAAATTTATTGTGTCATTTCAACGCATTCAAACTGATTTTTTCTTTTATCCCTTATTTTTCAAGCATTCATTAAAAATTCCTACATTTATTATCTATGAAATCTCCCGTAGAGCAGTATATACAAAAAGCCAAAAAATGGCAAGAAGAAATGAGTTTGTTGAGAAGTATTCTTTTGGAAAGCCCTCTTAATGAAGTTATTAAGTGGGGAAAGCCTTGTTATACCTCCAATGAAAAGAATATTGTAATCATTCAAGATTTCAAGCATCATTGTGATCTAGGCTTTTTCAATGGTGCCAGCTTAACAGATCTAAAACAACTGTTAATCAAAGCAGGCGAACATACTCAATCTGGCAGACAACTCAGATTTGAAGACCTAGAAGACATCAAAAAGAAAAGAGCTCTTATCAAAGCATATGTCAAAGAGGCTATTGAGAATGAAAAAAGGGGGATTAAAATAGTTGTAGAGGATATTCCCTCAATTGAACCGGTTGTTGAGTTGAACACTATCTTTAAAAACAATAAACCATTTGAAAAGGCTTTTAATAAATTAACACCTGGAAGGCAAAGAGCCTATCACATGTTTTTTGCTGCTGCCAAACAAAGTGAAACAAGAATAAGCAGGATTGAAAAATTTATTCCAAGAATATTAGATGGGAAGGGTATGAATGATTGCACTTGTGGCTTATCAAAGAGAATGCCCAACTGTGATGGCTCTCATAAATTATTAAAGACAAAATAGTATGGCATTATTTAATATTGAAAAAGTAAACGAAAATGAGGCAGCGCAGTTGCAATCTTTAAGCAGGCAAACATTTGCAGAAACATTTTCAGATAGTAACTCAAAAGAAAATATGAATAAATATTTAACTGAGAATTTATCTATTGAAAAATTGAGTGAAGAATTAAACAATGAAAACTCTCATTTCTTTTTTATTAAAGACGGTGAGAGAAATATTGGTTACTTGAAATTAAATATGGGCCCTTCACAAACCGAATTGAAAGATGAAACAGCTTTGGAGATTGAACGAATTTATGTTATTCAAGAATACCAAGGAAAGAAAGTAGGACAACAGCTATATGAAAAAGCCATTCAGGTAGCGAAAGAAAAGAAGGCGCAATATGTTTGGCTAGGTGTTTGGGAGGAAAACCATAAAGCCATTCAGTTTTACAATAAAAATGGATTTGAAGTATTTGATAAGCATGTGTTTGTTCTGGGTGATGAGAAACAAACAGATTTAATGATGAGGTTATTTATTTAAAATCTAATTAAATTATATAAATGAAAGGCAAACTTATCCCCTCGATTTTACTTATCATATATGTTGGCTTAATTATTAAGATTTTAATTTTAAAAGATATACCTGCATTTCATTTTGGTTATGTTACATTAGACTTTGCGGGCACACATGAAGGTCCTGCCAACTGGATACCTTTTAAGACAATTGTTCCATACTTATTAGGATCTGGTGGATGGTTGATTGGCGGAATGAATATTATTGGCAATATTATTTTACTTGTTCCTCTTGGGTTTTTAATTCCCTTTGTATTTACTAAAATTAACTGGAAGCAAATTATTGTAGTTTCCATATTGTGTAGCTTCATAATTGAGGGTATTCAAGCGATATTACATATTGGTATTTTTGATATTGACGATGTAATATTGAATGCCATTGGCATTATGATTGGTTATTGGAAGAATTGCATTTGGCCAGAATTCTTGTTGTTTGTAAAAAGAAATAAAGTTGTAATGATTATATTTACTTTAGTTATTATTTCTACTATATATTATGGCTATAAAAGTTTTATCAAAAACTTACCTCCATTAAGAAGTGAAATAATTGCAACAAAAGAATGTTGTGATTTATGCGGAGGAACAGGAGGTACTGGAAAGATAATTGCATTGGGGCTCAATACTTTAACCATTCAAAGAAGAGACAGTATTGAACAAATTATAAAAGTGACTGAAAAGACAGTCTATAAAACATCAACCGGCAATGCAGCTTTCAAAGATTTAAAAATAGACAATCGTGTTACTTTGATTATTGATGAGACGGAAACGGCTTCTATAGTTTTATTGTGTCAAGATGTTAAACATTAGTCTACCAACATATCATACACCACTACCTTGTCCCATAAGTGGCTATAATTTTCTACAAAAGCCTTGTGTATTGGGTGTATTTGGTAGATGTCTTGATCTTGTGTATTATTAAAAAACATCATTTCCGTAACTTGATAGTCTGTAACAACAACATCTCTTTTTAAAGTAGAAGCAGGCTCGCCTATATATAATTTTTTCACTTCTTTTATTGCTTCTAAAGTTTTTAAACCTTCTTTTAATTTTATTTTATCTGCTTCAGAATTGGGGTTTTTCAACCAAAAAAATACATGATGAATAACTTGCTTAGAGGATTGATAGTCCATTTTCTTAAAATTTAAAAAAGGAATAAAAGTTGCTAATGATAAAAAATGTCTTCTTTGAATATTTTTCATAGGATTAAATGTAAGTCATTTAAATAAAAATCCCCCGAAAAATTCGAGGGATTGATTGTTATATAAGGTACTATTTATTTAAAACCAATATTCGCTAACCCTTTATGGCTAATTACTATAGCTTCTAATGGAGTTTCATTGAAACAAGCATCTTGTTCAACATAGTAATACAACATACCTGATAATTTCTTATTTGCTAAAATTCTTTTGAAATCAATATGTCCATTACCCACTGGTGCAAAACGACCTTGATCATCCATATCTTTTACATGCCAGATTTTAAATCTACCTGGATAACGCTTAAAATATTCTACTGGGTCTTGGCCAGCTTTAGTTACCCAATACAAATCCATTTGAAAATTCACTACACTTGGATCACAATGCTCTAATAAGTAATCAATTGTCACTATACCATCTGCATCTTTTACAAATTCAAAATCGTGATTATGGTATAATAACTCTAAACCTGCAGCCTTACACTTTGCACCTAAGATATTTAAAGTTTCTGCTAAAGCTTTAGCGCCGCCTTTCATTGCCATTTTTTTATTAACTGGGTCAAAATAAAAACTACCCATTGGCGGAACTGGAACAACGAAATATTTAAACCCTGCTGTTTTTAAATCTGCTATTTGTTGATCAACATTTGCAAAAGTAACAGAACCCTGGTGCGCAGAGATAGGCGTTAATTTCATTTCATCTAACAATGCTTTAAAATCTGTCGGAGATAAATTATAAAATTTGCCATTATTATATCCTGCCGATTCTACATTCACATATCCTGCTTGTGCAACTTTTTCTAAAGTAGCTCTTGCATCCTTCATCATGGCATCACGAACTGTATATAATGCTAATCCACCAAAAGGCTTGTCTGGA
>JACCDS010639613.1_pt1 | contig 20200 bp, 19 predicted proteins | sample 7446441 | NCBI WGS metagenome assembly JACCDS01 (sample SAMN15323445, study PRJNA562643) | freshwater metagenome | isolation source: river surface water | place: USA:Blue River Watershed | collected 2017-08-17
CTGTGTTTTGTTCCAATAGTACTGGAATCGCTTTTTCTTGCACTTCTGACGGATTCTCAAATCCTAGATCTTTGATCGCCAGCAGTAGCGACTCATTCAGACCTAATTGTTCAAATTTGTTCATATATTATTTTAAATTGGCTGCAAAGGTAGGTTTTAAAAACCATATAAACTAATTTGTTAATTATTGATTTTCAACGAATTATGTTTTGTTGAATTTTGATGTATTTTCTAAAAGAGGGTTTTAAGTAAAATAAAAAATAAAAATGTGAAAAATGAGAACTACTTTTACTGAAAAAGAGAGATATGTTTGAATTTTTAGATACTATTGGAATATTAGTATTTGCTATGTCAGGCGCTTTGACTGCTATATACAAGAAATTAGATTTGTTTGGTGTGTATTGTATCGCTTTTGTTACAGCTTTGGGAGGTGGAACTTTGCGAGATGTTTTGATAGGAAGAACCCCAGTTGGTTGGATGTTAAATATCGATTATGTGTACATTATCACTTTAGGATTTGTGCTCTCAATTGTATTTAATCGTTATTTGGAGCGATTGAGAACTTCCATGCTTTTGTTTGACACTATTGGATCAGGGGTATTTACTTTAATAGGTTTAGAAATTGGTCAGGAGTATCATTTAAATGCAGTTGTTTGTATAATTTTAGGTACTATTACGGCTACTTTTGGAGGAGTTATTCGTGATATTTTGTGTGCCGAAATCCCAGTTTTATTTCGAAAAGAAATTTACGCTACTCTGTGTATTGTTGGTGGAATCTTATTTTTTATTCTTCAAGAACTACAAGTGGCGTCCAATAGTATTTCATTGATTGTAGTTTCTTTTATAATCAGTTTTCGTTTGATTGCTTTTAAAAATAATTGGAGTTTGCCTATCGGAACTGTTTTTGCAAAAAAGTAATCAATTGTTTTACTGCGATTCCACGATGACTGATGTTTGATTTTTCTTCTAAGGTCAGTTCTGCAAAGGTTTTTTGGTAGCCATCCGCCACAAAAATAGGATCGTATCCAAATCCGTTTGTGCCGACTCTTTCCTCGATAATTTGTCCGTTTATGATACCTGTAAAAAGTTGTTGTTTTCCATTGAGATTCAAACAAATTACGGTTTTGAAATTGGCTTTTTTATTTTTAATTTCTTTTAAATTGGCTAATAGTTTGTTAATATTGTTTTCGTCATTTTTAGGTTCGCCTGCATATCTCGCCGAAAAAACGCCGGGTTCGCCATTCAAAGTATCTACTTCAAGACCAGAATCATCAGCAAAACAATTAAAACCGAATTTTTCAGTTACATAATTGGCTTTTAAAATAGCATTTCCTTCAATCGTGTCTGCAGTTTCGGGAATATCTTCGGTACAACCAATTTCTTCCAAACTTAAAATCTGAATAGTATCAGAAACGAGTAATTGAATTTCTTTGATTTTATTTTTATTGTTAGAAGCGAAAACGAGTTGCATAATTTAGGTTTAATTTATTTTCAAAGGTATTGAAATTTGAGTTCTTAATTTTTGATAAAATTAAAAATGTTATTTTGATGTTAAAATATTGATTTTTAATATTTTATATAAGTTTAATAATTAACTTTAGGTGTGTTTTTGATGGTGCTTGAGTATGTCAATATTCCTTAACTTAGGATTGGTTGACAGTTCAATAGTCTACCATACGAGTAAAAAGTATCGGTAAGATAATGGTATCTCAAAATCTACAACTGGAGGACTCTAAAGGTCCTCCTTTTTTTGTTTTTATATTGTGAGATAGTGTTGTATTTAGTTGAAATTGTATTACTACTATAAAAAAATATACTTAAAAAAATGTGATTGATTACTTAAAAATAGTATATTTATTTTTTTAAATAGCAATAAATGAATTTAAAACTATCTAGAAGACAATGGTTTAGTGGTTTTGCTGGAAAATTTTTAAATACAGTTGACTCCTTGTTTGAAAAATACAGAAGGAAGGAATATATTGGAAGAAGTTATGTTGCTCCTAATAATGGAACAGTAATTCAAAACAGGAAAATTGGCGTTACTTCTGGAATCGCACCATACTCAGGTGTTTGGACAGAAAAAGAGGTTGTTCATTTGTTAAAAAGAACACTTTTCGGATTTAAAGTTTCTGACATTAATTTATTTGTTACAGGAGGAATGAATAATACAGTCAATCAACTTTTGAATTTTACTAACGTAGTTCCATCACCACCAGTAAATAATTATCAGAATGTCTTTAATGACGAGGGAAGTATAGCTTATGGCGCAGATTGGACAACCCATGCATTCAATAGTAATTCATTAGGGGGTACAACTAATTATTACAGAGACATTAGTTTGTCAAATTGGAATATTGGTCAAGCGTTGAATCAAGAAAATAATATACGTGAAAAAATGATGTGGTTTTGGTATCATTTCATTCCAATAGATTTTGAAACCGTTAGAGTTGCTTCAGGTTCAAATTCAGCAAGAATATGTTATGATTATTTAAAATTTTTGAGAAGTAGCGCTACGGGAAATTTTAAAACAATTATAAAAAATATAGCAACCCAACCTGCTATGATGTATTATTTGAATAATCAATCCAATACAAAAACTGCTCCTGATGAAAACTTTGCTCGTGAAATAATGGAATTATTTACTCTTGGAAAAGATCCCTTAAGTAAATATACGGAATCTGACGTAGTTCAAGCGGCTAAAGTGCTGACTGGATGGAGGGTTCAGAATTTTACTCAATCTCCAACCACCACAACTTTTGTGAGTTCTCTTCATGATACATCTAATAAGACGTTTTCTTCTTTTTTCAACAATACGGTTATAAGTTCAAATGGAGCGTCTGAATTGGACTCTTTTATTGATATGATATTTAGTAAAGAGCAGGTGGTTTCTGAATATATCTGTAGAAGATTGTATCGTTATTTTGTATATTATGATATAGATGCTTCTGTAGAATTAAATGTAATTCAACCTTTGGCAAGAATTTTTGTAGCATCCAATTGGGAAATTTCACCTGTTTTAAATGCATTGTTTAAAAGCGAACATTTTTTTGATATGGCCAATAGAGGGGTTTACATAAAATCTCCGTTTGATTTAGTTTTGGGGAGTTTAAGAATATTTAATGTCGGTTATAATGTATCTGATTCGTCTAATTATGATGCTCAATATTCGCTATGGCGGTATTTTAATACTTCGATTTTGAAGCCTATGGAACAGTCAATAGGTGAAGTTCCTAATGTTTCTGGTTGGAATGCATTTTATCAAGCACCTTCTTTTCATGAATATTGGATTAACTCAAATACAGTGCAAAAACGTTATTCTTTTATTAATACTATTTTCAATAGTTATTCTCCAACTTTTAACGGTTTAAAAGTTAAGATAGAAGTTGATGTTATTGCTTGGGTGTTACAATTTCCTTCTTCAAAAATTGAAGACCCGGATCAATTAGTAAATGAGTGTGTCAAGTACTTATTGCCAGTTGATATTAGTTTAACTACGAAGAATAGTTTGAAAGTACAGAATTTATTGTCAAATCAGACAACAAATTCTTATTGGAGTACAGCATGGATAAATTATAGTAATGCACCTACAAACGCAACTTATGTAGCCGTTGTTAAAACTAGATTAAAAGGTTTGTTACTTTCCATTACACAATTAGCAGAATATCAACTTATGTAATCAAGATGAAGAGAAGAAGTTTTATTAAAAAAGCTACATTTACATCAATTCCTTTATTACTGAAAGGAATTCCAGTAGTAGCATCATCTGATTTACTAAGTCAATCACTTGAAAAAATGGCATTAGCGGCATTAAATTGTGATAGAATATTAGTAATTATTCAGCAAAACGGAGGTAATGATGGTTTAAATACAGTTTTTCCAATTGATAAATGGAGTAATTTAGTCAATGCAAGATCTAATATCTTAATGGATCAAAAACAAGTACTTCCTCTTTCAGGAAATCTCACAACGGGGTTACACCCAGCAATGGTCGAGATGAAAAATTTGTATGATAATGGAAAGATGATGATCGTACAGGGAGTTTCTTACCCCAACCCTATATATAGTCATTTTAAAGCGACAGACATATGGTTCACAGGATCAGGTAGCACAGTCGATTTAGATACAGGCTGGCTTGGAAGAGCTTTAGATATAAAATATCCTAATTTTCCTAATGGCTATCCTACGACTGATATGCCCGATCCTTTAGCTATTCAAATTGGTTCAACTTTACCGTTCTCTCTTCAAGGACCTCATATTAATATGGGATACAGTGCGCCAGATCCTAATGCATTATTAAATGTAATTAATGGGGTTACTGATACTGCTCCAGATTCAGATTATGGCCATGAATTAACTTTTTTAAGACTTATGAAAGATCAAAGTAATGAATATATTAAAGTAATTCAAAAAGCATATAATGTGCCTCTGACTACACCTGTAGTATATCCATCAAATAATAAATTAGCAGATCAATTAAAAATAGTAGCTAAACTAATCAATGGTGGATTAAAAACACCAATCTATATTGTAAATCATCCAAATTCACACGATACGCATAGTGCTCAAGTAAATACAGATAAAACTCAAGGAGCACAAGCAACTAACCTAACAATATTGTCTCAAGCTATTGGAGCCTTTCAAAAGGATTTAGAAACTATAGGCAAATCCGAATCGGTTTCAGGAATGACTTTTAGTGAATTTGGCAGAAGAATTAAAAGTAATGCAAGTCTAGGAACTGATCACGGAGCGGCTGCTCCAGTACTGTTTTTTGGTTCTATGCTTAATACATCATCTCAAGTAAAAAAAAGTATTTATCCTGTTTCAGGAATGATAGGTAATTCACCTAATTTACCAACAAATGCAACGGTAAGTGATCAAATTGAAATGCAGTTTGATTATAGACAATTATATACAACTGTAATGCAGGATTGGTTATGCATGACCGAAGCAGAAGCTACCCAAGTTTTAGGGACTAATTTTGTGAAGTTGCCAATTTTTAGCACAACACTATTGAGTAGTGTTGATTTTGACAACGATAGTATAATTCTTTTTCCTAATCCATCTAAAGATGGAATTATTTATATACGCTTTCCAGATATTGTGAATGATTATGTTAGTGTAGCTTTATTATCAATTAATGGACAGTTAATTAAGAGTGAAGTTTTTAAATTGAACCAAAGAGAACTAAATTTAGACTATTCGGGATTTGTTCAAGATTCTATATATATAATTAGCATTGATTGGAATGGAAATCGAATTTATAAAAAAGCAGTATTTAATTAAAAGTACTTAGTTATAGAAATTATAAGCTCTCAAAAATAAATTTGCTTTCAATTCTTTTATAAATTTTAAATAATTATTTTTGCTGCTGGTTTAAAATAAATAATACCTTACATATAATTATGGTAAAAGATTTATTCGAAAGAATTCAGACAAATAAAGGTCCGTTAGGGAAATGGGCTTCACAAGCAGAAGGTTATTTTGTTTTTCCAAAATTGGAAGGCGAATTAGGGCCGAGAATGAAATTTCAAGGAAAAGATATTTTGAACTGGAGTTTGAATGACTATTTAGGCCTTGCCAATCATCCAGAAGTGCGTAAAGCGGATACTGAAGCTGCTATTGAATACGGTGCTGCCTATCCTATGGGAGCTCGTATGATGAGTGGTCATACTAAATACCACGAACAATTAGAACAAGAATTGGCTGCTTTTGTAATGAAAGAGTCAGCCTATTTATTGAATTTTGGTTACCAAGGAATGGTGTCTATTATTGATGCTTTGGTAACTAAAAATGATGTAATTGTGTATGATGTTGATGCACATGCTTGTATTATTGATGGAGTTCGTTTGCACATGGGGAAACGTTTCACATATCGGCATAACGATGTGGAGAGTATGGAGAAAAACTTGCAACGTGCCACAAAATTAGCAGAAGAAACTGGAGGGGGAATTTTGTTCATTACCGAAGGTGTTTTTGGAATGCGTGGTCAACAAGGAAAGTTGAAGGAAGTGGTTGAAATGAAAAAGAAATACAACTTCCGTTTGTTAGTAGATGATGCGCATGGTTTTGGTACACTAGGAAAAACAGGAGCCGGAGCAGGTGAGGAGCAAGGTGTCCAAGATGATATCGATGTGTATTTTTCTACTTTTGCTAAATCAATGGCTAATATTGGTGCTTTCGTAGCAGCTGATAAAGATATTATCGATTACTTAAAATACAATTTACGTTCGCAAATGTTTGCTAAAGCGTTGCCAATGATTCAAACTATTGGTTCATTGAAACGTTTGGAATTACTGCGTCAATCGTCTGAAATTAAAGATAAATTGTGGGTTAATGTAAATGCGTTGCAAAATGGATTAAAAGAAAGAGGTTTTAATATCGGAGATACAAATACCTGTATTACACCGGTATATCTTGAAGGATCTATTCCTGAAGCGATGATTATGGTAAACGATTTGAGAGAGAATTACGGAATTTTCTTGTCTATTGTGGTGTATCCTGTAATTCCAAAAGGAATTATCTTGTTGCGTATGATTCCTACAGCTTCTCATACTTTGGCTGATATTGACGAAACCTTGGCTGCTTTTGAAGCCATCCGTGAAAAATTAGTAAATGGAACGTATAAGCAAATTGCTGAAAAAACTACAGTTGATGTTTCTTAACTAAGAAACCCCTACTTTGATAAATAAAAAATCCATTCAAACGAATGGATTTTTTTATGCATAAATTTTTATAATTCTTTTCGAAACGTTTTTCTACGACAAACAATTTTAGGGTCAAAGTTTTTCCACAACAGGTGTATTGCATGGTTATCAATCAGTTCTGGTGTTCGGATGCAATTTTGAATTCCTTTCTCGGTAAAAGTAGTGTGGTACTCTTTGAAAATAATGGCATGAACACCCTTGTTTTGGTATTCTGGATGCACTCCAATCAAATAAAAAGTAACGTCTTTACTATTGTTTCTTGCATTTAATAAATGAAAGAGTCCAAAAGGAAAAAGTTTTCCTTTGGCTTTTTGCAATGCCTTTGAAAAACTAGGCATCACGATGGCAAAAGCCACTAAATTACCGTCTTTATCTTCAACAAATTTGATGTATTCCGGATTGATGAAACTGATGTATTTTTTCTTGAAATATTCTTTTTGAACATCAGAAATAGCTACAAACGATGACAGACTAGCATAAGAAGCATTGAACAAATCAAACATTTTGTCCACATAAGGCATAACGTCTTTAGTCTTCTTGAAGTTGATGGGGCGAAGTTGGTAACGTCTTTTGATTAATTCCTGAGCTTTGTCAAAATGCTCTAGTTTAACATTTGCAAAAGGGAACTTGTTTTCTAAATATTCTTTTTCAACCGCATAACCCAATTGTTCGAAATGCTTAGCATAATACGGATGGTTGTACCACGTAATCATGGTGCCTATTTCTTCAAACCCTTCGGTAAGAACGCCTACTTTGTCTAGATTTGAAAATCCCATCGGACCTTCAACATAGTCTAACTTATTTTTTCGACCCAATTCATACACTTTTTCTAGCAAGGCCTGGGTTACTTCTACATCATCAATTACGTCAAACCAACCGAAGCGAACTTTCTTCTTTTGTTGGTTGTTGACTTCTTCCCAATTGATGATAGCGGCTATTCGGCCTACAATTTCATTGTTGCGATACGCCAAATAAAAATAGGCTTCGGCATTTTCGAAAGCTGGGTTTTTGGTTTTGTCAAAGGTTTCTAATTCGTCAGCAATAATGGGTGGTACCCAATATTGATTGTCTTTGTATAAGGAAAAAGGGAATTTGATATAGTCAGTCAATTCACTTTTAGTAATCGCTTCTTTAATTTGAATCATTGTATATAATCTAAAAAATCAGGAATTTTTTCTTTTTTGTACCTTTCTTAGCTCTTTTTTGTGCTTTCAAAACATTAGGATCTTCAACAGGCATTCGGACTTCATTATAGTTGCCATCATAGCGCCAAGAAAATCCAAGCCCACCATAAAAAATAGAGGGTGTGTTTTTTAAGCTGGCACTGGCAGAGGCGTCAATTTGAAGATCATCGGTAATTAAAAATGCTGCTCCAGCTCTCACGATAGCATCGCTATAAAAATCGCTTTTATATCCTTGATTTTCTACAAAACCAGACCATTTGTCGTTGAAACCCTTAGTCAGAGTCACTGCATATCCGTAACTTGGATATTCGGTGCCAATATAATCGGCAATGGTATTGGTTACAAATACCCAAGTGCCATCTCCTAAATGGTTTTGAGTAATCAGGATTACTTTAGGAGAAATCCCCGCATTAGGTGAAAAATGATACGGATTATTAGCAGATGTAAAATTAGCTCCTGCAAATACAGAAACTGCCGGAATTAATTGACGCCAACTAAATTTTCGATTGGCATTCCAACTGTATACGTTGATTTTTTTTTCGTGATTTTTAAACGGGTCGTAGAGTAAGTATTTAGCTCCTAAAATCGTTTGTTTTAAGGCTTTTTGATTTGTTTTTGTGTACAATGCTTCGTATACCTGACTTTGGTATTGAATGTCGGCAATTACTTCTAATTTTTCCATCAACATTCCATAACGCAAAGTAGCGTCAATTCCATAACCATTAGCTACATAATTCAGTAAATGGTGTTTTTGAGAAATGCCATAAGCGCCTGTTTCTAATTGTATTACTGATTTTCCTACTGAAAAAGCCGACATCGTTTCTCCAGGCCTGTTGGAATTAATTTGGTCAGTATATTGAGCAAAATTCAGTAGCGGCATTAGCAAAAGTGTCAGTAACAAGGAGGTGTTGGGTTTAAACATAATGATCTTGTTTAGATTAAAAAGAAATAACGCTTCCCAAATGTACTATATTTTATCATTTATTTAAGAATGATATTTTTATTTTGTCCCGAAGTTTCGGGAGGAATTTATTATTTTTGAAAAAAATATTTGATTATGCAAGAAGCCTCTTTTTCTAATTTGATAAGAACAATATTCTATATAATGATGTTCTATTATGTTTTTAAATTTTTAGCCCGTATATTTTTGCCAATTTTAGTCAAAAAAGCGGTTGAAAAAGCAGGAGAAAATTTTCAAAAACAACAACAATATACACAGGATGCCGCTTGGAAAAAAGCACAACATAACGATGATATAATTTATAAAGAAACGGAATCTAAAAACCCTCGCGAAACCAAAAAAGTAGGGGATTATGTGGATTACGAAGAAATAGATTAAATTTGTCTCACCCCACTTTTTATATTCTAACCAAACTACTTTTACATTGAAAAAAATCCATACGTTCTATCCACATTTGCTTGCCATTATTGGTTTCGTTCTGATTTCATTGATTTATTTTTACCCTGTTTTACAAAGAAAACAAATCTTTCAATCGGATATTGCACAATACACCGGAATGGCAAAAGAGCAAAATGATTTTAGAGCTTCCACTCATATTGAACCGTATTGGACGAATTCAGCTTTTGGAGGTATGCCAACGTACCAGTTAGGAGCTAAATACCCTCATGATTACATAGGTGCTTTAGATGATGTATTGCGTTTTTTGCCCCGTCCGGCTGATTATTTGTTTCTCTATTTCTTAGGATTTTATGGGTTGTTGTTAGTATTGAAAATTGATCCACTCAAGGCTTTTTTCGGTGCTATTGCGTTTGGGTTCTCGACTTATTTGATTATCATTTTAGGTGTGGGACATAATGCGAAAGCCCATGCTATTGCGTATATGCCTCTTGTAATTGCTGGATTTTTATTGGTTTTCCAAAGAAAATATGTTTGGGGTGGGTTGTTGACTTTGTTTGCAACTGCACTAGAAATCAATGCCAATCACTTTCAAATGACCTATTATTTGTTGATTTTTTTATTGGTTTTATTGGGATATTACACCTATCAATTTGTTAAAGAAAAAGACTTCAAAGGATTAGGATTTGCTTTTGGAACTCTAGCCATCGCTGGGATTTTTGCAATTGGTGCCAATGCAACTAATTTATTAGCCACAACCGAATATACTAAATTTAGTACTCGAGGAAAAAGCGAGTTGACCTTCAATGCTAATGGTTCTAAAGTAACTGAGAACAGTGCTTTGTCTCGAGATTATATTACCGAATACAGTTACGGAATAGCAGAAAGTTTTAATTTGATTGCGCCACGACTTTTTGGAGGTTCTAATAATGAGACTCTAGGAACAGATAGCAGTATGTATCAGTTTATGATTAGTCAAGGAGTTCCCGAAGTTCAGGCAGTAGATTATGTAAAAGGAATGCCAACCTATTGGGGGGATCAACCTATTGTAGCAGCTCCCGCCTATATTGGAGCAGTAGTTTTCTTCTTGGCTTTTTTAGCCCTATTTATTGACAATCGAAAAATAAAGTATGTTTTCTTTGGTGGAGCTATGATAGCTTTGGTACTGTCTTGGGGGAAAAATTTTCCAGCAGTAACCAATTTCTTCATTGATTATATACCATTATATGACAAGTTTAGAGCTGTTTCTTCTATTCAGGTGATTTTAGAATTGTGTTTTCCAGTTTTAGCAGTCATGGGATTACAATCGTTTTTTCAATTAAATTCCGATGAGCAAAAGAAAGGTTTGTTGCAAACCACTCTTTTCGGAATTGGAACACTAGTTATTTTATTCTTAGCCAAAGGAATGTTTAGCTTTTCAGGAAGCGGTGATGAGTATTTCTTAAAAAGTTACGGACCACCATTTGTTGATGCCTTAAAAGCAGATAGAGAAACAATGTATAGCGCTGATTTATTGCGTTCTGTTTTTTTTATTGTAATTACGGCTGCTGCTTTATGGTTGTTTATTAAAAATAAATTGGCTCAGCGAACAACCATTATAGTTATTGGTTTAGTAATGATTTTTGACTTATTCTTTGTAGACAAAAAATACGTTTCAGAAAAAGATTTTGTAAGTAAAAGAGAAGTGGAAGTGCCGTTTGTGGCAACTCCGGTAGATGTACAAATTTTACAAGACAGTAGTAATTACAGAGTTTTTGAGATTAATGGTAATTTATCGAGCGCAAGAGCTTCATTCTTTCACAAATCGATTGGAGGTTATCATGCGGCGAAACCAAGAAGAATGCAACAATTATTTGACTACCAAATTGCAAAAAATAATTTAGAAGCCTTAAACTTTCTGAATGTAAAATACCTGATTCAAACGGATAAAGATGGAAAAGAATTTCCAATTGCCAATCCAGATGCGAATGGGAATGCTTGGTTTGTTAGTCAGGTGAAAGTAGTGCATTCTGCAGACGAAGAGATGAAAGCTTTAGATAAATTGGATTCTAAAAATGTAGCGGTAATCAATACCAACAACTTTGAGGTTAAAAAGACAAATTTTGTCAAAGACAGTTTATCAATTATAACCTTAGATTCGTATCAGCCTAATGATTTGAAATACACTTCGATCAATACGAATGAAGGTCTGGCAGTATTTTCTGAAATGTATTATAAAAATGGTTGGAATGCTTATATAGATGGTAATAAAGTAGATCATTTCCAAGCGGATTATGTATTGAGGGCTTTGCCAATCCCAGCAGGAAAACACAGTATAGAGTTTAAATTTGAACCTCAAGTTGTGCAAACAGGAAGTACAATCACTTTGATAAGTTCCATTGGAATAGTTTTACTTTTGATTGCAGGGATTTATTTGGATAGAAAAAAGTCAATTTAATAGTTGAAGTTAAATTTGTAAATTTGATTATTAATTTTAGTAAAAATGAAGGCAAACAAAATAAATCATGATCACCCCTCAAAAATGGAAGCTCGTCATATTGATGAGGTTAGAAATATGACTCCGCAACAACGGTTTGAAAAAATGATGGCAATAATTGAACTTTCAAATATGCTGAAAAATGCAAAAAAAATATCAAAGTAATTAAATGAATAGTCAAATAACTGAGATATGGAAGTACTTCTCTTTGTGTAAAGTCAAATATTTGACCATTGGAGGATTTGCGGTTAATATTTATGGCTATGGAAGAAATACTGGTGATATTGATATATATATTGAAGATTCATTGAACAATAGGAAAAACTTAAGAGAAGCATTAAAACAACTTGGCATTGGTGATTTTGAAAATATTAATACGATGCAGTTTATTCCGGGTTGGACTGATATTACTTTGAATTTTAATTTACGATTAGATATTATGACCTCTGTAAAAGGTTTAGAAAATAGTTCTTTTGAGCAGCTTTTAGAACAAGCCTATATTGTTGAGATTAATGAAACACCAGTTTACTTTTTAGATTACAATAATTTAATTAAAGCTAAGAAAGCTGCAAATCGTCCAAAAGATATTTTAGATATTGAAGAATTAGAAAAAATCAATCATAAATCTAATTAATAAATTTGGAACCAAAACAAAAAAAACTTTTAATCATAACGTATTATTGGCCACCAGCAGGAGGGCCTGGGGTGCAACGATGGTTGAAGTTTGTCAAGTATTTGCCAGAATTTGATATTCAACCTATAGTCTATGTTCCTGAAAATCCAACGTATCCTATTGTAGATGCACATTTGGAAACTGAGGTTTCGGACAAAGCGATTATTTTAAAAAATAAAATTTTCGAACCCTATCAATTAGCGTCTTTTTTATCCAAAAATAAAACCAAAAAAATCAGTTCAGGAATTATTCCCAATCAGAAAAAGCAATCTTTTTTAGAGAAGCTAATGCTTTGGGTTCGCGGTAATTTATTTATCCCTGATGCCCGCATTTTTTGGGTAAAACCTTCTGTAGCATATTTAGAAAAATATATTCGTGAAAACGAAATTGACATGATTGTTACTTCGGGACCGCCACATAGTTTGCATTTAATTGGATTGGAATTGAAGCAAAAACTAAACTTAAAATGGTTGGCTGATTTTCGAGATCCTTGGACTACAATTGGATACCATAAATCATTACGATTGTCTAATTACGCAGCTAAACGTCATAAACAATTAGAACATCAAGTGCTGAATTCGGCAGACACTATTATAGTAACGAGTAAAACTACTAAATCAGAATTTCAAGCGATTACATCTAAACCAATTGCTGTTATTACCAATGGTTTTGATGTCGAAAAAGTAGAAAAACAAACTTTAGATATCAAGTTCAGTTTGGCCCACATCGGTTCGTTTTTATCTGAAAGAAATCCACTGATTTTATGGGAAAGTTTGGTTGAACTACTTCAAGAAATACCCGATTTTAAATCCCATTTGGAGATTAAATTGATGGGTGCTGTAAGCCAAGAGGTATTGGAAACCATTTCGCAATTTGGTTTGAATTCCTATTTGAATAATTTAGGGTATGTTTCACATGCTGTGGCGGTGGAACACCAACGTAAATCACAAGTTCTGTTGTTAATCGAAATCAATTCAGAGGATACCAAAAGTATTATACCAGGAAAATTATTCGAATACATGGTTTCGGAACGACCTATTGTTGCCATTGGCCCAAAAGATTCTGATTTTGCTGAAATTATTACCAATACGAATACGGGAGTGTTTTTTGATTATTCAGAAAAAGCCAGATTAAAACAAACCATTTTAGATTATTATACTCAATTTTTAGAAGGTAAATTACAATCTAATGGAGTTGGATTACAACATTATTCTCGAAAAAACCTAACCAAACAGTTGGTTGAATTAATCAATCAATAACAAGTAACCAAGTCAACTATGGGAATCGTTTTAAACCAATCTTTGAAAAATACAATCATTACCTATATTGGTTTTGCAGTTGGTGGTGTAAGTACTTTGTTTTTATTCCCTCCCATTTTAGGAAAAACATATTACGGTTTATCCAACTATATTTTGTCTTGCGCCAACGTAATTATGCCTTTGTTTGCTATTGGAATGCAAAACACCTTGGTGAAGTTCTACTCCCAATGCAAAACAGAAAAAGAAGAAAATCAATTTCTGTCTTTTACAGTTTTGTTTCCGCTTTTTCTATGTATCCCATTGATTTTAATTGGTTTGTTTTTTTATGATGAAATTGCTACGTTTTTATCTAAGAAAAATGCAATCGTAAAAGATTATATTTATTTAATTCCATTTATGGGATTGTGTATGGCCTACTTTGAAATATTTTATGCTTGGGCTAGGGTTCACATGCACTCTGTTTTTGGAAATTTCATCAAAGAAGTAGGCTTGCGATTGTTTTCGGTTGTGGGGCTTTTAGGGATTTATTTTGATTGGATTACGGCTGTGGATTTTATTTATCTGACTGCAGTAATTTATTTTGTGGCCTTTTTGGTAACCATGCTGTATGCTTTTAAGGTCAAAAAGCCAGTTTTTCAGTTTTCTATTCCTCACAATGTTAAAGCTATTTTAGAATATACTTTTTATATTATTCTATCTGGAAGTGTAGCCAACTTGTTGTTAGATGGCGATAAAATGATTCTGAATCAATATATGGAGATTGGCAATATTGCCTATTACTCTGTGGCTACTTATATCGCTTTGGTGATTTCGGTTCCAAGCCGTGCGATGCACCAAATCGTTTATCCTATTACCGCGAAATTAATGCACGAAAACAAACACGACGAATTGAATGATTTGTACAAGAAAACCTCTATCAATTTGCAATTAGTCGGAGGTTTTGTTATGCTGTGCATTTTTGTGAATATTGAACAATTGTATGAGATGGTTCCCAAAGAATATGCAGGAGGAATTGTAGTAGTTTTTATGATTGGGCTTTCTAAATATTTTGATTTAATATTAGGAAATAACAATGCCATCATTTTTAATTCTAAATACTACCGAATGGTCTTATTTTTAGGATTAATGTTAGTGTTTGTGACACTTGTTTTAAACATGATTTTTATTCCTTTGTATGGAATTATAGGGTCTGCATTTGCTACTTTATTATCTATTACGTTGTATAGTGTAGCCAAATTGATGTTTGTAGTAAAACGGATGCATTTGTATCCATTCACTAAACAAACGTTGTATTCTATAGGAATTACTTTTGTACTCTTTTTATTATTTTATTTTTGGAAATTCCCATTTCATCCGATTATAGGTATTGGATTGAAGTCGATTTTAGTAACCGTTCTTTATGTGTATTTGAACTATAAATTGGTTATTTCTATCGAAATTAATCGTTTTTTAGATACTATTTTTACGAAACTAAAATTAAAATCGTAATTTTAATATACCTTAAAACTACTTTTTCTTCGACTTATAAATATCACTAAAAGTGGGTATTGTACATGCTATGTAATGGAATTATTTTTGTTATTAGTTTATGAAACATAATCCCAATTCCAATGAATAACAATCCCATTAGTTCTGAAAAAAGTTTACAAGACTATTACAATAGAGTTAGTACTAAAATACGTGCAGGCTTTACTGTAAAGGAAAAAAATGATAAATTACCCTTTGCTATTTTGTCAAGAGAAGCCAGAGCTATCAATCACACATTTAATTTTGTGTTGTTTTGTTTGACTTTCGGGTTATGGTCTATTGTATGGTTGTATTTGACTTTTGTCTACGGTAAAGAAAAAAGAATTCTTATTGCAATAGATGAAGACGGTAAAACTTTCGAGGAACGATGTTATTAATTATCCGATTTATAGTTTTTCTTTTAAATAAGTAGCTGTAATAGACTCTTTCATTTTTACTAATGATTCAGGAGTTCCCGCACCCAATAATTTTCCGCCATTTTCTCCTCCTTCTGGCCCCAAATCGATAATCCAATCGGCACATTTAATAAGGTCAAGATTGTGTTCAATGACAATAATAGAATGTCCTTTTTCGATTAATGCATCAAAAGAGGCCAATAACTTTTTGATGTCGTGAAAATGCAATCCCGTAGTTGGTTCGTCAAAAACAAAAAGCGCTTTGTCTTTGGTAGCTCCTTTTACTAAGAAAGAGGCCAATTTAATACGTTGTGCTTCTCCACCGGAAAGAGTAGATGATGATTGTCCTAATTGAACATAACCCAATCCAACATCTTGTAGCGGTTGTAACTTCTGATTGATTTTAGTTTGTTTGTGTGTAGCAAAAAAGTCAATCGCATCATCAATAGTCATCGTTAAAATATCATTGATGTTTTTACCTTCAAAGGCTACTTCTAACACTTCTTTTTTGAAACGTTTTCCATTGCACGCTTCGCAATGCAATTGCACATCAGCCATGAAAACCATTTCTACGTTGATCGTACCTTCTCCCTTACAGCTGTCGCAACGACCACCATCCACATTGAAAGAAAAATGTTTAGCTTGATATCCTCTAATTTTAGATAGTTTCTCTTTGGCATACAAATCCCGAATATCGTCATATGCCTTGATGTAGGTGACTGGATTCGAACGCGAACTTCTTCCAATAGGGTTTTGATCTACGTATTCAATATGTTTGATGTGCGAAAATGAGCCTGTCATTTCGGTAAATTGACCCGCTTTTTCACCTGCATTATCTAATTTTTTCTGTAAAGCAGGAAATAAAATCTTCTTTACTAAAGTACTCTTTCCACTTCCAGAAACGCCTGTGATTACAGTTAAAACGTCTAATGGAAAAGTAACGTCGATATTTTGTAAATTATTTTCACGCGCGCCTTTGATTTCGATATGATTTTTGAAAGGTCTTCGTTTTTTGGGAACCGCAATTTCTAAATTACCATTCAAATATTGAGAAGTTAACGAATCCGATTTTAAAATTTCGTCATACGTCCCTTGGGCCACTAAATTTCCTCCATGTGTTCCTGCTTCTGGTCCAATATCAATAATCATATCCGAAGCTTTCATAATGTCTTCATCGTGTTCTACCACAATTACGGTATTGCCCAAGTCTCGTAAAGACAACAATACTTTAATCAATCGTTCAGTATCTTTAGGGTGTAAACCAATACTGGGTTCGTCCAAAATATACATGGAACCTACCAAACTACTTCCTAATGAAGTCGCTAAATTGATGCGTTGCGACTCACCGCCAGAAAGGGTAGCTGAATTTCGATTGAGTGTGAGGTAATCTAACCCAACTTCAGTTAGAAAGGACAAACGATTGTTGATTTCAATTAATAGTCGTTTAGCAATTTGTTTTTCGTATTCGTTAAGGTCAATATTTTTGAAAAATGTTACCAAATGACGAATTGGTAAATCTACCAAATCCGAAACGGTTTTGCCATTTATTTTCACATAAGAAGCTTCTACACGCAAGCGTTTGCCTTTACAAGTGTTGCATTTGGTTTTGCCTCGGTAACGCGACAACATTACGCGGTTTTGAATCTTATAATTTTTTTCTTCTAATTCTTTGAAGAAATCATTTAGTCCTTGAAAATATTGGTTTCCTGTCCAAAGTAATTCTTTTTGAGCCTCTGTCAGTTCAAAATAGGGTTTGTGAATTGGGAAATCAAACTTATAGGCATTTTTGACTAATTCATCTCTGAACCAACTCATACTTTCGCCACGCCAAGGAAAAATAGCATTTTCAAAAATAGACAAACTCGTGTTTGGCACTACTAATTCAGCGTCAATTCCAATGATATTACCGTAGCCTTCGCACACTGGACATGCTCCATAAGGATTGTTAAAACTAAACAAATGCACGTTAGGCTCTAAAAATGTAATTCCGTCTAACTCAAAATTATTAGAATATGAAAAACGTTTTTCGGTATTTAATTCTTGCAAATAACAAATTCCTTTTCCCTCAAAAAAAGAGGTTTGAACGGCATCGGCTAATCGGTTGTAAAATTCTTCTTCCTCCTTAACAACGATTCGGTCTATAATCAAAAAGATTTCTTTTTTACTCAAATTTTTTGGCAACTCATCCAAACGAACCATTTCGCCATCGACTAAAATTCGAGCAAAACCTTGTTGCAACAAGACGTTCAATTTATCTTCTAGTTGGCGTCCTTTTTCTAAATGAATAGGAGCAAGGAGGAGCCATTTACTATCAATAGGAAGTTGTTTTACATCTGCTACAACATCAGTCACGGTATTTTTTTTGACTTCTTGACCAGAAATTGGGGAAAAAGTACGCCCAACACGCGCATATAGTAATTTGATGTAATCGTAAATCTCTGTTGAGGTTCCCACAGTGGAACGCGCATTAGTGGTATTTACTTTTTGTTCAATTGCAATAGCTGGCGCTATTCCCTTGATATAGTCCACTTTTGGTTTGTCTAAGCGACCCAAAAATTGGCGCGCATAAGACGATAAACTTTCTACATAACGGCGTTGTCCTTCGGCATACAAAGTATCAAAAGCCAAACTTGATTTTCCAGAACCTGAAAGTCCCGTAATTACTACCAGTTTGTTTCGAGGAATCGCTACATCTACATTTTTTAGGTTATGTACTTGAGCGCCTTTAATAATGATGTTTTTCTTCGGATCTAATGTAGAAAGGTCAATTGACATAAAAAGTATAGTTTTCACAAAAGTAATCAATTTTCAACTGAGAATTACCACTACCAGAAACACAAATTAAGGGTTTAATTACTTCTTTTTTGGCTCCCTCAAAAGAAGGTTCACGAGCTAAGATTTGGTGAGTTGTTTTATCGTGAATCTCACATAACATGGATTTTATTCCTTTTTTGTTTGCATATTCCGATAAAATTAAGTTAAATTTGTCCGTATAATCATCATATAAAACAATACGCCTATTTAACAATATTACTTTTTAGAACATTATTTAGAACTACAAACCCTCTAAAAGGTATATTATGGCTATTCCTCCTATTGATGATGCTACATTAGTAAATGATTATATTGCGGGCAATGAAAATGCTTTAGCAATTTTAATTAAAAGACACCAATCTAAAATTTTTGGTTTTATCTATTCCAAAGTGGGAGATATAGATCTTGCTGATGATATTTTTCAAGATACTTTTATTAAAGTAATCCGCACGTTAAAATCTAATGCGTATAACGAAGAAGGTAAATTCCTTCCTTGGGTAATGCGTATAGCGCATAACTTGATTGTAGATTATTTTCGAAGAAATAAAAAAATGCCGTTGTATAGAGAAACAGAAGAGTTTTCTATTTTTTCTATTATGACTGATGATACGCTCACGATAGAAAATAAATTAATTTCGGATCAAGTAGCTAAAGATTTACGACAATTGGTTGACGAACTTCCCGCAGATCAAAAAGAAGTCTTGATGATGCGTTTATACCAAGACATGAGTTTTAAGGAAATATCAGAAGCAACGGGAGTAAGTATCAATACTGCTTTAGGTCGAATGCGTTATGCATTGTTGAATTTGAGGAAAGTGATTGATAAACACCAAATTATTTTGACCAACTAAGCAATATTTCGTGGATTTTGGCGTTGTAGTGTAAAATGTAAACACAAACTATGGCAAAAATCTACTCTAAAAAATCATTTGTTGCTCCAAAAATGAAACCAAAGAAAGAAGTTGTATCTTTCTTGTTGAACTATTCAAAAGCGTTAAAAGTAGTCAAAACTGAGCAGGCTACTTTTGAATTAATCGCTAATTAAAATTTCATTGTTTGTTACTGAACTGTCTTTTTTCTATAGAAAAGAGGCAGTTTTTTTATAGTTTTTGTTTATTTCTTGAAGTAATCTTCTAAAACAGATTTGCGTCCGATGGTTTTGGTAATGATATCTTTATCTAAATTCCAACCACGGGCAGGAGAATATTCGCGTCCATACCAAATAATTTGTAGATGCAATTCATTCCATAAATCCTCAGGAAAAATACGCTTGGCATCTTTTTCTGTTTGGACTACATTTTTTCCGTTAGAAAGATTCCAACGGTACATTAAACGATGAATGTGAGTATCAACAGGAAAAGCAGGAATTCCAAAGGCTTGTGACATTACTACACTAGCAGTTTTGTGGCCAACTGAGGGAAGGGATTCTAAATCCTCAAAATTTTGAGGAACTTGTCCGTTGTGTTTTTCAATAAGAATTTGCGATAAACCATAAATACCTTTTGATTTCATTGGCGATAAGCCGCAGGGGCGAATGATTTCTTTGATTTCCTCTACTGTTAATTTCACCATATCGTAGGGATTGTCTGCTTTCGCAAATAAAAGAGGAGTAATCTGGTTCACTCGAACATCAGTGCATTGTGCCGAAAGTAAAACGGCAATTAGCAGAGTATACGGATCTTTATGATCTAAAGGGATAGGAATTGTGGGATACAATTCTTTTAACGTATTTATAACAAATGTTACCCGTTCCTGTTTGTTCATTTTTGTATTTTTATTCCTGTAAAAATAGCACAATTTCAATTATTCAA
>JACCDS010763041.1_pt1 | contig 20184 bp, 16 predicted proteins | sample 7446441 | NCBI WGS metagenome assembly JACCDS01 (sample SAMN15323445, study PRJNA562643) | freshwater metagenome | isolation source: river surface water | place: USA:Blue River Watershed | collected 2017-08-17
CAGCAGCAGGTTAATTGGTTTTGTGCTATTTGCAGGCAGCAACAGCATCTGGATTTATCTGTGGCATATTTTCTTTCTGCAAATCATTGAGCTAAGTTGGGGTCCGAAGTATCTGCTGGTGTTTGCCTGTTCAGCGGTTGTCACTTGGATCCAGGTGAGTTTGATCCAGCGCTTTTGGTTGCCGCAGGTGGTAAATCCGGCAACTAAACGCAACATCAGAGCATTGCTGACCGGTTAGTGACGGCAGCGATATTTCTGTTGCGAGAACATTGACAGGGCAGCAGTTGCCACCAATACTGAGGACAAATGAGACATTTGACTGAGGTGCATGATGGCTATTCCAGTAACTATCGCCGATGACTCGTTGTTATCGCGCAAGACGGTCCGTAAAGCGCTACCGCCTGAATGGGATATTGAACTGACTGAAGCGTGCAACGGCAAAGAAGCGCTGGCTGCCGTCGCAGCAGGCAAAGCTGAGGTACTGTTTCTTGACCTGACGATGCCGGAGCTGGATGGCTTTGGTGTACTGCGGCAACTGCATGAACACCATACCAAAACGGTCGTCATCGTGATCAGTGCCGACATTCAACCCGAAGCGCGCAAGCTGGTCGAATCTTTAGGGGCCTTTCGCTTTTTGCACAAACCATTACAACCAGATCAACTGCGCCAAACATTGGCCGATCTGGGGTTGTTATGAGTATGCTGCTGAGTGAGTTGCAACGCGACGCGTTGCAGGAACTAATGAACATCTCGATGGGCCAGGCAGCGAACGCGTTGGCGCGGCTCATTGATGCAAAGATCACCTTATCAATTCCGAAGATTGTTGTGGTCGGTGCCACAGAATTTCAGCAGATGTTTTTAACCGACCACTATTGGTTTACCCGACAGTCTTTTCTCGGCAGTGTCAAAGGTGAAGTGTTAACACTGTTAGCCCGCGCCGGCACCGAAACCATCGGCGGGCTCATGGATTATCCATTGCCGCTAGACGATCGCAGTAAAGAAGAGCTGCTACTGGAACTCGCTAACATCTTAGCGGGGGCTTGCCTCAATGGTTTTTCCACACAGTTGGCGCTGCATACCAAACTCAGTATGCCAACGATGTTTAATCCAGAGCTGCGGCAGGCCGAAAGCTTTCGCTGGTCTAGTACCCTGCTGTTGGAAGTGGAATTTCAGTTGGAAGGCACCGCCTTTGATTCGCGCATTGTGATTTGCCTGGAACAACTGTCCATCGATGTGTTGATCAACAAGCTCAACACTCTGCTGGAGGACTGAGTAATGGACCAGTCGCATCTGCATTTACAATTAAACAACCGGCTGCCGCTGGGAATTTGTGTGCTGGATGCTGCGTATCAGGTGTTGTACTGGAATGATTTTTTCAGCGACCGAACCGGCTTGCCGTTTGCAGAGGTACAAGGCAAAAATCTGCTGGAACTATTCCCGCACCAGGCGCGTTATCTGAAGAAAAAAATCGACAGTGTGTTAGTGCTCAATAATGCTAGTTTCTCATATTGGGAACATCAGCCGCATGTGTTCCCGTTCTCGTCAAGCCGGCCTATCACCGGTGAAGAAACGCTGATGTATCAGAATATCGAATTCCTGCCGGGTGAATGCGATGACAGCGCGGTCCGAACCGTTTGTCTGGTGGTACAGGACGTCACAGAGCTGGCGAGCTATTTTCAGGCAGAGCAACAGTTATCGGCACGACTTGAACAAGAAAGCGCGGAACTGAAGGTGCTGAACGAAAAGCTATCGATGGCACAAAGTCAGTTACTGCAATCGGAGAAAATGGCTGCGATTGGCCAGCTTGCGGCCGGCGTCGCGCATGAAATCAATAATCCGATTGGATTTATCAGTTCCAATTTGCAGACCTTACAGGACTATGCGACGCGCCTGCTGAAGCTAACAGCCTTTTATGAAAAGATCGTCAGTAAAACCGCGAATGAAACTTTTTTAGCGTTGCAGCATGATATCCAACAACGTCTGCAGTTTGATTTTGTCCGCACCGATTTGCCGGAATTATTAAGCGAATCCATCGACGGGATCGATCGGGTGGCAGAAATTGTTAAAAATCTCAAAGCGTTTTCTCATGTCGACAATGCCCAGTGGCAACCGGCTAATTTGGTCGACGGACTGGAAAACACCCTGAAAATCGCTGCCAACCAGTTGAAATATCATGTCGAAATTCATCGGGATTATGCAGCTGACTTACCTGAAGTCTATTGCCAGCCGAATCAAATCAATCAGGTGTTACTGAACCTGTTGGTCAATGCGGCGCAGGCCATGGACCATAAAGGTCATTTGTACCTGCGCGCCTGGCAGCAGGACCGGTTAGTCTGTATCGAAGTACGTGACTCGGGCCCCGGCATTGCACCTGAACATATGAGTCGTTTGTTTGAACCTTTTTTCACCACTAAGCCGGTGGGAAGCGGCACTGGGCTTGGTCTGTCGTTGTCTTACAGCATTGTCAAAAAACATCATGGCGACATTCTGGTTCAGTCGAAACCAGGTGAGGGCGCGAGTTTTGTCGTCTGTTTACCCATCGCAGGTCCCGTAGACTCGACCCCCGCTGTTTAAATCACAAGTCTAAATCGCTGCAATGTTAACCGGCGTGCTGTAACGCCGCGGTTAAACGACTGATGCTGTCGTTGGCATCGCCACCATTTTTGAGCTGTTGTTCCGCTTGCTGCGCCAAAGCACTGATCTCCATCAGGCCAAAACAGGCGCTGGTGCCTTTGATCTGATGCAGCAGGCGTCGCAGGGCCTGGTGTTCTTTAGCGACATCCAGTGCAATGATCCGCTCGGCATAGTCGGGGAGGGATTGACGATATTCGAGCAGCAATTCATCCTCCGGTGGATCAATCTGTTCTAACGATGGCACAGCGACGCTCTCAGCCTTCGTCCCGTCATTGCCGTCGGCAGACTGCAGCTGTGCCAGAGCCTGCAGGAGCTGCTGTTTGCTAAAGGGTTTGGTCATGGTCAGATTAAACAATGCCGACAGCTGTTTGTCTGCGTCTTCAAATACATCTGCACTGAGCGATAAAATCGGGCACAGACATCCTAGCTCGCGGATTTTTTTTGCCGCCGAAAAACCGTCCAGTTCAGGCATTTGTTGGTCCATGATGATCAAATCAAAAACCTGTTGCTGACATTGGTTTAACGCCGCCAGACCGTCTGCAGCAAAACTGATTTGCAGCGGTTGTTGCTCCAGATACGATGCGATCAGGGCACGGATATCAGCGACATCATCAACAACTAAAATATGAGCCGGTTTCAAGCTAATCGAAGGCACGCTGACTGTGGCTTCCGCTTGCCACGTCGTTGGCGCATCGCTGAGCAGATGCGCCGGGACCAATAGGAAAAACTCAGCGCCCTCGCCAATGATGCTGTGGACTTCGATCGTCATTTGCATGGCTTCAGCTAATTGCTGACTGATATAAAGACCAAGCCCGGTACCACCAAAATGCCGGCTGGTACTGCTGTCAGCCTGAGCAAAGGCTTTAAATAGCTGAGGCAATTGTGTTGGACTGATCCCAATACCTTGATCAATTACCGAAATCTTTAACTGGCCGTCGGGTTGCAGCATCAACTCCAGCCGGATCTGCCCCTGTGCGGTGAACTTAATCGCATTACTCAGCAGATTCAGTAAAATTTGTCGAAGCCGGAACGGATCGGCCGTCACATGTAATCCGGCCGGCGTATGATTCAGTACGGTCAGCCTGAGGCCTTTTTGACTGGCCAAAGTGCCGACATTGTCGGTCACAGTCTGAATAAATGATGCGATTGGTACCGATTCCAACTCCAGGCTCATCTTGCCTTCGTCAATTTTGGCCGTATCCAGAATATCGTCGACCAGCCGTTGCAGATGTTCAGTGTTTTGCTGGATCCGACTGACCAGTGCAGCCTCTGCGCCGCTGGTTTTCGCCATCAGTTGCTCAGAAAATCCTTTAATCACGGTGATCGGCGTGCGTATTTCATGGCTCATGTTGGCAAGAAAACGGGTTTTAATCGCGGCAAGCTGCGTTGCCCGGTCACGCTCCTGTTGCAGTTCTTCGGTGCGGTGACTGACGCGCTGTTCCAGCTCGTTATTTAGTGTCACGATTTGCTGCATTGACTGATACATGCCGCGACGTGATGCTCTGACACGGTGCTGCATATCACTGATGGTGAGCGCCAGTGTGTCAATTTCAATCGCTGACTGGTGCAGTAATGGCCGTGGTTGTGGTGGGTCGTCTGGCTGCCAGGTAGAGGCGCTGTGGGCTAGCTGCTCGAGAGCTGTGGTATAACGGCTGACAAATGCCCGTGACAAGGCCGTAATGGCTTCAAGTAACAGCATCGCTACCACCATCGCTAATGCCAGAAATACATGATAGCGCTGGATAAAGCTGTCGGTATCGATAAAGTACTTTAACTGCCACTGGCCGGGCGACACATAATGCTTGAGTAGGAAATGCGCGGCATTTTCTGTCAACATAATAGGGCCGTAGCTGTTGAACCAGTTATTCCGTAAATACTTGCGTGGGTCTGGATCCGACTCGGAACTCACCGACCAGATTTGGCCAAGCGGACGGTCATCCGAAGTGCCCCAAATTTTCTTTTGCTGATGATCTAACAACACCCGGTGGGAGATATCGAGGTCAGTTGGTGAGATTGCTTTTGTCAGCTCTGACAGATTGACCGACACTTCCAACACACCACTAAACGCTGCTTTGGTATCAGTCAGCGGCGTACTGACTGCAAACAACTGATCCTGCCCAAGATTGCGACCAAGAAACGTATCGCTGATATAGGGTAAACCACTGCGGCGTGGCTCGGTGAAATAGCTACGGTCTGCCACACTGCTGCCGGGTTTCGCGGTCTCAGGCAGGTCCGCTTTATAAAAATGCTGCACTTTGCCTTCGGCATCGGTGATCAACGCCGAGATAAATTCGGCGCGTTGTGCGGTTAATGCCGGCAATAGCGCCGATGGGCTGACAATGTCCAACATCTTGCCTGCCAGTACAACCTGGGTCAGATAGCCGGTCAGGTGACGACTGATTTGTTTGGCAAGCTGGGCCTGTTCGTCACTGTAGCGCTGCAAATACCGCGATACATCTAATGCCGTCGCGCCATGCAATACCAGCGCAATTAACAATGTTGACGGAATGCTGCTGTACATCGCGACCCGATGAGACAACTGTTGAGTCAGAGACTGTTGCTGTTCGTGGCTGGCGGATGCGGTCAGCGTATCAAGAATTAACATCGCACGCAGGCAGAAGGCAAATACGGCGGTGCTCAGGCCAGCATACAGCAGCAGGTAAAGCGGCTCGCTGGTGATTTTAAACGGCGCGGTCAGACTGAATAAAACAGTACAGCTAACGGCATACAGTGCAATAGCTGCAAAACTATATTGCCGGATGCGGTTGTTAAAACAGAGTAAGACCAGCAACTGCAGCAGACTGGCGGTTAACGCCAGATTTTGCCACAGTGGTAACAGAATAAAGCCAGCGGCAGGGACCAGCCAAAACAGTCCCAGACGACGCCAGATTAAAAACAAAGCGACATTGCCTATGCTAAAAGGTACGACAAAAGGCAAATCGATAATGGTCATGTTGGCCAGCGTTCCGAGCAAAACCAACAGCAACCAATAACGGATCCGACGTAAGCTCAGTGCTTTGTGTTGCCAAACCATCAGCGCGCCTCCAACACCGGCAGACGCAATTGAAAACAACTTCCCGCAGCACTGGTATCAGCAAGTCTCAGCGTGCCCCCATGTTGTTCGACAATAGCGCGCGAAAGCGATAATCCAAGTCCGGTGCCTTGTCCTACCGGCTTTGTGGTAAAAAAGGGTTCAAAAATATGCGCCTGGGCACTCTCAGCAATACCACAGCCATTGTCCTGTATATCCAGTATCCATTGGCCATCGGCGGCATGCAAACTCAAATCAATCTGACCTTTGCCGGCGCCGACTGCCTGATTGGCATTGATCAGCAAATTAAGTAGTACCTGACCAAGCTGTGTGGCATTGCCGCGCAATAACGCCGGCTCCGCTGGCAGGTGCAGTTGGATCCGTGCATTGTGTTTGACCTGAGTTTGTGCGATCCGGATGCTGTCTTTGAGCAGGCTGCAAAAATCGAGATCATGCTGAGTTTTTTCGTCTGGATGTGAGAAGGTGCGCAGATTATTGATAATGTCGCGGGAGCGCCTTGCACCCTCGAGTGATTCATTGATTAGATCCTGACTTTCCTGCTGCAGGTAACCAAGTTGCAGGCTGTCACCCAGCGTTTTCAGCTCCGGATGCAGTTGTGTGCTTTGGGTAATAAATTGATCATACTGCTGTAAATAGTGACGTAAGGTATTGAGATTACAATAGATAAATCCAAGCGGATTATTCAGTTCGTGTGCCACACCTGCGGCTAGCTGGCCGATCGCGGCCATTTTTTCCTGACGCATCAGGCTTTGTTCAATCCGATGTTGTTGCGCGCGTAAATCATCGCGCTCCTGTAACAATTTACGCTTTTCGATTTGCGACAAAGTGCTGGCGATAAAACTGCTAAACGAACGTAGCATGCCTGCGTTGTTGGCAGAAAACGCGCCAATTTTTTTCGAGAACAGCAATAAGACAAATGAAGATTGTGTCGTCTGCAACGGGTAGGTTAACGCAGATAAATAACCGTCACTAAAGCCAGCCATTGCCGGTTGCCACCAGTCCAGTTTCGGCAAATTAAACAAATTTAAATCACGGAGAAATAACTGGGCGAGGGCGTCAGCATCGGGTAACAACTGTGCATTTAAAGCCGGTTGTGATGCTAAAAGTTGTAATTGCGCGCTGTCGTTTAAGCGCTGCAAAATACAAATGGCATCATAATCAATCACTTTGATAATGCCTTCAAACAGCTTGCTAAACAGCTCATCATGGTGTTCGGACGATAAAATAGCATCTAGACCATGGCTCAGCAGCTCATTCAGATGTCTGAATTGTTCAAGCTGCTGCTTTTCGTAGGTGAGCTGCAGTATTTTTTCCTGCAATTGTTCCTGATTATTCATCCCAGCCCCTTCATTTGGTGTGGCCGAACAGCACTGCGGAAATCATCAGATTGCCGTGGCGGTTAAAGCCATCAGCAAAACAGCCTTGTTCGCCATAAGTAAAGGCTACCAGATAGGGCAGACCTGGCAGGCTGCTGGTCAGCGACTGCTGGACCTGGTGAATTTCGTCGCGTACGGCCAGCATACAACCAGCGCAATACACAATGAGCGCAGCGGCTGGTGCCGTATCGTGCCGTAACCGCAGGTTATTCGCTGCGACCTGGACGACATGCGCGGCACGACGCACTAACTGTTCTTTCGACCCGTGCATCAACGATATCTCGTCTCCAACCTGTAATTCAGCAAGTAATCTGATGCTGCCATCGTCGCCGACATTAGTCGGTAAACTCAGCAAGGAGAATGGAACATCGCGCGCCGACAGCTGGCGGCCAATCGGATGAAAAGTGCTCTGACTCATCACTACACCGGGCTGCAGCGGCGCCAATCCGGCGCCGAGTAGCCAGCGGTTGTAGACTTGTAAGGCTGGTTCACCGTCGATTTGCATGATATTCCGGTCGCTGACGGCCGTCACAACACCGCTGAATTTGCCGGAACTGTAGCCACTACTGAAATAACTGCTGACCGGGACTGTCGGATAGAGTACCGCAATGACTAACAAATCACTGCCGAGCGTCATACCGTCATACTGGCACCATTGCCCACTGACATCATCGTCTGCAGCGCTGCCCCCGAGGATCGGAACCTGATCGCCAACCACTTGTTGGATGCCGCTGATTATTTGCTCTTCAAACCCCGGCGCTTGCATACACCAAATCAAGCCTGGCAACTCGCCCGACCGATTCGCCATAGCCATAGCAGCCAGTACAGTGTCCGCTGCCTGTTGGCTGATTTGCCCACTGATCTGTCTGACGCTGGCCACGCCATAACTGCCGGCAGGATCTGCCAATGCCAGTAACGTTAAACGGCGATCTGTTGCAGTGTCTACGCCAAACGACGATGCTGCGCCGATACATGAGCTACAGGCAATCCAATTAGCGGCAAATTGCTGTGGCCGTTCTAATCCGCCCAACGCTTGCAAACTGGCGACATTGCCGGTCGCAATCAGCAGGTTGACTGGCTTCGGCAGCTGTTGTTGCAATTCTTGCTGCAAAGTCTGTGGATCAGTCGCATTGAGTTGCAACAACCTGAACATTGGTTTTACTCCTCTTCGGTGTTATCCAGTGGCGAGACCATCTCCACCGGCACCATCAGCGATTCTTTGTGCTTGATCTCGTAACGTTGCAAACTGTCAATGGTCGCACCGGTTAGTTGTTGTCCCTTCGGTAACAACAACAAGTGTTTTTTGTTGTACAAATTGTGTTTGAGCCGCATACCTGGCTGCAGTTCAGCGACGCTGATCCCATCAGAACTATGGTCGTTGCCGGTTCGCAAGCCGCTGCGTACCAAAGTACTGAGTGCAATGACGACTTCAGGGTCGTACCAGGTGCCAAGATGGCGGCGAATTTGTTCTAACGCCTGTTCATGGGTATGGGGTTGTGGATGCAGGCGCTGAAACACATACAGCCAAAAATCACGAGCGACTGCTAAGACCCGGGCGGTCAAACAAATGTCGGTGCCGACTTTGTGCTGCGGTTCGCCACTGCCGTTAAAGCGCTCATATTGCTGAGAGATGGTGTCACGCACGGCTTGCAGGTGCAGTGCTGGTGCCAGAATGTCTTCGGCGTATTGCGGATGTTGTAAATATTGACTGCGTTCTGTCGGGCTCATTTTGTGCAGCGGTTGCAACTGTAAATGGGTGGGCAGACCCAGTTTGCCGAGCTCTGAAAATAAGCCTGCCTGGCGCAATTGCTGCCGCTGTTCGCGCGGCAGATTTAGCAGGCGTGCCAGTGCAACACAGGTCTGACTGACATTCAGAGCAAACTCACCGGATAGGCATGGACTACTGCTGATAATGTTGTACAACACCTCCAGCGTCGCTTTATGGTCCTGTTCCTTTTGGGCGATCATGGCTTTGAGTTGATGTAAGGTTTTTTTCAATTGTGCGGTGCGGTGCTGCACCATCTCTTCAAGATTGTGATTCAGCGCCTTTAATTCGACATTCTGCCGGGCCACTTGCGCTGTCAGTTGTTTATTGGCGCTGACGAGACGAAACAGCTGCAGACCTTCTTCGATCAGCGTCAAAAGTTCCTGATTTTGCCATGGTTTTTGCACGTACCGATGAATCTTACCGATGTTAATGGCCTGCACTGTAGACGCTAAATCGGCGTAGCCGGTCATCAGAATGCGATAACAATCCGGTTGTAACTGTGCGGCTTGAGCGAGAAATTCAGCACCATTCATCTGCGGCATCCGCATATCGCTGATGATCAACTGCACTTTTTCAGTTTGCATCAGCTGTAGCGCCTGTTGGCCACTCCCGGCCAGTAATACCCGCACAGGCTGACCGACAAACAAACGTTGCAGTGATTTCAGAATACCGGGTTCATCATCGACACAAAGCAGCACTGGTATCGACGGAGCGGGTGTTGTCACTATAAGCTGTCCTGTATGTCGCATTTGTCTTTAAGCTGAAATGTATGCTATACCATGCAGAAGTCAAGTCAGTGAAGTAGGTTTGATTGATGAAAACACTAAAACCCGGTGAGATCGCAGCATATTGTGACGTGCATCACCGAACAGTCAGTCGCTGGATCTCGCAAGGTCAGCTCAAAGGCCACAAGCTACCGGGACGCGGCAACTATCGGGTGCTGTTGACTGACTTTATCAGTTTCCTGCAACTGCAGAAAATGCCGATGCCACCAGAGCTGGCCGACAGCATGCGCGAAAACGAGCCGGAAGTAGCGCCGGCCGCGGCGCAAGACCGGCGGATCTTGGTGATAGACGACGAAGCGTCCTATCGGCAAGCGATTAAGCGGGTGTTATTTTCCAGTGGCTATCAGCTGGATTTTGCTGCAGATGGCTTTCAGGCCGGCGTAAAGATCGCCGGTGGGCAACCAGATTTGATTACGCTAGATTTGTCCATGCCAGGTTTGGATGGTTTTGATGTGATCCGATATATCCGCCAGCAGCCGGAACTCGAGTCGGTGCGAATTCTGGTGATCTCGGGATTGGGCAGCCAGGAATTGGCCCAGGCCAAGGCACTAGGCGCCGACGCGACATTAAGCAAGCCGTTTGAAAATAATCAGTTATTAGAATTGGTCCAGCAACTGCTGCAGGGAGCTCCCAATGCTGAATAAAGTGCTGTTGGTCGATGACGAAATTTCTATCCTGCGCTCGCTGGAGCGGTTATTGGTCCGCTCGGGCTATCGCGTGTTCACTGCAACAAGTGGTGCCGATGCGCTGTTACGCCTGCAGCAGGATAAGTGTCAGGTGATTATTTCTGATTTTCGCATGCCGGAAATGTCAGGCGGTGAGTTGCTGGCAAATGTGAAGCGACTCTACCCTGAAGCCGTTTGTATGGTGTTAAGCGGCTATTCCGACTTCCAGTCTGTGTTGCAGCTGCTGAACTCAGGCACCGCATTTCGTTTCCTGCAAAAACCCTGGGAAGACGAACAACTGCTGCAAGAAATTGAAGCGGCGTTTCGGTTGTATCGCCATAACCGTAGCGTGCGGATCCGCAGCCAGCTGATGATCAACAGCAACGGCGCGTTGCTGGAACTATCGCCTGAAGGGGTGATCCTACGCAGTAACGGCGTGGCTCAGAATCTATTAGGGCAAACCGAAGCAAGCCTGTACCGAAGCCTGTTTAGTCAGTGGTTTCAACTCAGTGATAGCCAACAACAGGTGTTCTTACAGGATATTCATGGGTCACTGGAAGTCAGTGACCTCGGTGATGAGGCCTGTGAGCTGCATGTGCAGTACAAAGACGCTGAATGCACGCTGGTTGGGTTTAAACGCATTCAGCAACAAGAAGGGCCGGCCGGGGTCTTTACCTCAGCGTTGTTGGACCAGCATGCAGTGTTGCAGCAACTGGATAGTTTGTTGCAACAACAACGCACTTTTTCCGTGGCAGCGATCCGGCTGAAGAATTTCAGTGACTGGGCCGACATGCTTGGGTTTGGTGAAGCCGGTCAGCTGTTTGAAAGTATCAGCCAGAGCCTGATGCAGGCCAGCCGGCCTTATGGTGCTTTGGCGTATCTGGCGAACGAATTATTTATTCTGACTATGCCGGCAGCAGTGACTGAAGTTGAAGTGCATCAGCAACTGACAGAGATCCTGCAAAGAGTGCGGCAACCATTCATGCAACAGTCACAGGTTTTACGTCCATTGTTTACCGTGACTTATTGTATGGCCCCCGAGGACGGCGACAGTGCAAAACTGCTGCTAAATAATGTCCTGACCAGCAATCGTATGCATTTACATAGCCCGCATGCGTTTTTTATGCGGTTTAGTGCCGGCGACGCCGACAAAAAGCGTCAGCAATTGCGTATTAGTGATGCCCTGTTTCGCGCCGTAGAGCACGACCAGTTCGAATTGTACTTTCAGGCCAAACTGGATTTGCATCATGACCGTATCGATAGTTGTGAAGCATTATTACGTTGGCGTCACCCGGAACTTGGCTTCGTCTCACCGGCATTATTTATTCCGATTGCCGAACATGATGGACAGATCATTGAGATTGGCCTTTGGGTATTGCGTAAGGCTTGTATGCTGGCAACCCGCTGGCAACGGGACAAGATGCCACTGGCTCGCATCGCGGTGAATATTTCCGGTGTTCAGTTGTTGCAACAAGATTTTATCCAGCAGGTCCAACGCATCTTTGTGGAAACCGGTGTTGATACTACGACCATTGAACTGGAGTTAACCGAGTCGTGGATGATGCAGGATCTGGCGCAAAGTGCGGCCGCGTTGCAGTCGCTCAAAGCTCTTGGGGTACGGATTGCCATTGACGATTTTGGTACTGGCTATTCGTCACTGGCGTATTTGTCAAGATTACCTGTGGATGTATTAAAAATCGACCGATCGCTGATTGTCGACCTGGAATCGAATATTAATACGCAAAGTCTGGTCAGCAATATTTGCCGGATGGCGCATGCACTGCAGGTCGAAGTCGTGGTTGAGGGCGTGGAAAACGCCGAACAGCTGCAGATCCTGCGCAGCATGGGTTGTGATCTGGCACAAGGGTTTCTCATCGCAAGGCCGGTCCCGGAACATGAATTTTTGCGTCAACTGCAGGCCGGTCCGGCCGCAACAGACAGATCAGGAGTATGACCATGTCAGCCAAGCCTGTAGTACTGTTTATCGACGATGATAGTTTTATGCTCAAAGCCTTGCTGCGGGCTTCGTTGCGGCTACAGTCTGGCTGGACTTACTACTTGTGTGATGATCCGCAGCATTGGCCTGCGGCGCTACCAGACGGTGTGTTGCCCGACCTGATTGTCAGTGATTTTCTGATGCCTGATCTGAATGGCGACATGGTACTGGCTCAGGCGATGGCATTGTATCCGCAAACGGTACGCGTCTTGATGACAGGGGATACGACGGAAGAAGTCGTCAGTAGTGTTAGTTTACAGGCCCATTTTGTGCTGAGTAAACCGTTTAGCGAGCAGGACATGCAACAGCTGTTTGGTTGCGTGGAACGGCTGCGTAGCCTGCAGATCCCGTTACATTTGCGGCAGCTACTAGGGCAGGCCGACAGTTTGCCGGTGTTACCTGCGATCATCCGCCAGTTACGACAAGTGCTGGCGGCTGAGAATGCGGATTTAGTGCAGGCGGTTGATTTAGTGGCGCATGAGCCAGTGATCGCAGCGCGTTTGCTGCAACTGGCTAACTCGGCGTTTCTTGGATATAGCCGGCCAACTCACTCCTTGGCGGAGTCGCTGCTGCGCTTGGGCTTGCGTCTGGTTGAAGCCATAGTGACGCTGATGGCCGTTGATCAGACAATATCAGCGACAGCCACAGATGGCAGTCATCGGGCTATTAGCGAGCAGGCATTTAAGCAAGCCGGGATCGCCCGTCAGTTAGCAGATGCCGCGCAATTGTCTACTGAGCAGCAGGATCAGCTGTTTGTATGCGCCTTGCTCAGCGCGCTCGGGCCACTCAGTAAACTGAAATGGCAGCAAGATAACAGCGTTATTCCGGCGACGATTAACGGTATCAACAGCGATAGTGTGATCACTATTTATCTGCTGACTCTGTGGGGCTATCCGGCATCCCTCTGCCAGTTGGAACAAGACAAATGCTTGTATGGCGCATCACCGGATCCAGCCGATTTGAAGCCGTATATTTTATTTATCGCCAGTGAATATCAACGCGGTTGCAGCAAGGATTATCTGCAGCACAGCGCCCGTTTGTTGCAGAATATCGGTCTACAACAAGCAATCTTGCATTTGCCAGTGCCCGCTTGATCGCTGCGGGTGCGGCTGGCTTCGTTACTCCTTCTTGAATAAAGCCACTGGGTCTGTCGAAAAATTACTTGTCGACATGGCCATTTGTCATGCACTCTGTAGAGAAATGACATCGCTGTCATTTTTATAATAACAGCGGGGCAGTAGAAAAAAATGGGGGTTAACATGTTGATACAAGGCATTTATTTGAAATCAGTTGTCGGAGGTTCCGATGCGTACTTCTGATCTGGATTTAAGCGCGGGACGAGTGTTGTCGATTGACGTGTTTCGCGGTATCACAATTTTTGTCATGGTGTTTGTCAATGAGCTGTCTGGCATTAATGATATCCCGTGGTGGATGAAACATCTGCCGGCCAGCACCGACGGTATGACCTTTGTCGACTTAGTGTTCCCAGCCTTTTTGTTTATTGTCGGGATGTCGGTGCCTTTTGCGGTTCAGGCCCGCGCACGCAAAGGCGAAAATCCACTGCAGCAGTTTAAACATTTGCTGCTTCGCAGTCTCGGACTGGTGATTATTGGTGTGCTGATGGTCAGTACTATCGGTGGTTTTGATGAATCACAGATGGCGTTGTCGATGCCGGTCTGGACCTTATTGATGTATCTGGCGGTGTTATTGGTCTGGGCGCAATATCCCCGACACGGCGCAGCGGTGATCCGCAATCTGGCACAAGGCTGCGGGGTACTGGCCTTGGTGCTGCTGGCCTACAGTTTCCGCGGTCCTGACGGCAGTTACATCAGCCCGCAATGGTGGGGTATTCTTGGTTTGATTGGCTGGGCTTATCTGCTGGCAGGTACGGTATTTTTAATCAGTCGCCGTGTCAGTCACGTCCGCTTGCAGCTGCTGTTGCTTGGCGCCGCGGCATGTTTCTTTTTAGTCTTGTTTGCGTTACTGGACGGGCAAGCCGCCGCTGCCGGCCAACCTGCGATTGGATTTATCCAGCGCTGGGCGGTGGAAAACAACAGCCACACCCATACTGCGATTGTGTTGGCCGGTGTGATGTTATCGATTTTGTGTTATCACCCGGCGCTGCAGGTAAAACGACCACGTAATCTGCTGCTCTTCGCGGGTCTGTTGGGCGCGCTGGCATTTATTAGCTGGCAGTGGTTTCCAATCTCCAAGATCTGGGCGACGCCGAGTTGGGCACTGTTCAGCGCATGGTTCTGCACGCTTTTATTTGTGGCCGTTTTTGTGCTGGTTGATCTCAAAGGTTATCAGCGCTGGTGCACGTTGTTTGCTCCCGCTGCGGTCAATCCGTTATTGGCTTACATCTTGCCTTACATACTGGCAAGTGCTGCCGCAATTGTTGGCGCGACTTTGCGTCCTGCCGCTTTTGATAGTGGTGTCGCCGGCATGTTGTGGAGTCTGGCTTTTGCCGCGGTCATCCTGTTGTTAACGGCCTTGCTGACCCGGCTGGGGCTGAAAGTAAAACTATGACAGCTGGTCCTCGTCCGGCGCTTGCCGGGCGAGGAGTCTACACCCCGGTGATGCTACCGGGGGCCATCAGCGAATAACATCAGCGCATAAAATCTGCGCTGCTGTGGCGCTCTGGAACCTGTTCTTCCTCAGGCCCCCAGTTACGATTGACCCGCACGCCGCGCTGCACTGCCGGGCGTTCGTCAATACGCTGTGCCCAGGCCATCAGATGCGGATACTCGTGCACCGCTAAAAACTCAGCGGCGTTGTACAGGCGGCCCAGCACCAGCTGACCGTACCAGGGCCAAATGGCGATATCGGCAATGCTGTAGTTTTCGCCGGCGACATAATTGTGCTGGCTTAACTGGCGTTCCAGTACATCCAGTTGCCGTTTGGTTTCCATCGCATAGCGATTGATTGGATACTCAAATTTTTCCGGTGCATAGACGTAAAAATGACCAAAGCCACCGCCGACAAAAGGCGCGCTGCCCATTTGCCAGAATAACCAATTCAGGATCTCTGTGCGTGCGGCCGTGCTTTCGCCAAGCATGACTCCGAACTTCTCTGCCAGATATAACAAAATCGCGCCGGATTCAAACAAGCGGGTTGGCGGCGTGGTGCTGTGATCGAGCAAGGCCGGAATTTTGCTGTTTGGATTAATTGCCACAAAATCAGAGCCAAACTGTGCGCCACTGCGAATATCAATCAGCCAGGCGTCATAGTCGGCTGCAGCAATTCCCAGTTCCAGCAATTCTTCCAGTAACACTGTCACTTTGATGCCATTGGGCGTGGCGAGCGAATAAAGCTGTAATGCATGGTTGCCGCGTGGCAAGGTGGTTTCACTGCGCGCGCCGGCGGTCGGTCGATTAATCGCGGCAAAGGCGCCACCATTTTCGTTATCCCAGCGCCAGACGGCAGGTGGGGTGTAGGTGGGGTGGCTCATGGTACGCTCCGGTCAGATTTATTCAGGTCTGATCCAGCATATGGGCGGCCGGCGAAAATACAATGGGATAGGCTCACGCAAATGCGCATAGCAGCATATTCATCACCGCAAGTTCGTTGCGGCAATAGATGGTTGCAGTTTTGACCAATACTCGTTTAATGCCCCGGTTGTCATAACCACGCGGCCACGGCAAGATAGCGTTTTGATTCTGTTGTAGAGAGGCTCGCAATGTCACCGGTGCTCAGCAGCGCATTTTTACAGGAACTGGCTAAGGCCCGACACTTACTGGCCGTGGGCGACCAGACGCAGGCGTTTCGTCACTTAGAGCGCGCCCACATACTGAGTCAGGCTTATGTCTGGCCACATGTGCGGACGCATTGGCTGATGCTGCAACTGGCGTGGCAACAGTCGGACTACGGCGCGGTTGCCGGTCAGGCGATCCGGATGTTATTGGGTGCGCTTGGCTCTGCTGTAGGGCGCTATCCGCTTGGTAATACCGGCGGCAGTAATATCAACATGTTCCAGCATTTGCCGCTCCCAGCTGATTTGCAGGCCGTGCTGGAGCAGGACCGATTAGACCGTTTCCGACGCCGGTGACCGGGTCGACGCAGCGACAGTTCAAGACGAAAAAAGGCCAGCTAGTTGCTGGCCTTATTGCATGTCTGAGTCAATTCTGGGTCAATAGCCCCGTAAATGGCTGATCCCAGGCGAATTAAACGCTCTGCCAAGCAAACTCTTTTAAACCTAAATCTGCCAGCACTTTGTCCAGATGCGCTTTAGCCTCTGGCGTTGGCCCCGGATAATCGCCACCAATTGCGGTATTGCCGACATAACCGATATCTTTGGTGCCTTGTGGCGTACTGAAAAACGCCGCTACAACCAAGCCACGCAGCAATGCAAAAGCCTTGGCGATACGCTGGAATTGTGGTTTGGTTTGGGCATTGTCGAAGGCAATATCGTCGATAATGGCTAGCCTTTGTGGCCGTTTTAGGCTGGCAAAGTTGCTGCCAAATCTTAAAGTTGCTTCATCATCAATCCACGCCAGCGCGGCTAAAATCACCGGTCTGTCCTGCTGCTGACGCGGATAAGGCGCGCTGATCCATTCATCGATAATCGCCGGAGCGTCGACTTCAGACGCCGAAGGCACATCGCCCTCGCGGGGGATCAGAATATCGGACAGCAGTGCCAGCAGTGTTAGCTGCGCTGCAGACATCGTTAATGGCCACGGTGATTCTGGTGGCAAAATCATATTTGGATCTGTGCCATAGCCTTTGGCGGTGATAGGTTTGAGGTTTAACTGTGGCCAGTGCTCAGTCGCTGCCGCTGCCTTATCTGCCGGGTTTACCGGTGCAGCAGGTGGCGCACTGTCGCAACCACTTAACGTCGGTAGCATAGTGCTGGCGGCGAGGGCAGCCAGCAGTTTTAATGACTGACGCCGGCTCAGGCCAGACTGATAGCGGTAGCTGGCATCATCAGCAGCGCCAGCTTCTGGTTGATTGATTTCATGAGTCATTTACAGTGCTCCCTTGTCTAACTGCGTGGCCAGCCAGGACGAATTGCGCATTGCCAGCGTCATGATGGTCAGCGTGCAGTTTTTATGCGGATTGGAGGCAAACACACCGCCATCCATCACAAATAAATTCGGACAATCCCAGCTCTGACCCCATTGATTGGTGACAGAATCAGTTTTGCTGGCGCCCATCCGGGTGGTGCCGACTTCATGAATGATTTGGCCGCCTTTTAGAATAGCTTGTTCTGGTTTCGGTAATTCACCAACCTCTGCGCCGAGCAAGGTCAGGATCTCTTTTGCAGTTTTTAAACCGTGGGCTACCTGTTTTAACTCATGTTCTGACCATTTCCAGTGAAAACGCGCCACCGGAATGCCCCATTTATCCGTGACTGTTGGATCTATATCCATATAACAATCCGGATTCGGCAGCATTTCACCGCGCAGCGCAAAAGACACATAAGCTCCGTATTTTTGTTTGACTTGCTGTTTTAGCTCGCTGCCATAGCCCTGCAAACCAGTATCGACGTTGGCGCCTGGCTCACCAAACCGCCCACCGAGCTCGAAGTGGTAACCACGCGGGAAATCCAGCTGTTTGGCGGCCTGGGCTTTGTGCCCCCACCAGGGAATAAACAGATGATTCGCGGTGTGACCATCTTCGTTGTAAATCGGCCGGCCTTGTAGCGCCGGCACCAGTGCGCCGATATTGGCACCGGTCGAATCCATCAGGTTTTTACCGACTTGGCCGCTGGAGTTGGCCAGGCCTTGCGGATGCTTGGCGGATTTTGAATTTAACAACAAACGCGCCGATTCACAGGCACTGGCGGCGAGGATCACCACCCGCGCTTTAAGTTGATGTTCGGTGCCGGTTTTTTTGTCGATATAACTGACGCCGGTGACTTTACCGCTGTCATCGGTGGTGACCATTTTCACCATCGCATCGGTGCGCAGGTCGAGTAAACCGGTCGCTTTGGCCATGGGTAGTAACGAGGTGGTGGTTTGAAATGCCGCGCCGATCGAGCAGCCATGGCCACAAGGCGTGGCATAAAAACAGGCTGCGCGGTTATCCAGCGGCCGGGTCAACACCGCACGGTGCATTGGCACCGCCGGGATGCCGAGTTTTTTCGCTGCAGCGGCGATCAGCAGCTCTGGTACCCGTGGCTGCGGCGGTGGTTGCAATACGCCTTCCGGCGACGGTGGCATATCATCGAGGCCAGTGTTGGTGCCACAAACGCCGACTAAGGCTTCAGTTTTGTCGTACCAGGGTGCGATATCGGCATATTCAAAAGGCCAGTCGGCACCGAGGCCATCCCGGCTTTTGCCTTTAAAATCGTGTTCGCTGAAGCGCAGCGAATAGCGCCCCCAGTGATTGGTGCGGCCACCGAGCATCCGCGCGCGCCACCACATAAATTCAGAATTTTCTGCAGCGGTGTAGGGCTCATCCGGTACCTGCCAGCCGCCATCGATAGTGGCGTCATAAAAACCAAAATCTTTGTCCGGCGTGGCAGCGCCCATCAGCGGGGCATCACCATTGCGCTTAAACATCGGTGTTTCTTTTTTCGGGTCGTAATCGCGCCCAGCTTCCAGCAAAACTACTTTATGGCCAAGCCGGGTCAGTTCATAAGCTGCCATCGCACCACCGGCGCCAGAGCCGACCACTAAAATTTCAAAGTCTGCGCTCGCCATTATTTCAGCTCTTTAATTTTGATGTTTTTAAACCAAACAGTATCGCCATGATCCTGCAGACCAATGTGACCTTTTTTGGTCGCAGCGAAACCAGGCCAGGTGGCAAATTTACTGGTCGACAGCAATTGTTGCCAGCGGCTGTCGCCGATTTTGATGGCTGCGGTCTGCACGCCGTTTTGCCAGACATTTAGCTGGTCCTGCTGCAGCCGGATGGTCAGCTGATTCCACTGGCCGGCAATTTTATGCGAGGCCGGTGGTGAGGCAATCATGTCGTATAAAGAGCCGGAGCGGTGGCTCGGCAGTTTATTGTCGGGGTGGCGTTCGTTATCGAGGATCTGGATCTCAGGTGCTTGGGCGTAGATGGTGTTACCGGTTTCATTTACCCGCACAAAAACACCGCTGTTGCCGCTTTCGGCGATTTTCCAGTCCAGCTTCAGCTCAAAATTTTCAAAAGTCGCTTTGGTTAAAATATCGCCGCCGCCTTTGCCGGCCAGCTTTAGCGCACCGTCTTCAATCTGCCACAGCTCACTGATGCCGGTTTGTTTGAAATTGCGCCACTGTGTGCGATCTTTACCATCAAATAGCAATTGCCAGCCGTCAGCCTGTTCTTGGCTGGTTAATTGGTTGTCGGCGGCGCCGGCACTGAGTGAAAGTGCGCTGCAAAGCAGTAACGCCGTGACTGTCGTTAAATTTTTCAAAGTCTGTCCTCCTGTTGGTTCTGCGTGCTGCCAGGGTGTCAGGCAACAAAAAACGCAGAGATACCGCGGTGATCTCAACCGCTACTGCCAGATCCTTCCGATACAGTAACAGTGGTCCCGCTGTTATTTTGTGCTCTATAAAAGCAATGGGAGGCAGGTTGATGCAAGTAAAAATTTACTTTTTTGAGGCAAAATCTTTCAAGCAGTAGATAAAGTGTGAAAAATCGCACGCGCTTGCTTTGTTGGAATGAAACCGATTACATAAAATGCTGGAAAAATCCGCTTGCTGCAGGCAGGCTAAATATCCAATCAGCGGAGGATGAATGATGGTCGGCTATCGAAGTTTTTTACCCGGAATAGGCTTTTGGCTGGTATTGCTCAGCACAGGTTGGAGCAGCAATTTGTTTGCGGCTGAGCCTGCTGCAAGCGGGGATGACGGCGTTAAAGTGCACCGCGATGTGATTTATGCCCGGCCTGCCGGGCAGCCGCTGGCACTGGATATCTATCAGCCGGAGCGGCCGGGCATCCGGGCGCTCATGCCGGTCTTGCTGATTTTTCATGGCGGC
>JACCDS010386536.1_pt1 | contig 20176 bp, 14 predicted proteins | sample 7446441 | NCBI WGS metagenome assembly JACCDS01 (sample SAMN15323445, study PRJNA562643) | freshwater metagenome | isolation source: river surface water | place: USA:Blue River Watershed | collected 2017-08-17
AACTCCCGCCATTTGGTGTCCTGACCGCTGCGACGCACAGCTGCTGCCTGAGCCTCTAGTAACTTCAAAGTGTCAATTTCTATGCGGAGCTCTTCGATCGAGCGCGCAGCAGTTGCTTGATCAACAATTTGAGCCTCGGCTTGCTCAATTTCATTCTCCGGCGCGTCCTCGAAATCCTCTTGATCCTCGATATCCATTGCCGGGACCGATGTGGCCATTATTGGCCCGACTTTTCCACCGCGCTGTAAAAGTTCGAGTTCGCGCAAACGACTCTCAAGTCGCTCACGTCTTCTTTGAATGGATTTGTAAATGGCCTCTGGAGATGACGCTAGGCGACGTTGCAGAATCGTTAGTGCAAAACCAACCGTTCCGGCTCGCTTATCGTTTTCTAAAGCTTCGGCGCGGTTGAATTCTTCTCTAACGTAATCTGTGACTGCCTTATAAAGAGCAGCTTCTGAATCTGAAAGCTTGAATGGCAAGGTGTGGGCGACACGTGGCGGAAATAGGGGCTTGCCGTCAAACTTTCTTAGATTCTCCTTGACCATTCTGCGCATCAAGTCTGAAACATCCGAGGTATGAACTCCGTCTCGAAAGCGACCCTCAAATCGATCCCCATCAAGCAGCGCCATAAAGAGTTGGAAGTCTTCCTCCTTACCATTGTGAGGTGTAGCCGACATCAGGAGGAAGTGGCGTGTGAGAGTTGAGAGCGTTTGCCCCAAACGGTAGCGCTTTGTGTACTTCGCTTCTCCACCAAAAATGGTCGCAGACATCTTGTGCGCCTCGTCGCAGACTATCAAGTCCCATCGGCAATCAGGCGCCATTAGTTTTTGCTGAACATCCTCATTGCGAGATAGCTTGTCTAAGCGTGCAATTGCGAGATCCGTCTCCATGAACCAGTTTCCGGTTCTTGCGGACTCCATGCTGTCGTTTGTGAGAATCTGAAAGGGAAGGTTAAATCTACGGTAGAGCTCGTCTTGCCACTGCTCAGCAAGGCTTCCAGGGCAGACAATCAGGCAGCGTTGCAGATCGCCCCGGGCCGCCATCTCTTTGATAAGTAGCCCTGCCATGATGGTTTTGCCGGCACCAGGGTCATCGGCCAGTAGAAACCTCAATGGCTGACGGGGCAGCATCGCCTCGTACACAGCCGTGATCTGGTGTGGTAAGGGCTCAACTAACGATGTGTGTACCGCTAGAACCGGGTCAAATAAGTGGGCTAGCTGAATACGCTGGGCCTCGGATACCAGCCTAAACAGAGAGCCATCCCCATCAAAGCTCCAAGGACGGCCAGTTTCGACAACTTCTATCTCTGCCTCATCGTGGCGGTAGAGCAGCCGGTTTTCTGGCCTGCCGTCAGGTGCTTTGTAGGTGAGTTCGACCGCTTCAGACCCAAACCATTGGACGCTTATAACTGTCACGAGCGCGTTTGGGATGATTCCGCTCACCGAAGCGTCCGGCTTTAGATCTTCAAGTCGTGCCATTTACGTTTTGTTCCGGTTACGGTTACTTTTTTGGTTCTCAATCCACCCTTGGATATCCTGCAGCTGGAATCTCCAGGTACCTGCCACTTTAAAGCCGGGCAGCTTCCCTTGCTGGGCTAGGCGGTAGATCGTCTTTTCATCCACGCTCAAAAAGCCTGCAACGTCGCGGACAGTCATGGCTGGTGGAGGCTGTTCAGCCACTGGTGTTCTCCCACATAATGGATATGATCAGTATAGTGGAAGTTAGGGCAAGCCAGTCCAATCTATGCAAAAAGATCATGATGCTGTGCGGCAGTATCACTGGGTTAGCCACCCGTGCTTACGGCGCCACTCGAGTCCCTAAGTCTAGAGGCGTCTTAATGAGAGATAGACCAACACCGCAGTTCACAAAGAGCCTTCCATCCGAGAAGAAAATCAGTCTCGCAGAGGCTGAACGAGCCATCTACATCGACTTTGAGGGGTTTGAAAAGGATGCGCCAGCACTCTTAGGTGTTCTAATTGATGGGGCCTTTGAGCAAATCATTTTGGACGAGAAGTTCCAAGGGGCAGCGAGTTACCAGAATCCCATGCGCTTCGTCCCGGGTAAGCAGTTAATAAGCGAGCTACTCGATCGATCAATAAAAGAGGACAGGAGAATCGTTGCATTCAGTGCTCACGAGAAAGAGCAATGCATGAGGTGGTACCAAATTGATATTAGTAAACAGTATGTGAACGCAAGGATCGTGGCTCGCATGCTGTCCAAAGGTATTGAGCGCGAGGAAAAGCCGAGGACGCTGAAGGAATACGAGCAATTGACTGGTTTTGTGCGAAAGAAGGATACAGGTCAAAGACTCAATACAAAGTGTTTACGTGAAGCATTGAAAGACTTAGAACGATATGGGGCGCTCCTGAATAAAGGCAGACGGACTGGTTGGACAAAATTGCGTGAACATAACCGGCAGGACGTTGAAGCCATGAAGCACATTGTGATGGCAACGTTTAACCCCAGTATCAGCACTAATTAACCAATATGCGCACGCGTGCGCACGCACGTATGCATGCGCGCCATATTCACCGTCGAACAGAGTTTCAACAATTGCAGAAAGCCTCTCCTTGACCCGGTAGCAACGGCATCCATAGCTTGAAAAAAGGCAATTCGCCGATTTCCACTATGGAGGCTGTATGGCACGAACCCCTTTCCCAATTCGAGAACGCAACTGGCTCGGTGGCCCGGTTGATATAAAAAATCCTAAGTGGGTGCACCAGAACCTGCAGATCTACGGCGACGCAATTCCCACAATTGCGGCCGCCTTTGGGACTGACGACCCCTTTACTGCGCTGAACTACCCCGAGGACCCGTTCACCCAAAGCATTGAGAATTGGTCGGCACGGCCCTGCCAGGTCGATGATTCGTACCTAATTTCGTATGAAACCTCTTTAGAGCCCGCTACCGCCTTTTGCGATTTCTTAGCAAACCAATACGGGCTGCAGGTGCGCTGTGAGTACATCATGCCTTTTGAGGTTAAGGCCCGGTATCACTACGCGAATTGGAAAAAACGGGTCGTTCAGTATGACGGCCTTGGAAACCGGATCTAGAATCGATCATGGACAAAAAAGTGACACAAGATCACCCGGTGAGCCACGAGGCAGATCAATATAAGGTTGAAATTTCGTAACGGGAGATGAAAATTGGCTAAGTCAAAGATGCAGAGAGTTGAATTGTGTACTTTTTATGACATTGATCTTCACTGCCCTTTTTGTGGGCAAAAGGTGGTGAACTATGGTGCCGACGGCTCCGAGCCAGGGGTGATCCCCTGTCCTCATACAGTCTTTTCAGCTTCAGACGAGGGCTTTGACTACCGCTCCCCTGAGTTCAATGCCTTCTTCAAACTCGATGAAGATGACGACGTTGATGTTGATGATTTAGGTTTTGATCATATTGATGCCATGACGGATGCGTTTGAGACCTTGGACGGTATTAAGTTTGCTCAGTATGTCGGTCCACCCGGAGGAATGGGTGGTTACGTAGGGTTTGCGCCAATCGATACCGAGTAACTCTTCCGAGAACAAAACCCATGAATCTCCCAAGCACAAGTGAGTTACCCGCGCTACGCAAAGGTCTGAGAAAACAAAAGGTCCCCAAGGTCTTTGACGGAATGTGGAGTAGTGAGCCTGGTATTGGTGGCGTGAAATTCACCTCAGATGCTGAGGACTTCAGAGTTGAATGGGTTAGCTTCGACGGTGACGTAAGGTCAGAGCTCAAGGAGGCGAGCTGGTGCGCGCTCTGCACTGATCCCGATTTTGAGCACCACCGTCTGGAGATCGGATTCATATTCTCTCGGCTTTTAGAGATCCACGCCCAAAAAGTAATGGACTCTATTGGACACCCCATTACGGCATTCCAGGAGGCAGAGCCTTACAGAGCAGAGGCTAAGCGATGGAAACACTGGGCACTCGTGCCAGCAGGGCATATGCTTGGTGTCAAGTAGACACTTTGCACAACCAAATAGACTGAGTTAAAGTGGAGTCAGCATCAAGAGTTGGGTTGACGCCCATACCAACCTGCCCGCCGGGCAAGGTGGGTCGCGGAAGCGGATGTGGCCTGTTCAGAGGCAACCAAGCGTGCAAGCGTCGACCCTCCTCAGAAATGGAGGGTTTTTTGTTTGTGCAGTCCGAATTAGACGCTTCTCTCGTCACCGCCTACCGTGAGACCGAGTATCAGGTCACGGAAGGGGAACCGTTTGTGCTCAAAGTCGATGAGCCATGCCCCGCGCTACTTGGTCTTTACAGAGCCAAGAGTGTCTCGTGCGCCGCCTTCATCACGGCTTGCAACCCTTTTAGTCGTGAGCTAACCGACGCCGAGAACGCAGTACGGCAGACCGAACTGGCTTCCGAGCTTAAGCTCAGGAGCCTCAGTTACCTTAAAGGCGTTGGTCAGCACCCCTCGAATGATTGGCCCGGCGAGCCAAGCTTTCTTGCTCTGGGGCTTGCCCTCGAGGTAGCCAAGTCGCTCGGCAAGGTCTACGAGCAAAACGCCATTATTTGGTGCGGCGCTGATGCCGTGCCCAACTTGGTGTTGTTGAGATAACCCACGAGCATGGTCCACTCTGCAGTTTTGGACTGGGGGGATTTGATCCAGATTGCCGACCCCGACGCCTTGTCGAATTTGGCTAAACAGGAGATTCAAATGGAAAAGAAATTGTTTCGCCGCGAGGTTCGGCTTGGGGCAGCCTCAAACTTTGAGACTTTTCTCACTGTTCGCGAGCTAAGCGCGCCTGCCGATACGGTTGAACTAAAGTTTGAAACTGTGTTTGCTGGTGCAAAGGACTCGCAAGCCCGGCAAACCAAGGCTCAGTTTTTTGTCACGACGGCAGAATTGACAAAGATAGGAACCGCGTTGACGGTTTGTAAAAACAATCTGAACTAGGTGACATATGAGTAAATCACTCGACGAACTAGCTTCTTTTATCGGATCTGACATTGCCGATCCAACGGGCCCGAATGCAGAGAAACCACCACGGTCAGCGCGGCACGTAGCGACCGTCTCTTGGTCATGGAGCCCGGCACACTCAATGCTGTCTGAATATCGAATTGCGGCTGATAAGGATCGCAAAAGTTGGAATTTATTTGAACTTAGCTACGACCAAGACAGCGGTAAACAAATTGGTGCCCGAGTGGCAACCGGTTCTCCATACAAGGGGGTTGATGCGGAAAGGGCTGCATACCTATTGTTGAGAGTCACTTGGCAGGCTGAGATAAATTTATGGGACTTCGATCCAGCAGGGTTTGAAGTTAATCAATCAGGGGTTTTAACAGAAAATGACCTCCTTGATCTAACCCAGGATATCGAGTGGATTACACGATCAAGTTGGCTGAAACTTCAATCGAATCAAGCACTAGATTCTTTAAGGTTGGAATTGTCAGGGGCAATAAATGATCAGACTGTAGAGACTCTTGATGAAGTTGAGGCATGTGCCAGAGACCTAGGGCTACCCACAGATTTTCTCGAATTGACAAAGCATTATGAACTCAAGCAACCCTGCCTATTAACCTTAGTGAGCCTCCTGGTGAGAGATGCGACATTACTTCGGAGCGAGAAGGCGCGGATTGGGCAACAAAATATAGAAAGGCTTCGACACGAGATCGATCTTCTAGTCAGCGAGCTCGACGATCAGAAGGGCCGTGGTGGGGGCATGATGATTCCTTCAGTTAAGTCCAGAGCAAAAAGTTTTCTGGAGAATTATGTCGCAGAGCATGGCATACTGCCCTCTGGCGAACATGTAATTCATAATTTTTTCAAGATGACTCTTGACTTTGACAAGCTCAGGGAAAGGCACTTGCTGTAGTCTGACTCAACTATAGGCTTCCGTTTTTGGCGAAGCGTCAAAACTCCCGCAGGCTTGCCCGCAAACGTTAGCAAGATCAGCATCCCGTGAACCCTGGTCAAGCGGTAGTTCAGGAAACGCCTGGGACTTTCCGCCACTGATAGAGAAGAGCCAAGGCGAGAGATCCACCTCACCACGCTGGCATTCTGTCAGTGATCGCGTCTTGGTATGCACTGACCGTCGATGAGCTATTTCTAGAGATGTTTGGTCTAAAAACTAAATTTCATTATTTTCTGACTATATACGTTAAACCTAAGAAAAATCTCGAAGTTATTGCTCTATTCGTAACAAAGATATTTACAATTGCGCTCATCACGCTGAAGGAAAAATAAACCAATTCATTGAACATTAAAGAACTTTGTTTGGAGGCACTTTGACTGAAAATGTCCAGAGGTTGCTTAGCGAACTGGCTAAGCTTGTTGCAGAGCGATTGGCCCTATGGCTGCCCGCTGTTGGCGGTGATGCCTGGTGGAAATTTTATGTCTTTCAACAACTCTCGATCCCGCAGCAGAAGTTACTCTCAGATACAGAGGGATCAATTAATGAATTAGATTCATCAGCAGTATTCAGAGTTCTAAGTCGCAACTGGAAGGAGTTATCAAATCACAGAATGACCGGATTAAAGGCTTCTGGACACAAGTACGCCAAAGAGGCGCTAGATATCCGAAATGAGCTTGCTCATATGCCAGTCGGTGCCATTATTGAGATGCAAGACGCCTTGCGACATCTGGACACCATGAAACGGCTTGCGCAGAGTCTCAAAGCGTCCGAGGAGCTTATTACTTCGATTGACCGGGTCTACAGAGAAGTACTCCTGGGTTCGGTGGGAGACACCGAAAACAAAGAAGCGCAAAGCGATGACCATGTAGTACCAGACGCTCGCTCTAATTTTTTAGACAATGAAGTTTCAGAGCCCAAAAAGCCGGCCGCGAATTCTGAAGGGAAATCAGCGGAAACTTCACTAGTTAACCTACCGCCAGGTTCCGTAACAAAGTGTCTAGAAACGACCGCCTATATAGGAATTGATTTCGGTACATCTACCACCGTAGTCTCCGCCGTTCAGCTAAATCCAACGACGGGACTAACAACGCTTAATCCTCTTGCAATCGCGCAGCCGACGCAGTATGGCGATTTGATAGAGCACTACCTTGTAGACAGTGTTCTTACACAACACAAGGGAAAGGTACTATTCGGCACGGAGGCCGCGCGCTTAAAGGTAAAGTATGTTGAGGGTGAGGACGTATTCTCCTCCTTCAAGATGATGCTTGGGCTTAATTTGCCGAACCGTTATCCAAACTCCAAGGTGAAGAACTCTACAACTGGAAAAACAATACAAACTCCTCAAGACGCTGCAACAGAGTTTTTCTCTCTTCTTCGGAAGGCCACCGAATCCGCTATAAAGTCACAACTCAGTACTTCTTCAGTTAAGTACGCGATATCGGTGCCGGCCTCATTTGAGGCTAACCAGCGCCAAGATCTCTTAGCCTGTCTGAATGCCGCCGGATTTCCAATAGAGTCATCAAGCCTAATTGATGAGCCAAATGCCGCTTTTTTAAGCTATTTGCATGACACCTGGCAGTCAAACTCTGACTTCTGTTCACAAACTGAGAAAAACGGGCCAAAGCGAGTCCTCGTCTTTGATTTCGGCGCAGGAACTTGCGATATCTCCATTCTCCAACTCACTATAAAAGGACAATTAGTCTCATCGAGAAATCTTTCTATTTCCAGGTTTATGGCCCTTGGTGGAGATGACATAGATCGCGTCATAGCTAAAAAGTGTCTCTTGCCAATGGTAGCTTACTCAGACATCAGCTTTTCTCCCACTCAGCAAGAACTTAACGAGCGAATAATCCCATGGCTTAAGCCAGCCGCTGAGGAGTTGAAGATCGCCTGTACAGATGAACTCAATCATAGACAGGAGAGCCGATTTGAAGTTGCGCGAGATATTGACTTTGAAGCAACCGTAGGGGCGCCGGAGCCCCTGAGAATGGGGGGTATTGAGGCCAAACTACACAATCCCGCCCTCAGAATGGCCGACTACGTCGACATACTGCAGTCATTCTCCGAGATAACCGAGTTTGACGAGAGAGATTCAGAAGGCGAGGCAGTAGTAGGAGAGCCAAAAAGCATTATCGCCCCAGTAAATAACGCCATAGGAAAAGCCGGCTTAGAAACCAGCGATATTGACGCCGTTCTGTTTATTGGTGGTAGCGCAAAAAGTCCACTCGTTCGTCGTGCGGTAATGGATATATTTGACACAAAAACGGAGGCTCTTGTTCCGAGTAATCTTCAGGCACATGTTTCAAAGGGTGCTGCACTACATTGCCTCGGACACTATGCGCTTGGAATAGATTTCGTTCAACCAATAACGAGCGAGCCAATCTTTCTCATCACCCGCGGCGCGAGCTTAAAACTTGTGATGCCTGCTGGTAGCCCGGTACCTTCCGATACACCTTTTACTGAAATAGTGAGAGTTGGTCGGAAAGGGCAGCGACAAATCGAGCTACCGATCTGTGTCAGTAATGAAAATAAGCTGCTGGGAATGTTGCGAATCGAATCTCCAGACTCGACGGGTTTCTTAAAAGACGAACCAATAACGTTGTCCTGCAGATTAACGCATGACAAGCTTTTCGAAGCCATTGCCTCAATTCGGGGCATAACGAAGCGCACGATGCTAACTAATCCACTTAGCAACAGGGAGCTCAGTGAGGTCGAGCAGCTTGCTTTAGAGGCAAAACAAGCATTCCAAGAAGCCCTGCTTGCGAATAAGGGAGTTCCGACCGCAGCCATGCTTCTCACTTACGCTGAGGCCTTAAAGAAGGCTGAAAACTATTCTGAAGCAGCCGATTATTACGTTCAGCTAGAGACACTAAATGGTTCGAATCATGCCACGAACATCTGTTTTTGTATGGCAATGGCAGGCAATCGAAAAGAGTCTCAAAAGTGGGCGAAGATTGCATACGAAAGAAAGCCCACGGAAGTTACGTGTTACAACTATGCCCTTAGGTTCTCGATTGAGGATAGTGCAATGTATGAGAAGCTCTTGCGTGAAGCCCTCAGTTACAAGCCGGACTACGCACCTGCCTTACGACTACTCGGTGATTTTCTTATGAATTCTGGCCAGAGCGACGGAGCCGAGTATCTAGAGAAGGCGGCGGATTCCTTAGCAGCTTCAATAAGGAGCCTATACGCTAATGCTCAAGATTGCGAGAACCTCGAGCATCTTGCTGAGCGACTTGGGCGCGACGATCTAGTCAAGCTCGCTCAAGGCAGAAAGTCACTACTCGTAGGTGCGCGCCGTCCATTCCAGGAAGAGAACCTCGCGATTGGGGAGCTTCTTCAGGTAACAGCGCAAAGATAGGGAGTACCCATGCATTGGAAGCCAGATTTTCTAAAAATTGACGATCACCAGCGGCAAGTTATTAAAGAGTCGGTCGACTCGATAATCAGCCGAAAGGGAACGCATGTAATTCCATGGATTTCAGGTTTCGCGGGTAACGGAAAATCTGTCGTGCTCGTATTTGCTATGGAAAATATAGCTGATCTAGAACCCACTGCGTCAATTGCCTTTATCACTTATACGCACGCCCTTAAAGACCTCGTAAAAAGTAGCCTTCTTCCAAAGCATCAGAATCGAATTCACGTATCAACCCACACTTCTTTCTTGTCTGATGACGAGTCCTTTGACTACGTTTTTGTCGATGAGATTCAAGACTTAACGAGCGCGCACCTGAAGCGAATCTCCAATCTCTCAGGGAGAGTCGTTTTTGCTGGCGACTTTGCGCAAACAATTTATCCCGATACAAAACCTATTACGCAAAAGGAGCTAACGGCCTCGTTCGAGGTTCGAGAGTATAAGCTCACAAAGATGTATCGCTTAACCAAGCGAGTCGCTGAGATCGTTGGAAAACTGATTAAAAGTACTTTTTCTGTTGGGCTAGAAACGGGCCTACAAAAAGAAATTCCAATTCGTCTTTTCCGTTTTGACTCTCAAGATGAAGAATTTGATTGGGTCTGGGAAGAGGCGCAAAATTATGCAAAACCAGGCGAACCTAGTGTTATTTTGTTTCCACACAAGAGACTAATAGCAGATTTCATGCAACACATCTCGGATAAATACAACTTGGGAAAGATTCCTAAAGTTGGGACCGGACCGGATCCATACGAGGGAATCAATTCTTTTTTAGATGACATTCCCGGGGGCGTGTCGTTGCAGTATTTTGGGAAAGGTAGCGGGAATGAAGCGCTTCTCAAATCGCGCCAAAAACGATTTGTCTTGATCATGACCTACTACAGTGCAAAAGGCCTCGATTTCAGAGCAGTGTTTGTTCCAGCATTAACGAAAAAATTATGGTTAGCACATGATAAGGCAATACTTGCTGATTCAGAAATCGAGCAGAAAGTGCTTTTCGTTGCATTGACTCGCAGTAGAGAAGCGCTTTTCTTGACTTTTTCCGGCAACACGCCACATCAACTCGTCACAAAAATGGGGCTTGACTACACTGATTTCGAATCTACAGACTACTAATGTCATACATTCTTCTTCATATTAATGAGTTTAGCTATTTGCTTTTCTCCGGCGGGCTACGAGCTCAAAAAACTCGCTTTGTTGACTTGTCCGCCAACGAAGATCCGATTGAGATCTTTCGTTTATCCGGGTACGTGAAATACTCATCTCCCGAGTCATACATGCTCTGCTGCACAAAGACGACCGTGTCAGACACGCGCAAGCTTTCCGATAATGTAGAGGAATTGCGTCTTCAAATGGAGGAAGTGTCGGAGTTCATTCCCCTCACCTCGCAAGCAAAAATTTTGCTTCAACCTGTCCTTCAGAGAACTCGGTTAAATGTTTCGGAACCCCGCTTTGAATCTTTGTGGCATAAGTTTGTCGATGAGGAGATATTGAGCGAGCGAAAGTCTGCAGCAGTCAAATTTGTCGGCTTATTTGGTTGTGAAGAGATTAAGAGAGTTAATTGGGAGCCACCGAGCAATCTTTACAGCTTTATGCTTAAAGACCTTGGGACAGGCCTAAACGAAATAGAGCGGCGTTTTGAAAGTTCTGAGCTCGGAGTCTTTGAGTTTTGCGTTCGATTTGCGCATGAACATGATGCGGTCTGGCGAAGAGATGAACCATCATATGCCAACCTTAAAAAGGTCAGGATCGATGAACTAGCAGGTAAGAAGTTGGCGCTATATTCTTTTCTACGATCCCCAAGGGTTTGCATCGCCCTTCGTGAGTTTGAGAATGAATCAATCGCTCGGTTTGGATATTCTCCATTCAGTCTCGTCCCATTCTTCGAATTTTATCGAACGCATTCTCGAGCAAACGGCATAAACTTCGAACAAGTTCGCTCAACCATTGAGCTTCTCTTAAGTTATGGCCGCATTGATGACGCATCAGATTATGCACACCTAGTGGGATACTGGCTTGGATTGGATGAAGTAGTACCCGCGACCTACTTCATCCAAAACATTCAATTTCCAATGTTCAATAGCGATTTCTCCCCGCCGTATCCAAAAAGCGAAAATCTTAACGTTAGCCCGCCGAATGCCGTTGAAGATTTATTCACCTTGAAGGAAGAAGCCCAGACGAAACCGACAGATTTGCTTGCTAACATTGAACCGAGTGTCAACGCTCAAGGCGAGATCTTTACTACCGTGGTCGACAAACGGAATATCGAAGTCGACGAAAGTCAAGCTGCGCAAGATTCCTCGCTCACGAGCCTAAATGATAAAGACCAGACTATATCGATCCCAGCGGAGGAAGCGGCCGCGCAGCCTATCAGACATGAGATTTCCGCATCGGATTCAAGTTTGGATGCTTCTGACTGCACCCCAATTGACCCAGCTCAACAATCAAGTTCACCGAATGTTGGCGAAACGGCAGTAATTAACGCACCCTCGGATCATCACAAGAGATCAGCCAAGCACAGTCGAGGCCCCAAAATTAAAATCGCTGATTTGAATAGCGATTCCAGTCAATCACCGGTGGGCAGGGAATCCGGTCCTTCGAACGAGGCGTTTGATGCTCCGAACCCGACTGCAGCCATAAGTAACAAGCCGGAAAAATCAAGAGGGAAAAACTCGCGGAAAGTAGAAAAAAAGTAACTTAGCGGATTTGTCTATTGGCGACACACTCGCAACCGGTAACACCACATACTCGAGTAACGACCCTTAGCTTCATTTGCCGAACGGGCCTGATACTCTCGAGCTCAGAATAATTATAATAGCGCGTCCCAAAGTCACTACCCGCAGGTTGTAATACCCATCCCAGACACCAACTGTTCGTAATCTTCTTGCCCAAGTTCCATCGGCATAAGCATTGTTTGACTGAGGGCGCGCTTCCGCGACATGAGTTCATTCAACTTTAAATCAAAACTTAACTCCGGAGCCTCTGAGCTAATCGCCATCGGATAGTAGACATGAACATCTTTAGTCTGACCAATTCGATAAGCGCGGTCCGAGCACTGGTCTTCAACGGCTGGGTTCCACCATCTGGAGAGGTGAATGACATGATTAGCAGCAGTTAATGTAAGTCCAACGCCGCCGGCCTTTGGAGACAAAAGCATGACATCAAAGCTACCACCATTTTCTTGAAAGAAATCTACTCTTTTTTGTCGATCTTTTGCCCCAACTGAACCATTAATAACCATTGGAAGATCCGGGAGCCCATAACGACGCTGAATTAACAGGGGTAATTGATTTGTACTCTGAATATCAAGGGACTCTATAAACACAAGAACCTTCTCTTGTTTCTTTTGTATTTGATCCAACAGCTCGAATAACCCGATAAATCTTGCCGAATCCGCGGGATCAAATCCTTTTCCATCTACCAGGCCGGGATGAAGAGAAATCTGACGCAACGATTGAATCAAACCCAAAGTCCCTTGTGGACCCTTGAGATTACTCAATGCAATTGCTTGTTGGTAAGCGGCGAGCTGACGCGCTGGCATTGCTTTCTCAATTACATGCTCATGCTTTTCCGGTAAGCCTTTCAGCTTCTCAGTCTTTAGCCGCCGGAGCATTAACGATGGCTCTTTCAGTCCGATTTCGGATTCATTTTGCCAAAGATGTTCTCTTAATTTTTTTAATTGCTCTGGCTCGGGATTAGCCTCAAAACGTTTACTGAATGACTTTAAGTCTTTCAGTGCACCGGGCTGGCAGGTATCCGTGATACACCACAAATCCGCGAGGCGATTTTCAACTGGCGTTCCAGTCATAGTGATCACGAAATCAGCATTAAGCCCCTTTGCTGCCGATGTCATGGCCGTCGCTGGAGACTTAATCTTTTGCGCTTCGTCGAACACGATAGCAGCAAACTCCACAGCCCCGAACGACAACTGATATTCCGTTACCGCCTCGTAATTGGCAAGAACCCAAGATGCTCTGCTTAACTCAGCTGTGTCCAGAGAGGCGGTCCCACTTATATGGGATCCTCGTTTTAGGAAGCCGAGCGCTGGTCCAAATGCCTTCAATGGCTCGCCAAGGGTACCCACGTCTAAGTGCAAGTGGTATTCCTTCTCCCAGTTCATCAGCAAACCAACAGGAGCAACAACTAGCATCGGCCGCTCTGGAACCAGGCCGCTAGTCATTTGCTCACGTATCCAAGCCAAGAAGGCTAAGGCTTGGTACGTTTTCCCTAATCCCATGTCATCAGCAAGAAGACATCCCTTGGAGCCTTGCTGCCAGTGTTGCTGTAACCATCTGATACCAGACTCTTGATGGATCTTTGGTGGAGTCTTTAGGCAATAAGGCATGCCCACCACACCCGCTCTTGGGGCTACTTTGACCCTACAGAAGTCGTCATGCTCAAAATTGGTTTCGATAACAAGAACAAGTGGATTCTTCTTTTCTTTCTTCTCCTTGGAAGGATCGCGCCCAGGATTCTGCGACAAAGCCTTCTCTAGCTCGCCTAGGCTCCGTAGGGTATCTGTAGTCGCTGGAATCCGAGTGTCTTGGCCAATTAGGACGGATTCCTCACCTCGTTCAATTGCCGAACGCACATCTTCGATTGCCTGTGTCACTTCCTCTTTTGAAAGCTGGACATCTTTGTCGCCAATTCGAAACCCAACTTGAGTAGTTGCCGCACCAGTCCAATCAATAGGAGGAATCTTTACCCATGGCACTATGGGAGGTACCCATGATGCCAGTTTCATCACCCGATCTGAATATTTGTCAGTCTCAATAAAATCTAGGGCAGTATCTTCCCCCAAATCTTGTCCGAGCAACTCTCGTAGTACGCCGGTTGGGTTTAAAACCAGCCGTCTACGTTGTTCGGCGTTTGCTGCTCTTGTCTTTCGAACTGCGGTAAGCTGCTTCGCCAGTTCCGGAGTTAGCGTAATGAACGCTCCCTCACGTAACGGGAACACAGTCTGACCTTCTGCCAGAGAATCTAATCTTGAGACAAAAAGTGCATCATCATCCGGCACAAGAAGTGTTTCACCGCTAAGGGTGCTAATGCCGGCCTCTTGTTGACCGGCAGGATCGACACTCTTTCGCATCAATCGAGGAATTACATCAGGATCCCCGTTTGCGTCAGGGACAAAATTTAACGTAAACGCATCCGCTGAAATCACCCTCAAACTTCTCAAGAAACTATCGGATAAGTTTGAAGAAAGGTCGTCTCCTAAATGTTTGCGAATCGCCGCCCAGCCCTCAAACTGGCCTTCAATACTGTCAGTCCGTGCATTAAATTGATTAACCAGGTTAAGAATCGTCCAGTAGGGTTCCTTCAACAAAAAAGGCTGCCCTTTGAAATCCATGAGTAAGCCTTTTATCTGCGGTGCAACAGATAGGGCGATCGAAGTGCCGACCTTCATCCAGCGTGTGTGAATGACGGTTCCCATTTGACCCAATCCGGCTGTTAGCCGGAGGTCTAGCGGAAAAGGGACTGCCGGTGGAAGGTTTGCGAGTCTTGTCGTTGAATCTGGCCAGTTTGCAACGAAAGTATTCGGGATGTGATAAGTGGTGCGATCGCTTGTAAAACCAAGTTTCTCGACGTCATCCATCAGCTGCGCCGCAAGGGGCAAAAGGCCATCTTCAACGTCCCGTGACCAGAGATTTAGGGGCTCATCCAACTGTACATTTAGCCCAAGGTCATCAAGTCTGAAAGCAATAGCCATGATTAGATTCCTAACTTGTTTCGAATGAACTGAGACGCTGTAGATTGCCACCAACGAGTTTCTGAGTGCAGATGCGGCAGCCCCTCATCATGAACGACTCCCGTATTGGAGCGAAACGGCAATGATTTGAATTGCAATTCGCTTGCATCATAGCTACGTGCATAGAGCTTTGGTATGCCCCTTCGGGAGATCTCAGCAACTCGCAGTTTCCCGTTATGACTCCACTCACAGAATAGAAGATCACCCATGCGCATCATTAGTACGCTTTGACCTTCATCATATTTCCCATAGAGATGTGCGTAAGACAGATCAGCCCCACGATAGTTTCTATTAACGTATCGATGTGCATCAGGGCCAAGTACTGCCCAAGCCTCAGATATGTATCCGTTTTTGTAGTAAACAGCCCAAAACTCTTGTCGAAATGACCATATTGTGTCTGCTGTATGTCGAAGGACGTCAAAGAAAATATCCAAAGTACGGCCAGTAAGCCAACGCAAAAGCACAGCCTTTGCATTTGGGTCTACTTTCGCCCATGCAAACCCTTCAAATCTTGGGTCACCGAGCTTTGCAACACAGACGTCACTTATTTTTCTCTTGGATCCAGCATCAGGGTCTTTGTCTACCCAGGGAAGCAGCAGAGCATTTGCCAGTTGCGCTCTCAACTCGGCACTCAGGGATCCGTCGACCTGTTCTGTCCAGCCTAATATGGTGTCAATATTAATGATATCGGCATACGTCTTTGCGGGGAGACGCAGGGCAGCGGCGTAAATGTGCATACCTAATGCGGTATCTTTAAACCCAGACCAGAGTCCGAGTGAGTTGTAATACCGCTCAATATCAACCTTTCCTCTGACACTTAGCATGTAGTCCTGAGATACCGATTTCCCTACTTTTTCAGGATCAAAGAAATCATATTCCTCATGCAATTTTGAGAGTTTCAATAACGAAACGCTTTTTTCGCTGCAGTTTCTTGCAACAGTGCGAAGGTTTGCTGAGAGAGTTACAAAATCCGGTAACCCGTAATTAAATTTTGTGACGTAAGTATGTAAGATCGGCGCAAGAATCCTCTTTGTTCGGGATGTCTCCTCGAGGTTAAGATTTTTTATTTCTTCGTAATATCGGCTAACGATATCAGGGGCACTATGTATATCCCGCTTTGAATCGAGCCACATTGCATAAGGGATCCGCCGTTTTACCGAGCTTCGTAAATTCGAATAATCAAGCGGTGAGATATGAATACACTTGTCGTAGACTCTTTCTCCGAGACTCCGAAAATCCGCCGGAGGGGGAATACCAGCCCCGGCTGTTTTTGTATAAGCCTCTAATTTCGGGAATCCAGGTGGAAGCTCCTCAAACATTACTTCAGGCGTTCAGTGACTGCTCTTGGGATTTGGGCTGCACTGCCAATTGCATCTGGATCCTCGTAGCTTAGGATAAACCGCAGTTCTACGCGCCGATCACGTGCCTTAGCATCAGTAGCCCCGGAGTCCCGACTACCCGGTCGTCTTGATGGTCGAGTATCTGCGTATGACGCGACCCCTAATAAAGGGTTACCTTTTTTATTGCGAAGCCTTCCTAACTCACTACGCCCAAGTTCTTCGAATACGTATCGAGCACGGTCTAGGCCGAGATACCAGTTATTTCCTCGCGCTTCGTCGGCATACTGAACCGAATCAGTATGACCCTCTACCATTACAGTCTCTAGCTCGACACTCTTTTTATTAAGTTTTTGACACTCTGAGGATCGTTGCCTTCTTTTATCAACAAAGCAAGGAATCACGGTAGCAAGGACGTCGCGAGTCCGCTCAATCGCCTGCAAGGCTTCTTCTCTAGGGACTTTTTTTCCAGTATCAAATAACGCATCAGCAGGAAGAGCAATCACGCCGCTATCAGGATCTAATTCGACCTGGACCCCTTTGTCACGTAACCGTTTGCCAATCTCTACCACCATAGAACTTACCGGATCAGTCTGACTACCAGGCGAATTTGGATTATCAAGTCTATTTTTAATGGCAAGGTAAACAACCATAATGATAAAGATGAATAAGATGCCAATCATCAAATCGGCCGAGGATGCCAAGTATCCCTCTCCCGATTCCGTACGTTCAGCCCTAATTTGCCTTCCGCGTCCGATTAGCATCAGCGGCGACCTTTATTGAGTTCTTCTAGAAAGTCCTCGAGACCATCAATTAGCTCAGAAACGGTGCTATTCAAAGATCCTATTGCCTTCGCTAAGTTTTCATCTAGGTTGGAGTGTAAGGAAACGAGTTGTTCAGAGTAGTTTTTGACTCCTGTAGTCATTTCTTTCGTTGTCTCAGCCATAGTCTGAGCAGAGTTACGGAACTCTTGATTTGCCGTAGTAAGAGCACCAGAAAGTGTATTTGCAGCGCCGGTTACCGAAGACACAACATTTCCTTGCTCCGTAACAATCGCCTTCAGATTTTCTGTACTTGACTTAACGTTGTTTGCGGCAGCGCTGAAATCTCCACTCACAGACTGGATACTCGAAACCAAAGATCCAACTTCGGCAGCGGTAGTTCCTAATTGACTCAGTAACAGTTGAAGCTTTGTGAATCCACTATTTCCCTCAACGGCAGCGCGCTCAATAGTTGCGTCAAAATCATTAACCGTTGCTTTCGCGGTAATCATCGCTTGTTCTAAAAGGCCGGCGGCACCCTTAAGGTCCGAGGCACCCGTTGCTAGGGTGGCCTTAAACTCCTCGCCACTTTTCTGAATTGCGGAACCAGCTTGACCACCAGCACCCTCAAGTTTTTCGGCAGCAGACTTAATTTGTTGTGAAACATCAATCAGCGTTTGTCTGAACGCCTCCATTTCCTTTCCAGAATTCTCGCGAATTACGCTTTGAAAATCTTGGAGCATCTTTTTAAGAGCGTCTTCATTCATCGTCCCAACCTTTTCAGTAAGCGCCCTAAGCGCCTCTGAAATAGTTGCAGATAATCTCTCAAAAGCAGGTTGCATCTGACTGCCTAATGCTTTGCCAATCGCTACCGCAAAGTCGGTTTCAAACCTTCGAAGCTGTCCAACTTGCTCCCGATTTTCGTTCAGGAGTTCACCAAGTAGTGCGATTTGGGCCGAGATTGCCGCCTCGCTTCCGGTATCTTCGACGTGCTCGTGCATTGCAGCACAGAAAGCCTCAATTTCATCGTCTAGAGCCTCAAGGTTCCTCCTGCTGAAGTAAGCCCATAAAAGCGAGCAAAGCATTCCGACAATGGAGGTAACGAATTTCCCAGCAGCGTTTCCTAAGAGCCCAGACAATGCATCCTTAACTGCCTGATCATTAGACCTTTGATTAAATGCAGGCATTACCTCAAAAAGCCCAATCGCTAGAAAAGCGAAAGTAAAAAGTAATCCCACCCCAATTAAGAGATTAGGCGCTGCCTCGTACAGCGCAAGATTGACTCGCTTTGCAAGCAAAGTTCGCGGCGTCAGTATCTCTTGATAAAACCTTAAGCTGTATGTCTTTACGCCGAGATCGCCCGGAATTTCAAATAACCCGCTTTGAATTTCTCGGAGAGCGGTTCGCAGGTTTACATCCCGGGTGTTGTCATATGCGTTTATTAACGCCTGCCGTCCGGTTACCGCACTTCCGTTTAGAAAAGATTGAAGCCGTCTTAATTCAGAGACGGTTCTCTGTATTTTTGGCGTCCAGAAGAGCCACGCAACTAAAGCGCCTGCTGCAATAAAAACAGCTGCAGCAATAACTTCAATAGTAAGGGAGTCGTAAAAGTTCAGAATGTTCAAGGTAGGACTCCGTATACTGACAGCAAGCTAATCTGATGCATGAGTAAAATATCTCCAAACTTCAACCAGATTCGTTGAAATTTTTTTGTTTGTTATCGCTAACAAACCAGGATTCACGATCTGTTTTGCGACATAAGCACAGATACGGGTTTATCCAGTTGTGTAGCGCAGCGGCCTTACGTTATTACTTAACTATGTCTAGTGTATCTATTTTTTTGAGCGATCTAAAGCATACCAAGCGATGACTTAATTTTTCAAATTTGAAATCTCATCCAGAAGGGATGTAATCTGGGCTTCAATACGTTGCCGCATAGTCCCTGCCCTTTCAAGGATTTTTTGTGCACCGTTTTTAATAGTAGTCGCCGATGTGTTTAGTTCATCGAAACCCAACAATTCACGTGTTAGCGTCGCCAAGGCACGATCCATCTTTTCAAGGTCTACGGCCAAACCCTCATTTTCGCGAGCGGCCCGTATTACCAACCCCTTAGCCATGAGCATAGCGGCCTGGAGCACTATGTCGGTGCTTCTATCTTCCGCATTCCACACAACAAGGATGTCGTTCTCATAACGCTGAAGCGGCCGAATCTCCCTTGCAAGGGCCGTATCTGCAGATAAAACAAAAATGCCGTAAGAAGCATTCCGGTTTTCCCGTGCTGTGGCCATCTCTTTTCTGATTTCAGAGAGTGTGTAGTTCTCGGCCTCTTTTGCTTCGACTACGACTCTCGCACCAGGCGCCGCAGAATCATCACCCAAAGTGATTACTGCATCCCCCACGCGACAACGCGAGATGATGCCAGTCGTCATCCCGACCGCCTCGACCTCGTCCCCAGATCTATCACTCAAAACCTTTAGAGCGCTGATTACAGCCTCTTCAAAGGCATTACCGTGTTGTACGCCCCGACGCGCCTCTTCTTTGCGTGCCGTTAGGGCAGCAATTGCAGCTGTCACGTTTTGTTGGAATTCCTGGGCGGTACGATTTTGATCTTCTATGAGCTGACGAATCTCACGACGCATCCTTGCAAGCGCCGAGGTATCGTTATCAAGGGTGAATTCGGATTGAATCTGCTCATTCGCAGTTCGGATCTGGCGCAACATTCGATTCAAGGCGCCGTCTTCCTCATCGAGGGAAAACTGTCGCATTACAGTAGAGATGTGTTCTTGTAAGTTAGTCCCAACCTGTGCGTGATTTTCGTTTAGTTCCCTGACGATTCGACTGAGAGCACTATCCGGGGCATCTAAAGAAAACTGCTGCAAAATTTTATTGTTCTGAGTCTCAATGACCTGGTTCGTCACCGCTGTCATATGGGTAAAGAATGTGTTTGCATCGTCAGGACTCAATAACCGCATAATGGGACTGTCGTCACCGATAAGCTGAGTAATTGTCTGTCTCATGCCGTTCTGGGATGCTTCCATATGGGCACGAAGCACCTGCTGAAGGTCACCATCCTGA
>JACCDS010803636.1_pt1 | contig 20166 bp, 20 predicted proteins | sample 7446441 | NCBI WGS metagenome assembly JACCDS01 (sample SAMN15323445, study PRJNA562643) | freshwater metagenome | isolation source: river surface water | place: USA:Blue River Watershed | collected 2017-08-17
AGCTGCCGGCCACGATGCAGGGCGTGGTGCTGGGCAACGAGGTGCTGGACGCCATGCCGGTGCAGCTGCTGGCGAGCATCGGCGGCGTCTGGCACGAGCGCGGTGTGGCGCTGGCCTCAGGTACGCCAGACCTGCGCTGGCAGGACCGGCCCACGGCGCTGCGCCCGCCGGTGGAGATCGAAGGCGCGCACGACTACCTGAGCGAGATCCATCCCCAGGCCGAGGCTTTCATCCGCACCCTGGCCGAGCGCCTGCAGCGCGGCGCGGCTTTTTTCATCGACTACGGTTTTCCCGAGGCCGAGTACTACCACCCCCAGCGCCACATGGGCACGGTGATGTGCCACCGCGCCCACCAGGCCGACACCGATCCGCTCGCCGACGTGGGCCTCAAGGACATCACGGCCCATGTCAACTTCACGGCAATAGCGCTGGCTGCGCAGGAGGCCGGCCTGGCTGTGCTGGGTTACGCCACCCAGGGGCGTTTCCTGCTCAACTGCGGCCTGGCCCAGCTCATGGCGCAGGCCGAACTGCCATTGCGCGCCCAGGCCAACAAGCTGCTGATGGAGCACGAGATGGGTGAGCTCTTCAAGGTCATCGGCCTGTGCGCCGGCGAGCCCTGGCTGGCCAGGGGTTTTGCCGCCGGCGACCGCACCCACACGCTTTGAGCCATGCGAGCAGGCGTTGACATAGGCGGTACCAAGATCTCGGTCAGTCTGGCCACGGGCCTCGACGAGTTGCAGCGCCCCGCAGTGCAGGTGCGCCTGAATGAACCCACGGTCAAGACCGGGGCGCCCGACGCCATGGCGCAGCAGATCATGCGCCTGCTGGACCAGGCCTGCGCGCAGGTTGGCGTGGACGATTCCGTCATCGAGCAGCTGGGCGTCGCTTCCTGTGGTCCCTTCGTGCTGAACCAGGGGCTGGTGGAGTTGGCGGCGCCCAATATCTGCGGTGGGCTGGCCGGCCCGGACCGGGGGTTGCCCAACGACTGGACCCGTGTGGTGCTGGAGGCGCCCTTGCGTCAGCGTTATCCCCGGGTACGGATCGAGAACGATGCGGTCGCCACGCTGGAGGCCGAGCGCCGCTGGGGCGCCCTGCTTGGGCTGGACCATTGCGCCTATGTGACCTGGAGCACCGGGGTGGGCATCGGCCTGTGCGTGGACGGCCATGTGCTGCGCGGCAAGAACGGCAACGCCGGCCATGCCGGCCATACCTTCGTCTCCGAAGACGCGAGCGGCGCCTTGTGCGGTTGCGGCAATCGTGGTGACGTGGAGGCCCTGGTGGCGGGCAATGCGGTACAGCGTCGCTTCGGCATGGATGCGCGGACCCTGATGGCCGCCGCCAGGGCCGGCGAGCCGCAAGCGCTGCACACCGTGGACGAGCTGTGTCGGATCACGGGCCGCATGCTCTACAACCTCGTGGTGACGCTGGACCTGCAGCGCATCAGCCTGGGCGGTGGTGTGTACTGGCACAACCGCGAGTTCCTGCTGCCACGGCTGCAGTCGCAGATCGCCGGGCGGTTACCGGCGCTGACCGGCGGGTTTGCACTGGTCAGTGCCGGGCTGGGGGCAGAACTGGGCGACTACGCCGCGCTGACGCTGGTGTCCTGAAGCGCGCTCAGGAAGCTGTTGCGCCACCAATGCACATCCTGTGTGCGGATGCGTTGCAGCAGCTGCTGGTGGCGTTCCTGGCGTTCTGACAGGGGCATCAGCAGGGCCTGCTCGATCGCATCGGCCATGCCGCTGGTGTCGTAGGGGTTCACCAGCAGCGCTTCCTTGAGCTGTTCGGCGGCGCCGGCGAAACGCGAGAGCACCAGCACGCCGGGATCGGCCGGGTCCTGGGCGGCGATGAATTCCTTGGCTACCAGGTTCATGCCGTCGCGCAAGGGCGTGACCAGCGCGACCTCGGCCACGCGGTACAGGCCGGGCAGGCGTTTGCGTGCCACGTTGCGGTGGATGTAGCGCACCGGCATCCAGTCGAGTTCGCCGTAGTCGCCGTTGAGGGAACCACACAGACTTTCGAGTTGCTGCAGCAGGTCGCTGTAGCTGTCGACCGATTCGCGGCTGGGCGAGACGATCTGGATCAGCGTGGTGCTGTTGAGGTTCTCGGGATAGTGCTTCAGCAGCTTGCGAAAGGCAATGATGCGCTGCGGCAGGCCCTTGGAATAGTCCAGCCGTTCCACCCCCAGCAGAAGGCGGCGGCGCGAGTACTCCTTGCGCATGCGCTCGTACATGTCGCGCGCTTCCGGCGCATGGGTCAGGGCGGCGAATTCGTCCACGTCGATGCCGATGGGAAAGGCGCCGGCTCTCAGCGTGCGGCCGTGGGCCCGGTAGCTGCCATCGGCCAGCGCCTCGGCCTGCCCTTCGGCCTGCACGTAACGCGAGAAGTGCAACGTATCGGCCTCGCTCTGGAAACCCACCAGGTCGTAGGCGAACAGCGAGCGCACCAGCCATTCGTGTTGCGGGACAGCGGCCAGGATGAGGGGCGGCGGCAGTGGAATGTGGAGGAAGAAGCCGATGCGATTGGTGCAACCCAGGTGGCGCAGCTCGGCCGCCAGCGGGATCAGGTGGTAGTCGTGCACCCAGAGGATGTCATCGGGCCTGATCAAGGACATCAGCTGGCGTGCGAACAGGCGGTTGACGCGCTGGTAGCCGTCGAAGTAGCCGGCGTCGAAGTTGGCCAGGTCGAGCCGGTAATGGCAGACCGGCCACAGCACGCTGTTGCTGTAGCCCAGGTAGTAGCTGTCGTGGTCCTCGCGGCTCAGGTCGATCGTGGCCAGCGTCACGGCGCCGGCCTGCTGGGTGTGCAGCTGACCCTCGCCGGGCGCGCTGTCTTCCACGATGGTGCCGCTCCAGCCGAACCACAGCCCCCCGCTGGCCTGCAGGGCCGAGCCCAGGGCCACGGCCAGGCCGCCGGCCGCGCTTTTGCGCGGGTCGGCCACGCGGTTGGAGATGACGACCAGTCGTGACATGCCTTGCCTCAGATCTGTGTGTCCCACGGTGCGGACAGACGCATCGCGGCGTTGATGATGCCCACCATGGAGTAGGTTTGCGGAAAATTGCCCCACATCTCGCCGCTGACCGGATGGGTGTCTTCGGAGAGCAGACCCAGATGATTGCGCGCGGCCAGCATGGTCTCGAAGATGGCGCGGGCCTCCTGCCGGCGGCCGATCCGGGCCAGGGCGTCGATGCGCCAGAAGGTGCAGATGTTGAAGGCGGTCTCGGGCTTACCGAAGTCGTCGGCCGCCTCGTAACGCCGCATGTAGGGGCCGTCGCACAAGGTCTTCTCCAGGGCTTCGACCGTCGAGACAAAACGCGGGTCGTTGGCGTCGATGAGACCGACCTCGGCCAGCAGCAGCACGCTGGCGTCCAGTTCCCGGCCGCCAAAACTTTCGGCAAAGGCCTGGCGCTCGTCGGACCAGGCCCGTTGCAGGATTTCTTCCCGCATGCGCCCGGCATGGTCCTGCCAGTAGGCGGCGCGCTGCGGCTGTTCCAGCACGACGGCGATCTTGGCCAGGCGGTCACAGGCGGCCCAGCTCATCAGGGCCGATGAGGTGTGGATGCGGGCCCGGGAGCGCAGCTCCCACATGCCCGCATCGGGCTGACCGTACACCTGCACGGCCTGCTCCCCGACCTTCTCCAGACGCTGGAATTCAGCCAGTCCGGGGCGGTGCAGCAGACGCTGGTCGAGAAAGGCCTGGGCCGAACCCAGGACGATGTTGCCGTAGACGTCGTGCTGGAAGTGTTCGTAGGCCTGGTTGCCCAGGCGCACCGGGCCCATGCCGCGATAGCCGCCCAGGTGGGGAAGGATGGTTTCCGGCAACTCGTCTTCCAGCCCGATGCCGTAGAGGGGCTGGATATGGCCGCTGCGCTCGGCCACCACCACATTGCCCAGCCAGCGCAGGTACTCTTCCATCGTGGCGACTTCGGACAGGCTGTTGAGCGCACGCACGACAAAAAAGGCGTCGCGCAGCCAGCAGTAGCGGTAGTCCCAGTTGCGGCCGCTGTCGGGTGCCTCCGGGATGCTGGTGGTCATGGCCGCCACGATGGCGCCGGTGTCCTCGTACTGGGACAGCTTGAGGGTGATGGCCGCCCGGATGACGGCGTCCTGCCATTCGAGCGGGATGCCCAGGCGCTGGCTCCAGCGTCGCCAGTAGAAGACGGTTTCCTGTTCGAAGCGCCGGGCGGTGTCGGCAATGCCATCCTGCAGCGTCTCATCGGCGCCCAGCAGGAAATTGTGTTCACGGGTCAGCATGAAAGGCTGGCGCGAAAGCACGTAGGAGATCGGGGCGTCCGTGTTCAGCCGCAGGGTCATGGCGTCGCCGACATAGCGTATGTGGTTGCTGCCCCGGGTCACAACCGGTTCCTCCCGGCCCCAGTCGTAGCGCAGGTTCAGGGCCACGCGTATGCGCGGCGAGCCCTGCACCGGACGCACCCGGCGGACCAGCATCATGGGTCGGAAGGACCGCAAGTGGCTGGTGAAGCGGGGCGCAAAATCGGTGATCTCGATGGCGTTGCCCTCGGTGTCCCGCAGTTCGGTGCGCAGCACGGCCGTGTTGGGCTCGTACCACTGGCGGCTGGTGGCCAGGTTCTCGATTTCGATGGCGAAATCGCTGGCTTCCGGGGCACCCGCCGGATGCAGCAGGGCGTTGAACACCGGGTCACCGTCAAAACGTGGCAGGCAGCACCACACGATGCGGGCCTGCTGATCGACCAGTGCGCTGTAGGCGCTGTTGCCGATCAGGCCCAGAGCCAGGCTGGACGCTGCGGGGGGATGGAAGCCGGAGGCAGGGGGTTGCACTGCTGTCATCGCTCGCTCCTTTCAGAACACCGGGTGAGCACGGCAGCGATGGCGTGTTGCATGCTTATGCCCGCCGTCGCACGGCGGTGGGCGTGCTGACCAGTTTGGTGGAAAAACTCAACCAGGACCGCAGGGCCTGCGGACTGTCACAACGGAACTGCGCCGCGCTGGGGCCGGCGCCTACCTTGACACCTTGCCCCCGCATGCCCTGGACTGCGGTGAAGCCCAGCTCGTCGGTCACGTCGTCGCCGGCGAACAGGGGCAGCCGCCCACGAAACGGTACTTCGCTCATGAAGATTTCGATGGCGCGTCCCTTGTCGACACCAGCCTGCTTGATTTCGAGGACGCATTTGCCTTCGATCAGCTCCAGCGCCGGTGTCTGCCTGACCACGGCGTCCAGGACCTCGCGGCACAGGTCCTCCTGGTCCGGCGCATGACGGTAATGCAGGGCCACGGAGGCCTGCTTGGCTTCCACCCGCAGCCCCGTGTGGTGGCGGGCCAGCGCCTGGGCGGCCTCCAGTGCCTCGCGCAGGTCGGGCGCAGCCAGGCTGACCAGTTCTCCGTCCTGGCGCCGGAATTGCGCGCCATGCTCGAACGCGGCCGGCAAGCGCAGGGGCGACAGGAAACGGTCCAGGTCGGTCAGGCGCCGGCCGGTGATGATGGCCAGGGCGCCCCCCAGCGCTTCATACAGGGTGGCCAGTATCGTGACCAGCCCCTGCTCGACTCGCACCGTCTCCGGCTCGGGGGCCAGATCGGCCAGCGTGCCATCGAAGTCGAGAAACAGAGCGGTGTCGCGTGTGATGCTGGGAAGCCGTTGCATGGCCTGCCACCATAACAAATCCGGACGTTCCAGTGATTCCTCCGTGAGATACTTGAGCACTGAGATGCGACATTCGTGCGCGCCGTGTTGGCGTATCCCCGGAGTACCGCGCATCACAAGAACGATATGTTCCGCTGGCTGCTTGTCATCTTCTTCATCCTCATGCTGATCAATGCGGTGACGCCCTGGTTCAAGAAGATCGGTTTCGGCCGCCTGCCCGGTGACCTGAACTTCACGCTCTTCGGGCGCGAGTTCAGCCTGCCTTTCACCACGACCATCCTGCTCAGCCTGGTGGCTGCGGGCATCGCCCGGCTGATCTGAGGTCGGCTTGAACGGGCCGACTGCGGCCCCATGTGCTGGACAGAAAGGTTCGCCATGACTGAAACCCGCCACGTCGTCTGCCCCCACTGCCACACCACCAACCGCGTCCGCGTCAACGATCTGGGCCAGTCGCCCGATTGCGGTCAGTGCCATCAGCCCCTGTTCGCTGGCCATCCAGTCGCGCTGGATACAGCGGCTTTTGAGCGCCACATCACGCGCAGCGAGCTGCCGGTGCTGGTGGATTTCTGGGCGCCCTGGTGCGGGCCCTGCCGCATGATGGCGCCGGCTTTCGAGCAGGCCGCGACCCAGCTGGAGCCGCAGCTGCGTCTGGCCAAGGTGAATACCGAGGCCGAGCCGGCGCTGGCGGCGCGCTTCAACATCCGCAGCATTCCCACGCTGGCGCTGTTCGTGGGCGGGCGCGAGGTGGCGCGGCAAGCTGGGGCCATGACTTCCCCGGCCCAGATCGCGGCCTGGGCGCGCCAGCACCTGGCCTGAGCTAACGTTGCCTCAGGAGGTGATGGTCCAGCCGTGCCGGCAGGCGCGGCAGCACACGCCCAGCTGGCCGCTGCGCCGGTCTTCGCTGACCACATCGAAGCGGGCATAGGCGCCGCAGTCGGGGCAGCTGGCCTGGTTGGCCACTTCCTCGGCATACATCAGAAGAAACAGGTAGCGCCGCAGCGCCCACAGGCCGATGCAGCCGCTGGCGACAAAGAGCAGCACGTCCAGCAGTTTTTCCTCCAGCGAGCCGCCCTTGAAGACCTCCAGCATGCCGATCAGCGCGATGGAGCTCAGCAGGGTCAGCAGCAGATGCGCGTGGCTGGAGAGCAGCTCGCGTTCGTACCATTTGCGAAAGCCGAAGCGGCGCACGCCCTCAGCCAGGCGGGGATTGAAGGGGTTGCGGGGCGTGATGGGCATGGGCTCATCATGCGGCAGCCGGCGCGAATCCGCCGCCGCGGCCTAGCAGCCGACTGCCACGCCGGGTTATTGCCCGGGCTGTGCCTGCTCCGGCGCGACGCCCAGGTGCTGCGCCACGGCTTGCACACGGGCGGCATGGATCAGCTCGCCCACCTTCTTGCCGTTGTGGCCCTGGGCCAGGGCACGTTCGGCGATCTCGCTCGTGGGCTGGGCCAGCACGGCCTCCAGCACACCTTGCAGGCGGGCGGCCTGCGGATAAGGTTGCTGGTCCAGGCCCAGGCGGCCGCGGGCGTCGCATTCGCAGGCCAGCAGCACCTCGACAAAACGCTGCGGCTTGCGGATCGCGTCGCAGCGCTCCAGCAGGCGCAGCAGGGCGGCCGGGCCCAGCGTGCCGCTGCGGTGGATGTTGCCGTGTTCGCGCGCCACCACGTCGGCCAGCTCGCGGCAATCCACCGGCACACGCAGGCGTTCACACAGGCCTTTAAGCAGGCGCGCGCTGCGCTCTTCGTGGCCGATGTGCCGCGGCAGCACGTCGGCGGCTGTGGTGCCCTTGCCCAGGTCGTGACCCAGGCAGGCAAAACGCACGCTCAGCGGCGTATGCAGCTGAGCCGCCATGTCCAGCACCATCATCAGGTGCACACCGGTGTCGATCTCCGGGTGGTGTTGTTCGGGCTGGGGCACGCCCCACAGGCGGTCGACCTCGGGCAGCAGGCGTTTGAGCGCCCCGCAGTCGCGCAGCACCTCGAACATGCGTGAGGGGCGGGCCGCCATCAGGCCGCGGCTGAGTTCCTGCCAGACGCGCTCGGCGACCAGATGGTCGACCTCGCCGTCGTCCACCATCTGGCGCATCAGTTCCATGGTCTCGGGCGCCACCGTGAAGTCGGTGAAGCGCGCGGAGAGCCGCGCCACGCGCAGGATGCGCACCGGGTCTTCGCGGAAGGCCGGCGTTACGTGGCGCAACACCCTGTGCTCGATGTCGCGTAGGCCGTGGTAGGGATCGGTCAGGTGCGTGGCATCGAAAGAGCCGTCGGGCCGGCACTGGCCGCTGTGCACGGCAATGGCATTGACGGTCAGGTCGCGCCGCGCCAGGTCTTCTTCCAGCGTGACCTCGGGCGAGGTGTGGATGGCAAAGCCCTTGTAGCCGCGCGCGGTCTTGCGCTCGGTGCGCGCCAGGGCGTATTCCTCCTTGGTCTCGGGGTGCAGGAAGACCGGGAAATCCTTGCCCACGGGCATGAAACCCCGGGCGACCATCTCCTCGGGGGTGGTGCCCACCACCACCCAGTCGTGGTCCTTCACGGCCAAGCCGAGCAGGGCGTCGCGCACCGCGCCACCCACCATGTAGATTTGCATGGGGATGAGTCTAGCCGCTTGCCTAGCGCCCCAGCCGGTAGGGCTCTTCAAAGGCGAGGAAGTCGGCTTCGGCTTTGGCGTCGGCGATCCACGCCGCCACGCCGGGCAGCGCCGCCACGCGCTCGACATAGGCGGCAATGGCAGGCGGCACCGGCAGGCCGTAGGTCTTCAGGCGCATGCAGACCGGCGCGTAGTAGGCGTCGGCGATGCTGAAGTCGCCAAAGAGCAGCGGTCCGCCATGGGCCTGGAGCAGTCCGCTCCACATGGTCACCAGGCGCTCGACGTCGGCGCGCACGGCCGGCTGGTCGCGCCAGATCAGCGCGCCGACCTCGGGCAGGGCCGCCTCGATGTTCTGCGGGCAGTGGCTGCGCAGGGCGCTGAAGCCGGCGTGCATCTCGGCGCAGACGCTGCGTGCGCGGGCGCGCGCCGCCTTGTCCTTGGGCCAGAACTGCTTGCCGGGGTATTGCTCGGCCACGTATTCGACGATCGCCAGCGTGTCCCAGATGGCCAGTTCGCCATCCGTCAGCACGGGCACCTTGCCTGCGGGATTGAGCCCGGACAGGGTCTGCTTGAACTGCGAGTCCGTGTCGAAGCTGTCGAAGCGCACCAGCACCTCTTCGAACGGGATGCCGGCCTGGCGCAGCAGCACCCAGGGTCGCATGGACCAGGAGGAGTAGTTCTTGTTGCCGATGTAGAGCTTGAGCACGGGGACCTCGTTTAGCGATGGGCTGCGAGTTGATGCAATAGCGTATCCGTTTCCGGGTCGGACGGGTAGAAGAGCTCGATGCTGAGCTCCGCCAGCGTGATGTCGCGCGGGGTGCCGAAGGAGGTCAGGGTGGTGAAGAGCGAAAACCGCTGACCACCGAGTTCCAGCACACAGGGGATGAGCAGGCTGGGCACGGCCCCGGGGGCTTCGATGGGCAGGGGGCGCAGCGCGGCCACATTGGGGTACCGCAGCACCTCCTGCGCCAGCGCCGTGACCGTGTCGTCGCGCGAGGCCAGCACCTGCTTCTGCAGGGCCTGCACCAGGTAGCTGCCCCATTCGTTGAAGTTATGCGTGAGCGCCGCGAAGCCTTGCGGGTGCAGGCTGGCGCGGAACATGTTGACGCGCGGTTCACGCAACTCGACGGGCAGCAGGCCGATCAGGCGCTGTGCCGCGGCGTTGGCCAGCACCACGTTCCAGTGGCCGTCCAGCACCACGCCGGGGTAGGGGTCGTGCGCGCGCAGCAGCTTGTCCAGCGCGCCATGGATCTGGCTCATCGCTTCCGAGGTCCAGGCCTGCTCGCTGTAGCGCGGCGCATAACCCGCCGCGAGCAGCCAGGTATTGCGCGCGCGCAGCGGCACCTCGAGTCGTTGCGCCAGCGCCAGCAACACCTCGGCGCCGGGCCGCGCACGCCCTGTCTCCACAAAGCTCAGGTGTCGGGGCGAAATGCCCACGTCCAGTGCCAGATCCATCTGGCTCAGGCGCCGTTGCTGGCGCCATTCCTTGATCAGGCCGCCGATGTCCGTGGCGGCAGGGGGCGTGCGGGGCTGGGTGGATGGGTTCATGGGGCTCCTGTGGATCGTCCGCAGGGGGCGAAGCATGTGCCATTGTGCGCACGGCTTCCATGACCTCGGAGGTAATCGACGCCATGCAGACGGACGCGGACACTGGCGCCACCATCCACTGCATAGGAGTCTGAACCATGTCCACCCTGTCTTCCTTCCTGTCCTCGCCCCGCCTGCTGCCGCAGGTGCTGCGCCTCGATGCCCTGAGTTGCGTGGCCATGGGGCTGCCGCTGGTGGTTTTCGCGGAGCCGCTGGGCGGCCTGCTGGGCTTGCCGGCCCTCTTGCTGCTGGCCTGCGGCCTGGCCCTGTTTCCTTGTGCGGCATTGATGTGGCTGGCGGCGCGCAGCGCACGACCACCGGCGTCGCTGGTCTGGCTGGTGATCCTGGGCAATGTGGCCTGGGTGCTGGGCAGTGTCTACCTTTGCTTCAGCCTGCCGCTTACGGGCCTGGGCCAGGTTTTTGTGCTGGGGCAGGCGCTGGCCGTGGTGGTGCTGGCCGAGTTGGAATACACCGGCTGGCGCCGCCTGTCCACGCTGCGGAACTGGCCCGACGAGTGAATGCCTCAGCGGCGCCGGAAGCGGCTGCGCAGCCGAAGCAGCGGATCGCCGTCACCGAGGTAGCCCGGTGCGACGGCGTCCGGCCCGGTGGGCGTGATGCCCAGCGCAGCCAGGCCGGGTACGCGGCCGGTGGCCACGTTGTCGCTCTTCATCGAATCGAGGTTGTCGCGGCTCATCAGCGGTTGGCCCGGGCCCCATTCCATCAAAAGCGCCTGCAGGCGGCCGATGGCCAGGGGCAGGGGGATCACGGGGCGTGGCACGCCGGCAGCGCGGCCGGCCAGCCGTACCAGTTCCTTGAGCGTGTAGACGCCGGGGCCGCAAAGCTCAAAAGTCTGGCCGACGGTGCGCCCATCCTGCAGGCAGTGCGCCACCGCCTGGGCCACGTCTTCCACCCAGACCGGCTGAAAGCGCGCGTGCGCGCCGGCCAGCGGCATCACGGGGAACACGCGTTGGAGCGCGGCGAAAAGATTGAGGAAGTGGTCGTCGGCGCCGAAGATCACGCTGGGTCGCAGCACGCTGAGCTGCAGGCCTTGCGCGGCGGCGGCCTGCAGCGCGGCTTCACCGCGCGACCTGCTGCGCAGGTAACGCGAGGGGGCGGTGTCGGCCGCGGCCGGCTCGGCGCCCAGGGCGCTGATGTGCACCAGGCGCTTGACGCCCGTGGTCAGGCAGGCGCGCGCGATTTTTTCCGGCAGTTCGACGTGGGCGCGCTGGAAGGCGGCTTCATTGCCGTGCAGGATGGCCACCAGATTGAGGACGGCGTCGTGGCCGGCGAGCAACTGGCGCAGCGTGGCTTCGTCGTGCACGTCGGCCTGGAGCACCGTCAGGCCGGGCAGGTGCTGCACGTGGCTGGCATTCGAGGCACGGCGCGTGGGCACCGTCATGGCCCAGCCCAGGCGGGCCAGGTGTTCGCAGACATGGCGGCCGACGAAACCCGTGCCGCCCAGCAAGAGCACACGCTTCACTCGGAAACCCTCCGCGCCGAGCGCTGCGGGATGAGCCCTTCGGAGCGGCCGTGTGGGCTCATGGAAGTTCCTCGCCGGGTTCGGGTTTGTCCATGCCCAGCGGGCCGACAAAACCCAGCCGGGCCTTGAGCGACTGCGGCTCGCCGCTGAGCACGGCGGCGTAGTTCACCGTGTTGGACAGCACTTTCTTGACGTAGTCGCGTGTTTCGCCAAAGGGGATGTTCTCGGCCCAGATGGCCGCTTCGAGCACCGGGTCGCCCATCTGGCCGCGCCAGGCCTTGGAACGGCTGGGGCCGGCGTTGTAGGCCGCCGCGGCCAGGGGCATGGAGCCGTCGAAGGCCTCCAGCACCAGCTTGAGGTAGCCGGTGCCGATGGCGATATTGGTGTCGCGCTCGGTGATCTGCTTGGGCTTGAAGTTGTTCATGCCGATGCGCCGCGCGGTCCAGCGCGCCGTGGCCGGCATGACCTGCATGAGGCCGGCCGCGCCCACGCCGGACTTGGCGTCCAGGATGAAGCGGCTCTCCTGGCGGATCAGGCCGTAGACGAAGGCCGGCTCCAGGCCGGTGAGTTCGGCGCGTTGCTGCACTTCCTGCTTGAAGGGCGTGGGGAAGCGCTGCGAGACGTCGATCAGCGCGCGGGTGCGTTCGCTGGCGTTGATGCAGCGGTCCCAGACGTGTTGCGCGCAGGCCAGGGCGGCGGCGGCCAGCAGTTCGCGGTCGCTCATGCCGCCGTTCTGGTGCAGGTTGGTGCTGTAGTTCCACTCGCGCACGCCTTCCGAGCGCAGGCCGACCTCGATGGCGTACAGCGCGCGCTTGAGGCCGGCGTTCTCGCGCGCGGTCTGCAGCTCGTCCTCGGCCAGCGGCGTTGGTGCGGCGGGGGCGCTGATGCGCTGGCCCAGTTCTTCCATGGCCAACTGCTCGTAGAAGCCGCGCGGCGAGGCGATGGACTGCAGCAGCGTGCGGGCGCGCAACTCGGCGTTCGGCGCCTGCAGCGCCAGCAGGGCGCGGGCGCGCCAGTAGATCCAGGTGGGGTCGCGCAACTGTGCCTCGCTCAGGGTGGCGATGCCGTCGTGAACCTGCTGCCAGTCGTTGGCGCGCAGGGCCGCGCGCACCTTCCACACCAGGTGGTCGCTGTGCATGTGCTGGTCCTGCCCGTTGGCGTAGTAGCCCAGGGCCTTGTCGGAGAGGGCGCGCGCGGCGCGCTTGCCGATCACGCCCCAGACCCAGCTGCGTTCTTCCTGCGTGAGCTGGGCGCGCCAGCGCAGCTTGCTCACCTCCTCGGCCGCGGCCTCGGGGTCGCTGGAGGCCAGTCGGATCAGGGCCAGCGTCACCCACTCGCGGGTCTTGGGGCGGAAGGCCGTGAGCTTTTCGTCCAGGTAGCGCTTGGGATTGGCGTAGAGGATGTTGAGGCCGTTGGCCCAGTCCGGGTTGAGCAGGGCGATGGCCTGCTGGGCGATGCGGGGTTTGTCGAATTCGAAGCCCAGGCGCGCGCGGCGCCAGGCCACCATGGCATCGAGCTTGTCGTCCTTGAGCAGGCGCTCGGCGGCGGCGGCGCAGCCCTCGTCGGGGTCGCGTTGCGTGAGCCAGAGTTCCTGCACCTGGGTGGCCACGTCTTCGCCGCGGGTTGCGTAGGCCGCATGCAGGGCATGGCAGCGCACCTCGGGGTCGTCGCCCATGCGGTAGCGGGGGTGTTCGGTCGTGAAGCGGGCCCAGTCACGGTGCTTGCCCAGCTGCAGCAGCCAGTCGTTGCGCAGGCGGTCTTCCTGGTAGGTGCCGGCATAACGGCTCAGAAAACCTTCGATCTCGGCCGGTTTGGCGTCTTCCAGGCGGGCGCTGAGTTCCCAGTAGGCGGCCCAGGGTTCCAGCACATGCCCCTGGACCTGGGGCAGCAGGGCGGTCAGGCGCTTCGGGTCGGGCTTCTTGTAGGCTTCGGCCATGTCCTGGATCAGGGTGTCGGTATTGGGCTTGACACGTGGTTTGGCCTTGGCCGGCGCGCCCATGGCGGGCAAGGCCAGACCCAGGGACAGGGCGATAGCTGTCAGAATGACTTGAAACTGCATGTGGAAATTATGGACACATCCGAGGCAAAAAGGGCGCAAGAGAAGAAAAACCTGCGCCAGCGGCTCATTAGTGAACGTTTGAACCTGCCTGATCGCCTACAGCGTGCGGCGCTTTTGCAACAGGTCATGCGCATCTGGCTCGTGGGGCGCAGCGATATCGTGATCGGCGCCTACTGGCCCATCAAGGGCGAATTCGATCCCCTGCCGGCCCTGCACCGCTGGAAGGAGGATGGCGAACTGATCGACCAGCCGCAGCCGCGGCGCATCGGCCTGCCCGTGATCGACAAGGTCCACAAGACCCTGACCTTCCACGCCTGGTACCCGGGCTGCCCCATGGAAGAGGACGCCTACGGCATCCCGAAACCGAAGGACACCGAAGTCATCGTGCCCACCCTGCTGTTCGTGCCCTGCGTGGGTTACGGGCCGGGTGGTTACCGCCTGGGTTATGGCGGCGGCTTCTACGACCGCACCCTGGCCACCCTGAGCCCCAAGCCCTACACCGTGGGCCTGGGCTTCACCCAGGGTTATCTGGACGATTTCGAGCCCGAGCCGCACGACGTGCCGCTGGAGGCCATCCTCAACGACAACGGCGTGGTGTGGCCGGTGTCGGGCATGGGCTAAGTGCCCGACTCACCCAGGAGCCCCTCATGAGCAAAACCTTCGCCTCGCAAGCCGATCTGGCCGACAGGAAAACCACCTTCGAGCAGCTCAGCAAGCACTGCTGGGCCTACACCACCGAGGGCGACCCGAACTCGGGTGTCATCATCGGCGAGCGTTTCATCCTGGTCAGCGATGCCACCGCCACCCCGGCCATGGCGCGTGACCTGATCGCGAAGATCCGTACCGTCAGCAACCTGCCCATCAAGTACGTGCTGCTCACGCACTACCACGCGGTGCGCGTGCTGGGCGCCTACGCCTACGCGGCCGAGGGTGCCACCGAGATCATCGCCAGCCAGGGCACGCTGGAACTGATCCGCGAGCGCGGCGCGCAGGACATGAAGAGCGAGATGGAGCGTTTTCCGCGCCTGTTCCGCAATGCCGAGACCGTGCCCGGCCTGACCTGGCCCACGATGGTGATCGGCGGCGGCAACCCGGTCAAAGGGGAGGTGCCGGGCAAGCTGTCCATCAACCTGGGTGGCGTGGTGGTGCAGATATGGAGCCCCGGCCCCGGTCACACGCGCGGCGACACCATCGCCTGGGTGCCGGAGGAGAAGGTGCTGTACTCAGGCGACCTGGTCGAATACGAGGCCGGCGTCTACACGGGCGATGCCCAACTGGCCGAATGGCCGGCCACGCTGGAAGCGCTGCGCGCGCTGAACGCCGAGTACCTGGTGCCGGGCCGCGGCGAGGCCATGAAGGGCAGCGCCAATGTGCACAAGTCGCTGGATTACACCCGGCGCTGGGTGCAGACGCTCTACCAAGCGGCCCAGGAAGCCGTGGCCCAGGGTATGGACCTGAAGGCCGCCATGGCGCACGCCCGCAAGAGCATGGACCCGGTCTTCGGCCACGTCTTCATCTACGAGCACTGCCTGCCCTTTGATGTGAGCCGCGCTTTTGATGAGGCCAGCGGCATCAAGCACCCGCGCATCTGGACGGCCGAACGCGACCAGGCGATGTGGGCCGCGCTGCAGGGCTGAGAACGCGTCACTTGCAGGACGCCGCCAGGCCCTTCATCTGCTGCTCGCAGGTCGCGCGCGCAGACTCGGGCAGGCTGGCGCAGCGGGCCAGCATCCTGGCCGGGTCCATCTGCTTGCACATGGGGCTGTTCTTGTCGAACTGCATCATGGCCTCGCCCTTGCAGGCGCCGGCGTGGGTGTAGCGCACCTTGAAGCTGCGCGGCTTGCCGTCCTTGCTGACGGTGGTGTCCATCAGGTAGCTCTTCTCGCTCTCACGGGTCATGAGCATGCGCGAGCTTGTGCCGTCCTTGCAACTGACCTCGATCTCGGCCTGGCTGTCGGTGTTGCGCAAGACCTTGGGGGTGCACTTGGGGTCGTCGGCCGGCGTGTTCTTGCCCATCTGCTTGGCCACGTCCATGCAGATGCCGGCCTGGCCCATGGCCGCCGCACCGCGAGCCATCTGCGGGTCGTCGCTGGAAATCATCTCCATGCGCCACAGGCCCTGGCCCATGGGCGTGGACTTGAACAGCTTGAGCTCGGACAGCGGCGCGGCTGCCTGGCCCACAGGCCGTGCCGCAGAAGATGGCGCAGAGTGAGTCGCATGACGGATCCTCCAGAGGGGTGGGTGATTTTCTCAGGGACGTTCCTGCGCGGCCAGCGTCCGGGCGTCCGTTTCGTAACCCTGCAGCCGCTCCTGCAGGCGGCGGCGCTGAGTGGTGCTGGCGCTGTTGTGCAGCTCGGCCAAGGTGCGGCAGCTTTCGCGCAGCATCTGTTCGAAGCCGGCGTGCATCACCGGGTCGGGCGGCTCCAGGCTGCGCTGCACCAGGGCCAGCATCTCGGCCTTGATGTGGGCGGGGCGTTCGCCGGTGCGGTGTTCCTGCAGCACACGCAGCAGGTCCTGCTGGCGGCGCAGCCGCTCATTCCAGGCCAGGCGCGGGTCGAAACCCGAAGTGGCCAGGCGCTCGCGCAGCAGGGCGCGTTGCGCCGGGTCGAGGCGGCCATAGAAGTCTTCGTAGCGCTCCAGCACGCGTTTCACGCGGCGCTGCAGCAGTTCCTCGGGGGTGCCGTCCAGCCATTCCTCGCGCCAGCGCCGGTTGTGTTTTTCGAACTGCCGCTGCAGGTGCTGCAATTGCGCGGGCTGTACCGTGGGCGCGAAACGCGTCAGCCCCTCGGCGACCTGCGCGCCCAGGCGCTGCAGGTGCAGGCGCACCTGGGTCATGTGGCCGCAGACCTGCTCCGGCGTGACGTCCTGCCCGGTGTCCTGCCGCATGCGCTGCAGCAGGGCCGCATAGGCGGGCAGTTCCTCGCGGCGGTGCCAGTCCTGCAGGGCGACCAGGCTCTCGCGCACGGGCGCGGCCTGGGTGTCGCTGAAATCGGCGTAGCCGTCCAGCCACCAGTAGAGCAGGGTGGGGGCGTTGTTGTAACCGGTCTGCACGGCGCTGCACCCGGCCAGCACAAGCAGCAGCAGCGCACCCATAATGCGGGGCAGGACACTCAACATCACGGTGGGCAGGCGCATGAAGCAGAACGGACAGGCAGTGGATGTGGTCATCATGGCCGCGGGCAAGGGCACGCGCATGAAAAGCAGGCTGCCCAAAGTATTGCACCGTCTGGCCGGTCGTGCATTGTTGCAGCATGTGGTGGACACCGCCGCGGGCCTGGAGGCCCGGCGCGTGGTGGTCATCACCGGGCACGGCGCGGCCGAGGTCGAGGCCGGCGTGGTGCACCCGGGCGGTGGTTTGCTGCGGTTCGTGCGCCAGGAGCCGCAACTGGGCACCGGCCACGCCGTGCAGCAGGCCGTGCCGGCCCTGCCGGACGACGGTGTCGTCGTGGTGCTCTCGGGCGACGTGCCGCTCACGCAGGCCGACACCCTGCGTGCGCTGATCGCGGCCTGCGCCGGCGACAGGCTGGCCCTGTTGACCATTGCCTTCGACGACCCCACGGGTTACGGCCGCATCGTGCGCTCGGTCGGCGGCGACGTGTTGGCCATCGTGGAGCACAAGGACGCTTCCGAGGCCCAGCGCGGCATCCAGGAGATCTACAGCGGCATCATGGCCGTGCCGGCCCGCCTGCTCAAGCCCTGGCTGGCGAAGCTCGACAACAAGAACGCCCAGGGCGAGTACTACCTGACCGATGTGGTGAAGTTTGCGGTGGCACAGGGGGTGCCCGTGGTGGCGCACAAGATCGCCGACGCGCTGCAGGTGGCCGGCATCAACAGCCCGGTGCAGCTGGCCGAGCTGGAGCGCGCGCACCAGCAGCGCGTGGCCAGGACATTGATGGAGCAGGGCGTGCGCCTGGCCGATCCGGCGCGTTTCGACGTGCGCGGGGAGTTGCTGTGCGAGCAGGACGTGGAGATAGACATCAACTGCATCTTCGCCGGCCAGGTGGAGCTGGGCGAGGGCGTGCGTATCGGCGCGCATTGCGTCATCAGCAACGCGCGCATCGGCGCCGGCGCGGTGATCCATCCCTACACGCACATCGAGGGCGGGGTGAGCGAGAAGGACCGCATCGAGGTCGGCGCGGGCGCCCTGGTCGGCCCCTACGCGCGCCTGCGCCCCGGCGCCCGGCTGGGCGAGGAGGTGCACATCGGCAACTTCGTCGAGATCAAGGCGTCCACCCTGGCCAAGGGTGCCAAGGCCAACCACCTGGCCTACATTGGCGACTCGAAGGTAGGCGAGCGGGTGAACTACGGCGCCGGCAGCATCACGGCCAACTACGACGGCGCCAACAAGCACACCACGGTGATCGAGGCCGACGTGCACATCGGTAGCAACTGCGTGCTGATCGCGCCCGTCACCATTGGTGCCGGCGGCACCGTGGGCGGCGGCTCCACCATCACCAAGGACACGGCGCCCGGCACCCTGACCGTGGCGCGCGCCAAGCAGGTCAGCCTGAGCAACTGGAAGCGGCCCGAGAAAAAGAAATCACGATGAGCGAACCGATGCCCGGGGAGGAGTTGGAGCGGCTGCGCGTCGAGTTGCAGGACGCGCGCGCCGCGCTCGGCGACTTCACCTACGCCGTCTCGCACGATCTGCGCGCCAGCCTGCGCCACATCCTGTCCTACGCCACCCTGCTGCGCGAGGAGGCGGGCCCCCTGCTGACGGGCGAGCCGGCCACCTACCTGGAGACCATCCAGGGCTCGGCCCGCACCCTGGCGCAGCAGATCGACGGGCTCATGGCCTGGTCGCAGCTGGACCGCGCCGAACTGCAGTTCATGGAGCTGGACACCGCCGCCCTGATCGCCGAGGCGCAAGCGCAGGCGCAGCTGCAGCTGGGCGAGGCCAGCGCCGGCCGTCATGTGGTGTGGCGGGTGCTGGGCGACCTGCCTCGGCTGCATGGCGACGCGGCGCTGCTGCGCCAGCTCTTCGTGCACCTGCTGTCCAATGCGCTCAAGTTCACGCGTCCGCGCGAGACGGCGGTGATCGGCATTGGCGTCGATGTGGCGCCCACGGGCTGGGTCACCTTCCAGGTGCGCGACAACGGCGTGGGTTTCGATCCGGCGCGCCAGGCCAAGCTCTTTCACGTGTTCCACCGGCTGCACGGCGCCACCCAGTTCGAGGGCCTGGGCCTGGGCCTGGCATTGGCGCGCAAGATCGTCGAGCGCCATGGTGGCAGCATCAAGGCCGACGGCCTGCCCGACGCCGGCTGCTGCGTCAGCCTTACCCTGCCCTGTGTGAGCTAAGGCCGGGTTGGCAGCGGCACGCGCGTGCCGAACTTGCTGCGCTTCACGCTGAAGAAGGCCTTCACATTGCGCACATTGGCGTCGCTGGTGAAGAGGCGTCGCGCCAGCGCCAGGTAATCGGGCATGTCGCGTGCCTGCACGACCAGCACGAAGTCCGGTCCGGGCGAGACGCGGTAGCACTGCTGCACGGCCTCGTCGGTCGCCACGCGCAGTTCGAAGGCGGCCTGCGCCTCCTCGCCCTGCCGTTCCAGCGTGATCTCCACGATGGCCTGCAGGCCGTGGCCCAGCAGGGGCGCCAGTTGGTCCGCGCTCAGGATGGCCACCTGCCGCTCGATCAGGCCGACTTCATGGAGCCGCTTGACGCGCCGCAGGCAGGTCGGCGGCGAGATGTGGGCCAGCGCGGCCAGAGCCTGGTTGCTCAGGGCGGCGTCTTTTTGCAGGGTGTCGAGCAGCAGAAGATCGGTGCTGTCCATGGTGATTGATTCCATGAATTGATTATTTATGGAATATTCGGTCTTGTCATCTGATTTATGAAATTTAAATTCATAAAAAATCAAAAATCAATCGGATATTTTTCATCACTCCTTCTACCATCGCCCCATCGAGTTCAGGAGACACCTCTTATGTGTGGCATCGTCGGCGCCGTTTCCAATCACAACATCGTCCCCGTGCTGGTCCAGGGCCTGCAGCGCCTGGAGTACCGCGGTTATGACTCCTGCGGCGTGGCCGTGCATGCGGCCGGCGGCCTGCAACGCGCGCGCAGCACCTCGCGCGTGGCCGAGCTGGCCGAGCAGGTGCAGCGCGACGCGGTCACGGGCTACACCGGCATCGCCCACACCCGCTGGGCCACGCACGGCGCCCCCGCCGTGCACAACGCCCACCCGCACTTCAGCCAGGGCCCGGGCGCCGACACGGCGCAGCGCGCGGCCCGCGTGGCCCTGGTGCACAACGGCATCATCGAAAACCACGACGAACTGCGCGTCGCCCTGCAGAAGAAGGGTTACGTCTTCCTCAGCCAGACCGACACCGAAGTCATCGCCCACCTGATCGATTCCATCTACGACGGCGACCTGTTCGAGGCCGTCAAGGCCGTGACCAAACAGCTGCACGGCGCCTACGCCATCGCCGTTTTCCACAAGGACGAGCCCCACCGCGTGGTGGGCGCGCGTGCCGGCTCGCCGCTGATCCTGGGCGTGGGGGCTGACGGCAGCCACTACCTGGCCAGCGACGCCATGGCCCTGGCCGGCGTGACCGACCAGATCGTCTACCTGGAAGAGGGTGACGTGGTGGACCTGCAGCTGGGCAAGTTCTGGGTGGTGGGCCGCGACCACAAGCCCGCGCAGCGCGCCGTCAAGACCGTGTTGGCGCACAGCGGCGCGGCCGAACTCGGCCCCTACCGCCATTACATGCAGAAGGAGATCTTCGAGCAGCCGCGCGCCATCGCCGACACGCTCGAAGGCGTGGAAGGCATCGTGCCCGAACTGTTTGGGGATGGCGCCTACCGCGTCTTCAAGGACATCGACAACGTGCTCATCCTGG
>JACCDS011027347.1_pt1 | contig 20158 bp, 19 predicted proteins | sample 7446441 | NCBI WGS metagenome assembly JACCDS01 (sample SAMN15323445, study PRJNA562643) | freshwater metagenome | isolation source: river surface water | place: USA:Blue River Watershed | collected 2017-08-17
ACCATGGGCGGCGTGTCCGCCAGCTTTGCCATGCTGGGCGATCTGATCGTGGCCGAACCCGGTGCCATGGCTGGTTTTGCCGGTCCGCGCGTGATCGAACAGACGGTGCGTGAGAAACTGCCGGAAGGCTTCCAGCGCGCCGAGTTTTTGCTCGAGAAGGGCGCCATCGACATGATCGTTGATCGTAAAGCGATGCGCGATGAACTGTCGTCGCTGCTGCGCTTGCTGCGCAAGGAACCTGTCAGCTCCTAATGATGCAGACACTGGAGCAGTGGCTGGCCCACATCGAGGCCATGCATCCGCGGGGTATTGCCGGTATTGAGCTCGGTCTGGATCGTGTCCGTGCCGTGAGTGAACAGTTAGGGCAGCAGGCCGCATTAAATGCGGCTGGCACGCCGGTGTTCATGGTGGCCGGTACCAATGGCAAGGGCTCGGTGGTTGCCTATCTGTCGAATATTCTGGATCGTGCCGGTTACAGGGTGGGCACCTATACAAGCCCGCATCTGATTCGCTTTAATGAACGAATTCGTCTGAATGGCGAACAGGTGGACGATGCCACACTGATCAGCGCTTTCGAGGCGGTGGAAGCAGCGCGCGTTGCTGCCGATATCACGCTGACGTATTTCGAGTTCACGACATTGGCTGCCATGCAGGTGTTTCTGGCGGCAGGGGTGGATGCGCTGGTGCTGGAAGTCGGCCTCGGTGGCCGTCTGGATGCCGTGAACCTTTACGAGCCGGATGTGTCGATTGTGACCGGTGTGGCGCTGGATCATCAGGATTATCTGGGCGATACGCGGGAGGCGATTGCACTGGAAAAAATCGGTATTGCCCGTAACGGCAAGCCGGTGGTGGTTGCCGAACCGGATCTGCCGGTGTCGGCGTTGAAGGCACTGGCAGAGCGCCACGCGCTGGTGTATCTGATTGGCGAGGCCTTTGGTTTCGAACCGTTGCCCGGTGAAGAAGGGCTTCCCAGCATTCAGTGGCGCTACTGGTTGCGTCAGCCGGGCGCGCCACTGGACAGTGTGCAACGTCGGGGAGGGCTGGCCTATCCCGGTTTGCGGGGCAAGATCCAGCTGCGTAATGCGGCGGCGGCGATGACGGCGATTGAATGTTTGCAAAACCGTCTGCCGGTGTCCATGGGCGCCATTCGCCGGGGGTTGCTGGAGACCGAGTTACCGGGCCGCTTCCAGGTGATTCCCGGCCCGCCGGATCTGGTGCTTGATGTGGCGCACAATCCTGAGGCGGCTAAGGTACTGGCGCTCAATCTGGGACAGCTACCCTTTGCCCATACGCAGCATGGTGTGGTGGGGTTGATGGCCGATAAGGACATGGCCGGTGTACTGGCCCCCCTGGTTAAGGGCATCAGCCGCTGGTATCTGACACCCTTGGATAACCCGCGATCAGCATCGGCCGATGAGATACGGGCGGTGTTGCTGACGTTGGGGGTTAAGGGTGAGCAGATTGAATCCTATGAAAATCCGCAGGCTGCCTATGCTGCGGCACGAAAAAACGCGACTGAGAGTGATAGAATCGTGGCCTTCGGATCTTTCCTAACAGTTGCTGACATCCTACGGGATTTGGGCAGAACGGCATGAAGCCAGACACTCCGGAATCAGACATTCAGCAGGACCTCAAGAAACGCGCCCGTCGCCGTTTGCTGGGGGCTGTCCTCTTTGTGGTGGTGGTTGCTGCCGTGCTCCCGATGGTGATGGATGCCGCGCCGCCCCCTCAACTCAATGACTTCCGTATCGTGACGGAAGAAGAGAAACGCGCTGCTGCAGCAGCAATCGTGCCGCCGCCAGAGGCGATCCCGCCGGCAGCCAGTGCTGCCGAAGGTCGGGCAGCGCCAGTTGTGATGAAAGATGCGGCGGCGGATGCCAAACCGGTAGAACCGACTGCAACGGCTTCGACCTCTGTAGCTGCGGCGGGTAATGCGCCTGCGGCCCCTGTGGTTGTCGCAGCGGCCGAGCCAAAGCCTGCCGCTGAAAAAGCGGCTTCAAAACCAGTGGAAGCACCGAAGCCGGTAGAGAAGAAACCTGAAGTGGCCAAGCCTGCTGAAAAGCCGGCGGATAAGAAACCCGTAGAAAAAGCCCCGGAAAAGAAATCAACCGATAAGCCGGTAGAAAAGCCTGCTGAGAAGAAGCCTGTCGATAAACCCGCGGACGCTAAAAAAGACAGCAAGGATGCCAAAGAGCCTGTACAGGCCGGTCAGTACTATATTCAGGTAGGCGTGTTTGCCGATGCGGATAACGTCAAGCAGGTACGTGGCAAGCTAAAGGCACAGGGCATTGCCAGCTGGACAGAAGAAGCTTCGGGCAATCTGGCCGGCAAGACCCGCGTCAAGGCGGGCCCGTTCGCCAGCAAAGACGCCGCCGACAAGGCGTTGGCTAAACTGTCCAAGGCCGGCTTGAACGGCCTCGTCGTCAAGAAATAATGTACAGCCTGGCTGGCCTGATAACGTCTGATCACGCTGCGCCACACCTATGACTGGTTTCGACTACGCCATCATCGCCATACTGGCTGCTTCGGTACTTCTCGGTGCCTGGCGCGGTATGGTCAGTGAAGTCATGTCGCTGGGTTCGTGGATTGTGGCGTTTCTGGTCGCGCGCGAGTGGGGTGAGCAGGTGGGGGTGCAGCTGCTGGCACCGTACCTGACCGTCACCTTCTGGCAGATTGCCGGTGGCTGGGTCCTGGTCTTTGTGGCGACGATTCTGGCGGTATCCATCTTCCGTGTGCTGGCACGCAAAACCCTGCATGCCATCGGTCTCGGTTTCTTTGATCGCACCCTCGGCATGATGTTTGGCGCTATCCGTGGTGTGTTGCTGATTCTCCTGCTGGTCGCTATTGGCGGTATGACCAAAATGCCTGAAGAGCCCTGGTGGCGTCAGGCACGTCTGGCGCCGTTGGCCGAGCAGGGCGTGACCTATATCAAACCCTGGTTGCCCGATGATCTGGCCAAGCATATTGCTTACGCCGATTCGATCAGCCAGATGGCGCCGGTACTGGCGCCCCAACTTCTTCTTATCAAGTAATCGAGACGAACCATGTGCGGGATTATTGGCGTTGTAGCCACCACTCCGGTTAACCAGCTTCTGTATGATGGCTTGATGGTGCTCCAGCACCGCGGCCAGGATGCAGCGGGTATTTCTACGGCGGAGGGTAGTACCTTCCATATGCACAAGGGACCGGGCCTGGTTCGCGACGTGTTCCGTACCCGTAACATGCGGGCACTGCCGGGTAATTGGGGGATTGGTCACTGCCGCTATCCGACGGCCGGTTCAGCGTATAACTTTGCCGAAGCCCAACCGTTTTATGTGAACTCACCGTTCGGTCTGATGCTGGCGCACAACGGTAACCTGACCAATGCCGAAGAGTTGAAGCAGCAGCTGTTCAAGCTGGATCTGCGTCATATCAATACCAATTCGGATTCGGAAGTCCTACTCAATGTGCTGGCGCACGAACTGCAGCGTGCAGCCCATGGCACGGTGCTGGATGAGAATGCGATTTTCAAGGCGGTGCGGGGTGTGCACAAGCGGGTGCGCGGTGCCTATGCGGTGGTCGTGATGATTGCCGGTTATGGTTTGCTGGCTTTCCGTGACCCGTTTGGCATTCGCCCCCTGGTGCTAGGCAAGAACGAAGCGCCGGAAGGTACCGAATGGATGCTGGCCTCGGAATCGGTACCGCTTGATACGATGGGCTTCGAGCGCGTTGATGATGTCGCGCCGGGTGAAGCCGTGTTCGTGGATCTGGACCGCAAGATGGTACGCCAGCAATGTGCCGATAACGCCGTGCTGTCGCCCTGTCTGTTCGAGTATGTGTATCTGGCCCGTCCGGATTCGATGCTGGATGATATCTCCGTCTACGAAACCCGTCTGCGCATGGGTGAGGCCTTGGCCGCCAAAGTGCGTAGTGTCATGGACCCGGCCGATATCGATGTGGTGATTCCGATTCCGGATTCGTCACGTCCGGCTGCCATGCAGATGGCACAGGCCCTGAATATTCCGTTCCGCGAAGGCTTCGTTAAAAACCGCTATATCGGCCGCACCTTCATCATGCCGGGGCAGGCGACCCGCAAGAAGTCGGTTCGCCAGAAGCTGAATACCGTGACACAGGAGTTTGCCGGCAAAAACGTGATGCTGGTCGATGACTCGATCGTGCGCGGCACTACCAGCCACGAGATCGTGGAAATGGCCCGTGCCGCCGGCGCCAAGAAAGTGTATTTTGCATCGGCTTCGCCGCCCGTGCGTTACCCCAATGTCTACGGTATTGACATGCCGACCCGCGGCGAACTGATCGCTACGGGTCGTACCGATGCACAGATTGCCCAGCTGATCGGCGCTGATGTGCTGATCTATCAGGATCTGGCAGCGCTGGAAGCGTCGGTGCGTACTTGTAATCCGAAAATTACCGGTTTCGATGCCTCCTGCTTTACCGGTCGTTACATTACCGGTGATGTGGATGAGGCTTATCTCGACGCGATCGAGCAATCCCGTCAGCAGAAATCGGATAAGCCGAGCAGTGCGGGTGACGATGATGAGGGTGGCAATGCGGCCCAGCAGATCGAGATGTTTGTGCGTCGTCCGGGCCAAGAATAAACAGAGTTCTTATGAGCGAAACAAAAAAACCGTTGCCGGCTGGTCTGGCGCTTGAAACACTGGCTGTGCGTGCCGGTATGGATCGGACGCATCACAAGGAGCACAGTGAAGCGCTGTATCTGAGCTCAAGCTTTGTGTTTGATAGTGCCGAGCAGGCTGCTGCCCGGTTTTCCGGTGAGGAAGAGGGCAATGTGTACGCCCGCTTTACCAACCCGAGTGTGACGCTGTTCGAAGAGCGCCTGGCGGCGCTGGAAGGTGCGGAAGACTGCATTGCCACTGCCAGCGGCATGGCGGCCATCAATGCCATGATCATGGCCAACCTGAGCGCCGGTGATCATATTGTGGCATCCAGCTCCATGTTCGGTTCCACGATTCAGCTGCTGGGCAACATCCTGCCGCGTTTCGGTATTGAAACGACGTTTGTGTCGCTCAGCGATTCAGCTGCCTGGGCCGCTGCCGTGCGCCCGAATACCAAATTGCTGTTCTGTGAAACACCGTCAAACCCTTTGACCGAAGTGGGTGATATCCGCGCACTGGCGGACATTGCCCACCAGCACCAGATCCTGCTGGCTGTGGACAACTGTTTCTGCACGCCGATTCTGCAGCGTCCGCTGGATTTTGGCGCCGACATCGTGGTGCACTCGGCCACCAAATTTCTGGATGGGCAGGGCCGGGTCCTGGGCGGTGCGGTCTGTGCCAGCAAAGCCATCGTCGAGAAGATTTTCATCTTTCTGCGTACGACCGGGCCGACCCTGTCTGCGTTCAACGCCTGGGTGCTGGGCAAGGGTCTGGAAACGCTGGCCATTCGCCTCAAGGCCCAGTCGGCATCGGCACTGGCACTGGCCCAATGGCTGGAATGCCACCCAGCCGTTGAGCGCGTCTACTATCCGGGGCTGCCATCCCACCCGCAACATGCGCTGGCTATGCGGCAGCAGAAAACGGGCGGTGCCATCGTCAGCTTTGAAGTGAAGGGTGGCAAGGACGCCGCCTGGCGTGTGATAAACTCCTGCCAGTTACTGTCGATCACCGCCAATTTGGGTGATACCCGGTCAACACTGACGCATCCGGCCACCACGACTCATGGTCGCATTTCTCCGGAAGCGCGTGCCGCAGCAGGCATTCATGACAATCTGCTGCGTGTTGCAGTGGGTCTGGAATCGGTCGACGATATCCGTCAGGATCTGGAACGCGGTTTAACCGTTTAACGACGCCGGTTAATCGGGGATCGAGGTCTTGCGGTCCCCGTTTTTAGCTTAGATGCCGGATTGCCCTTGAGGCCCACAACCATGTCTTTTGAACAGTTTTCTCTTTCCGAGCCGCGCCTGAAGGCGATTCAGGATGCCGATACCTCAGGCGCACCGGTGCCGACACCGGTCCAGGCGGCGCTGATTCCGCTGATGCTGACCGGCAAGGATGTCTTGGTTTCTGCGCCGGCCGGTTCGGGTAAAGCGGCGGCCTATGCCATTCCGGCGCTGGATCTGCTGCAGCAGGATGGCGAAGCGGCCACCCAGGTGCCGGGCCGGGGCCCGCGCGTGCTGGTTCTGGTACCGACCCGCGAAGTGGCATTGCAGGTGCTGGATGCCTTCCGCACCTATGGTCGCCATGATGCCTATTATTCGTTTGCCGTCTATGGCGGAGTCAGCATGCATCCGCAAGTGCAGGCTCTGCAACGTGGCCTGGATATTCTGATTGCCACACCGGGCCGTCTGCTTGATCACCTAGGCCAGGGGCACGTCAATCTGGATGCGGTGCGCGTCCTCGTGTTCGACGAAGTTGATCGCATGATGGATATGGGGCAGGCCGCTGAACTGGAGCGTCTCTATCCGTTACTGCCGGCGACACGTCAGACCGTGGTCGTCGCCAGTGCCATGGGCGACGATATCCGTGGTCTGGCCGCGGGCCTACTCAAGTACCCGGAAGAAGTGGTAATCGACCGCGGTGACGATGTCACTAGCCGTGTCCACCAGCGCTTTATTGCGGTTGATCCGCACCGCAAACGTGACCTGATGACGCAGCTCTTCCGAGACGAAGCCTGGCCGCGTTCATTGGTCTTTGCCCGTACCAAATTTGGCGCCGAAGGCCTGGCCCGTAAGCTGGCCAAGGGTGGAGTGACGGCCAATGCGCTGCATGCACATCGCGGCCAGCAACCACGTGGTCGTGCATTGGACGAGTTCCAGAATGGACTGCTTGGCGCGCTGATTACCACCGACATGGCGCTGCGTGGTTTCGATATGGACGGCATTCAACGGGTCGTTCATTACGATCTGCCCGCCGTGCCAGATGACTACCCCTCACGTCTCAATCGTGTGCTCAATGGCGAGGACGGTCGTGTCGGTGATACGGTGGCTTTTGTCACCCATGATGATGCCGTACTGCTGAAATCCATCGAGCGCTTGCTGGGCACCGAGATTCATCCGGAAATTATTCCCGGCTACGAACCGATGTCACCTGAGGCACTGGCTGAGTATCAGGCAGAGCAGGCGGCCAAATATGCGGCTGATCCGCGTAATGCCCGTAATCAGCCAACGGCGAATGTAGAAGACGCTGCAGAGGGTGGCGATACCGAAAGTACGGCAGAGTTCGACGATGCGGAAGAAGAACGTCAGCCCGTTGAGCTGGATGAAGACGCTAAGGCGCGTGCCGAAGGCGAAGCCTGGCTCTACACGCGCCAACAGGCCAACCAGCGGCCGCCGCGCGGCCGCAAGCCGCGTGATCCGGATGCGCAGCCATATTTTCCGGATGATCGGGACCCTTGGGCCGATCTGCCGGAAGACAAGCTCTACGTCATGGATGCCATGTACAACGGCAACAAACTGGCGCCGGGTGAAACCGACCCCCTGACCGCACTACAATTCATCGATGATGATGAAGCCTGGGAAGATGATGACCGCCAACCTCGTGGTCAGAATGCCCACGTGCGTGACATCGTGGCCGAGTTCCGTCGCGAAGCGCGTGAAGACCGCAACCTGCATCGTGAGCTGGCCGGCATGCCGGCGCTCAACAGCCTGCGTAAAAACCATCGCGGCAAGAAGCCGTTTGGTAAGTCCTCGCAGTTCGGCAAGGGGCAGGGCGGCAAGCCTGCTGCTGGTAAAGCGCCGCGCGGTGGGCAGGGTCAGGGTGGCTACCAGGGCAGCAAACCAGCCGGGGCCGGTGGTCAGACACGTTCTGTCGGCGGCCCGCGTCCGGCGGGTGGCGCTAAACCCTTTGGTCGTAAACCGGGAGGTGGGCCACGTCGTCCGCGTCCCCCCAAGCCGGATGCAAGCTGATAGAATCTAGCCTGAATTGAATGAGGGTCTGTGGCAGAGCGGTTGAATGCACCGGTCTTGAAAACCGGCGTGGGGAAACCCATCGTGAGTTCGAATCTCACCGGACCCGCCAAAATAGAACGGCTCGTCGCGACGCGACGGGCCGTTTGCTTTTTCAGAGGCTGCACATAGAATAAGTGCATAACAACGACTCACGGAGACACCCCATGTACCGCGCCCTACAGATTAATAAAGATGACGCTGGCTATCGTACCGAGCTGAAAGAGCTCGACGAATCGCAGTTGCCTGAAGGTGACGTGACCGTTCAGGTGGCCTGGAGTACGTTGAACTACAAGGATGGTCTGGCGATTACCGGCAAAGGGCCAGTGGTCAGAAAGTTCCCGTTAACGCCCGGTATTGATATGGCCGGTACGGTGCTGGAAAGTAATCACCCGTGCTGGAAGCCCGGCGATAAAGTGGTGCTGAATGGCTGGGGGGTTGGTGAAACTCATAGTGGCTGTCTGGCGCAGAAAGTCAGACTCAAGGGAGATTGGTTGGTGCCGCTGCCCCAGTCGTTTACAGAGCGTCAGGCCATGGCCATTGGTACAGCCGGCTACACCGCCATGCTCTGTGTGCTGGCGTTGGAAAAGCACGGCGTCAAACCGGCGGATGGTAAGATTCTGGTGACCGGTGCTAATGGGGGCGTGGGCAGTGTGGCCATCATGCTGCTGGCCAAGCTGGGTTATACCGTCATTGCCTCTACCGGCCGGACGGAGGAAGAAGCACATCTTAAGGCATTGGGTGCGGCCGGTATCATTGACCGCAAGGAATTGTCTGTGCCGGGTAAGCCCTTGGGTAAAGAGCGCTGGGCGGGCGTGATCGATTCAGTGGGTAGCACCACGCTGGCCAATGCCTGCGCTACGACCAAATACAATGGCGCTGTGGCGGCTTGTGGTCTGGCGGGGGGGGGCGATTTTCCAGCGACGGTGATGCCATTCATTTTGCGGGGCGTCACGCTCTATGGTGTCGACAGCGTCATGGCGCCATCGACCAAGCGTATGGAAGCCTGGCAGCGCCTAGCGCGTGATCTGGATGTCGGCAAACTTGAAGCCAATACCACCGAGATTGGTCTGGCAGACGCTATCACCGTGGGTGCGCAACTGCTGGAGGGCAAAGTGCGTGGTCGTGTGGTGGTGGACGTTAATCGTTGATTGCATGGGGTTTTCCCCGTAGAAAGCATTTATTGTTTTTTACGGGGAAACTCCGAATATGTGCAAGTTGACATCGCACGCGTTTTCATTCAGATTATAAAAAAGCGCATATTGAATGAAAACAAATGGCCAGTGAACTATCGAACGATCAGCGTAAGTACTTGATTGATTCAGCACAGATGTATGAATCGTACATCGAAGCCAAGCGCCATGCTGATAGCTATCGGCATGGTATGACTTGGAAGCGTGCCCGGGGCAAAGAGTATCTGTTTCGTTTGTCGGGACGTACGGGTTATGGTCGCTCCTTGGGTGTGCGTAGCCCGGAAACAGAACAGATTGAAGCAGAGTTCCGTGAAGGTAAGGCCCGGGCCAATAACCGTCTGGATGCTATCAAAGGCCGGCTTGATGAATTTGCCGTGATCAATAAGGCATTACGGCTTGGTCGGGTACCTAATGTGGTGGCGCGCATTCTACGATTGTTGGATGAGCTAAATTTGCTGGGTCAGGAGTTTATTGTTTTAGGGACGCAGAGTCTTTATGCCTACGAGGCTGCAGCAGGTGTGCGTGTTGATCCTTCGCTAACTGCGTCTGGTGATGTCGATCTGATGTTTGATACCCGCAGAAATATCGAGCTCGTGTCTCAAAAGTTGGATGGCGCAGGTTTGATAGGTTTACTACGTAAAGTTGATAAATCATTTGAGCCAATGCAGCGTAGTAAGTTTCGGGCGGCGAACAATCAGGAATTTATGGTGGATTTGATTATGCCGCCCCTGGATATGAGAGATAGTCGCAAAATACAATTTGCCGAAGGTGATCTAATTGCATCAGAAATTCCTGGTCTTGAGTGGTTAATGAACGCACCAAAATTTGAAGCCATATGTATCGGAGAAGATGGCTGGCCAACCCGTTTTGTTGTGCCAGACCCTAGAGCATTTGCTATTCACAAAGCCTGGCTTTCAACCAGGCCGATGCGAGATCCGCTCAAGAAAAGTCGAGATGTAGCACAGGGCGTTATGGTGCGCATGATTACCGAGAAATATTTTCCACACTTATCGTTTGCGCCGAGTGCCATGCAATCTTTCCCCAAGGAAATGCCAGAATGAACATGAAGCACCTGACTGATATCGATTTGAGTTTAGATCCAGAGGCGGCACATTACTTGAAAACCGAAGTGGTGCAGGTGATATTCGCCCGCGCGCCGGGAGAGCTCATCAGCCTCGAAGGTCCGAATAAATACCAGGTGGGTGATGCCATCATCACCGGTTGTACCGGGGATCGATGGAGTGTGGATCGGCATCGTTTCGATGCCAAGTATCAGCCGGTGGCGCCCACGCTGGATGGGCGGGATGGTGCCTACACGGCCAAACCAGTTCCGGTGCTGGCGAAACAGATTAATGAATCGTTTACCGCCGCCCGTTCGGCCGGGCGTGATGTCCTGAAAGGCGACGCAGGGGATTGGTTGATGCAGTATGGCCCGGGTGATTTCGGGGTGTGCGGTCAGAGCCGTTTTGCTAAGGTGTATCAGCGGGTTGGCTGAACCCGCGTTAAAGCTTAGGGCTTGGGTTCGACAAAGTCGAGCGGTGCAATCGCATCAGCCCAGCAGTTGGGTGTTTCATAGAGGCGTACGCGTTCCAGCCTGAGGTTGTTGCCATAGGCGTGTGTGTACTTCGGCGCCAGTATGCGGAACGCCGCCGTGGCCAGGTTCTCGGCGGTTGGCACGACATCAAGCACCACCGTCTTATGATCCGGCATGCTATCGAGAAACGCGCGAACAGTCGTATCGCCGGCGTACACCAGAAAGGCGTGATCCCATACGGATACAACTTCATTCATGGCAATGGTTTTGATATCACCGAAATCCATGACCATGCCATTAGCCGGGTCACCATTGCGTTCAATCACATCGCCTGATAGCGTGATTTCCATGGCATAGCGATGCCCGTGCAGGTGACGGCACTGGCTACGATGGTCAGGGATGCGATGGCCGGCGTCAAACTCCAGCCGGCGAGTAATGCGCATGATCAGGCGATTTCCGGACTAAAACTGAGCGCAGATTGTATCATTGCAGCATGACGAACCCGATTGATTCTGCTCAACCCGTGCGCTGGCTGACCTTCAGCGATCATGATCCGGATTTTCTGAATCTCAAATATGTGTATCCAGTGCTGTCACGCCGTATGCGGGGCATTTCGATCGGCATCAATCTGAACACGAATAATGCCTGCAACTGGGCCTGCGCCTATTGCCAAGTGCCGGGACTGCATCGGGGCGATGCACCGGAAGTGAACCTCCCGTTGCTCGAAGCTGAGCTTAAGGGCCTGCTCGATAATCCGGCATTGAGCCCCATGATCCCGCCGGATACACCGGAAGACATGCGACAGATCCGGGATATTGCTTTTTCGGGGAACGGCGAGCCGACCAGTTCACCGCAGTTTATTCAGGCGGTAGAGATTGCCGCACGTCAGCGCGATGCCCACGGCCTGCAGATCCCCTTGGTGCTCATTACCAATGGCAGTCTGATGCTCCGCCCGGAAGTGCAAACCGGTATCCGTGCACTCAATGATGCCGGGGGTGTTGTCTGGTTCAAAGTAGATCGTTTACTGCCCGAATCCATGAAGCAGATTAATGGCATCAGCTACAAGCCCGAGCAGATCCAGCATCGGCTGGACGTGGCGTGCAGTCTGGCGAAAGTCTGGTTACAGACCTGCTGGGTGGCGTGGGATGGCCAAGCCCCCGGTTCAGAAGATGAGGCTGCCTATCTGGCGTTTGTGGCTCGCAATGCGCACCAGATTCAGGGAGTGCATCTATATGGTCTGGCCAGGCCGTCGTTGCAACCCGAGGCGCCACATCTGCAAGCCTTGAGCGCGGAAGCGATGAACACTTGGGCTGACCGAATCCGTACGACGGGTGTCAGCGTCCAGGTGAGCATCTGACTTCTGAGCGCTTCAGCGCTTTGGCGGCAGCAAGTAGCGTGGCAAAGGTCTTGGGTTCATGCTGGCTCAGGTACTGACCAACGAGCACATCGTCACCAACAAGCATTGCCAAATCAATGTGCTCCACGTGAACCAGATAGAGCAGGGTACTGATTGAGACCGGAAGCTTGCGGCCGGATTCGTAACGCGAACCACCGCTCTGGGAAACCCCCACGGGTGCCCAGAACTCGGACTGGGTCAAACCAAGTTTGATGCGTAAGTCTTTCGCAGACACATTGAACCGGGCCTGCAGGGTTTTGGGCTTCGACCCGTTGTCTCCCCGGGCCTTGAAGCGCTTCTGGTCAGATGATTTCATTTTTATTCTCCCGCGCCACTAAACAATTTAGGCAGTCTTTGACCAATGTCAAATTTATATGCACTCATATGGTGCAACGCGGCAAATTGCGAACGGGTCTGTTCCGCCGCATTCCCTTGCCGTATATGGGTTTGAAACAAAAGTAGGCTATAATTTCCCGGTTTTGTTCAACCTCTTAAAGACCTACTGATGGCTCTCATCGTTCAGAAATACGGCGGCACCTCGGTCGCCAACCCCGAGCGCATCCAGAACGTTGCTCGTCGTATTGCGGCCTTCCGCAAGGACGGTCATGACGTGGTGGTCGTGGTTTCCGCCATGAGTGGCGAAACTAACCGCCTCATCGCTCTGGCTAAAGCGCTACAGAACAACCCTGATCCGCGCGAAATGGATGTCATTCTTTCGACCGGTGAGCAGGTCACCATCGGTCTGCTGGCCATGGCCCTGAAAGAAATCGGCGTCGATGCCGTCAGCTACACCGGTGGTCAGGTCAAGATCCTCACCGACAGCAGCTTTATGAAGGCGCGTATTCTGTCGATTGACGACGCCCCCATGCGTGCTGATCTGAACGCCGGCCGTGTCGTCATTGTTGCCGGCTTCCAAGGTGTTGATGAAAACGGCAACATCACCACACTGGGTCGTGGTGGTTCGGATACCACGGGTGTTGCCCTGGCGGCAGCCCTTAAGGCGGATGAATGCCAGATCTATACCGACGTCGATGGTGTCTACACCACCGATCCGCGCATCGTGCCAGAAGCCCGCAAGCTGGACACCATCACCTTTGAAGAGATGCTGGAAATGGCCAGCCTAGGCTCCAAGGTGCTGCAGATCCGCTCGGTGGAGTTCGCCGGTAAGTACAAAGTCAAGCTGCGCGTTCTTTCCAGCTTTGAAGAATACGGTCAGGGTGGCGAAGGCACCCTCATCACTGTTGAGGACAATACGAACATGGAACAACCCATCATCTCCGGTATCGCCTTTAATCGCGACGAAGCCAAGCTCACTGTTCTGGGCGTGCCCGACAAACCCGGTATTGCTTACCAGATCCTCGGCCCAATTGCTGAAGCCAATATCGACGTCGATATCATCATCCAGAACACCAGTCATGATGGCACCACCGACTTCTCGTTCACCGTGAACCGTGGTGACTTCGAGAAGGCCAAGGGCATTCTGGCAGAGGTGTGCAAGCACGTTGGCGCCCGTGAAATCGTTGGCGACAACAAGATCTGTAAGGTCTCGGCCGTTGGCGTGGGCATGCGCTCGCACCCGGGCGTTGCCAGCCAGATGTTCCGTGCACTGGCCGAAGAGGGGATTAACCTACAGATGATCTCCACCTCGGAAATCAAGATCTCCGTGATCATCGACGAAAAGTACCTGGAACTGGCCGTTCGCGTCCTGCACCGTACTTTTGGTCTGGATCAGGCGAAGTAATTCGCCAATTAGGTTTGACCGGGCGGGGCTGACCCGTTAGAATTCAGCCTCCGGATTTTGACCAAAATTCAGACCGGATTGGAGACGTGGCCGAGTGGTCGAAGGCACTCCCCTGCTAAGGGAGCATACCCCAAAAGGGTATCGGAAGTTCGAATCTTCTCGTCTCCGCCAATACTAAAACCCGCATTGCTGTTGGCATTGCGGGTTTTTCATTTGCTATCGGCGTAGTATTTAGATGTGAACTACACTGATAGGAGAAAATCATGGGTGGCGTTGATATTTCGGTGGCGCGTTGCGAAGTCGCCGGAGAGATGGTGCTGACGGATCAAACCCAGGCAGAGTGCAAACTTGAGCACCATTGCCCCAAGGGGACAAAATGTCCGCTGGACGGTTGTTTTGCGGTGCATTCCGGGATTGCAGAAGCGCATCCTGAATGTCATATTCGACAATCGAAATCCGTAAAATAATGCATGTTGCGGACCCCAGTGTGAGCCTTGAGGTGCTTGTTGAAACTTCAAAACTGGAAGAAGCGCTGGCCCGGTTCTCTAAAGAGCGTGACTGGGATCGGTTTCATTCGCCCAAGAACCTGGTGATGGCGTTGACCGGCGAGGTTGGTGAACTGAACGAGATCTTTCAATGGATGACTGATCAGGAGGCCCGCGAAGCCGGCTGGTCGCCGGTGACGGCCGAACATGTCGGCGAGGAGCTGGCCGATGTGCTGCTCTATCTGGTGCGATTAAGCAGCGTGCTCGGCGTTGACCTCAATGCCGCTGTGTTGGATAAGCTGGCTAAAAATGCCATCAAATACCCGGCAGGCAAGGGCTGTGCTTTTTAAAGCGCTTTGTCTGGCCTTGTGCGGGCTAGTCGTTGGTTGTGCCAGCTTCCGACCGGATACGGCGTTGCCCGTGACGGTGGTACCTAGTCCGAACTTTGATGAGCGGCGGCCGGTGATGGTGGTGATTCATTACACCAGTAATGAGGACGTCGTGCATTCACTAAAGACGCTGACATCGCCAGAACGGCGGGTGAGTCCCCATTACCTGATTGAGCGTACCGGCAAGCTGATCCAGCTGGTGCCGGAGCAAAAGCGCGCCTGGCATGCCGGGCAATCGTACTGGGCCGGCGTGGGGGATGTGAATTCAGCTTCGATCGGCCTCGAACTGGATAACAATGGCCAGGAATCCTATACCGAGCCACAGATCGAAACGCTGCTGGCATTGCTGCAGGATCTGCGGGTTCGTTACCGGATTGCCTCGTCCAACTTTGTCGGGCATTCGGATGTGGCGCCGGGACGTAAGATCGATCCGGGCCCGTATTTTCCCTGGGGAAAGCTGGCAGATTATGGCTTTGGCCTCTGGTGTGAGCCTTCGAAGTTTGTCGATATGACGAACGCTGCGCTGGAGATACCGGATATGGGGCCGCTGCTGACGGTGCTGGGGTATGACCCGCGCACGCCGGAGGCCTCTAAGCAGGCTTTCCGTTTGCACTACCTGTCGGATGGTAGTGGAATGATTCATGAAGACCCGATGGTGGAGTACCGCATAGCGAGCTGTCTGTTTGCTAAAAAGACCGGGCAGGGCTTGCCCAAGTAGCGCTTTCCCTTGCTGGTAATTGTCTCTGTAACGAATATAGTTGTTACAGAGAATGATTTGCCATGGGTTAAATTCGTGCTCTGTAACGGTTGTATCTGTTACAGAGGTAATTGGCGTATCATCTCCGTAACGAATATTTGAGATGGAGTCTGTGGTGAGTACCCATTGCTGGACCTGTCTGGCGAGCTTTGTGCCTAAGCGCAGTGATGCGCGCTACTGCTGTGTGGCGTGTCGTGTGCGGGCACATCGTCTGGCCATGGCACCGGCCAAACGTGCCCGCGAGCGGGTCAAAGATGCTGCGCGCCATCGATTGGCCTATGCGCTACGGGTTCAAGGAGACGGGCGATGATGCGGCGATGTTTGCAGTTATGCCTGTTGTACTCAGCGCTGGCGGGTGTGATGGGCCTGGCTATCGCTCAGGTGGCGGGCGGTGACTTGAATGCCCGGTTTGCCCAAGATGTCTGCACCAATCTCGCGCAAGAGACCCGCGCGGTCCTGAATGATGCGGGGGATACGCATAAGTATCTTTCACCCTATATTGCCCAGGATCTGTATCAAGGGGTGGTGAGCCGTACCCTAGCGGCGTTGCCGTCCGGAGTGGTGCCCACGGTTATGGTGCCGGAAATGTCGGCGCTACCGTGTCAGGATACGGTGTCGGATTTCATGATGGGAATCAAGCAGCGTATGGAGTACGGTCGATTTGACCGCATGCTGCTGGATAACAGAGTACGCATTGCCCTGTTCGGGCTCTTGGCCTTGATGGGCTTGGTCGTCTACTGGCGTTGGTGGCGTAAGCCTAAGGCAGCCAGCGCTGCCTGATTATCTGGCGTTCATCTTTCCGGTTTTTTGTACGTAGGTCAGATAGGCTACCAGGTCGGCCTGTTCCTGTGAGCCCCATTCCAGTGGGGTCGCGCGTAGCGGCCCTTGCAGGCAGACCTGGATGACTTCATCCAGATGGAGTTGAGCTTTGCCAAAGCGGGCCTGGGAATTCATGGCCGGATGTGGATAGGGTTTGTTGAAATTCGGGCCGAAGGTGCTGGCATCCGAGTGACAGGAACTACAGGCACGGCCGTTGGTGGAGAGTTTGTCGCTGCGGAAAATCTTTTCACCACGGGCTATACTGACTGAGTCCGAGGGATATTTGGCTTTGTAGTTGGCCGGCCGCAGGGTGGTCGGCATTCCGTCATCCAGCGGGGCAGGTTTGGCCGCGAAAGCGCTGGTCGCTGCGAGGGCGAGGCTTGTGGCGCTGATCAGTACAAACTGGGGCAACTTCATACAACCTCCGATGCGGGTGATTTCACAAAATATATGAATGTGAAGAAACTGCCAACCTGATGCAGTCTACAATAAAGCATCCATAAAATTCACGATATCCATGGCAAGAGAGGTCGCTGGTGATTTTTCCGCGTGTACCGAATATTCAGGGGTTGCTGGCATTTGAGGCATTGGCCCGTCATCGTAATGTGACGCAGGCTGCCGATGAGCTGTTTATTACCCCCAGTGCGGTGAGCCACCGGATTCGTCAGATCGAGGAGCAGCTGAAGTTCAAACTGTTTATCCGCAAGGATTTCAGCCTGACGCCGGAAGGTGAGGCCTATCTCAAGCGGGTACGCGAGGCGCTGACGATTCTGCAGGTGACCGAGCCTCTAGGGCCTATGGGTAACCGGACAACATTGCGACTGGCCGTCACGCCGACGTTTGCACGTCAGGTGCTGATGCCGCGTCTTGGCTTATTTCGTTATGCCTATCCTGAAATCGATCTGGTACTGCAGGTTTCGATTCCTCTCTTCAATGTGGTGTCACAGGAAACCGATCTGGAAGTACGCTTTGGTCAGGGCCCGTTTGTCGACCGCGAGTCGGTGCATCTGATGTCGGACCAGGTGACGCCGGCCTGTAGTCCGAACTATCTGAATGAAGTCGGCGGTCTGGCCGGCTTTGATCAGGATGAGATCGTGACACGGGCGTTGCTGATTCATAGCGAGCTAGAGCCCTGGGAAAGCTGGTTTGATCACTGTGGACTCGATAAGCAGCGTCTGAAGACCACCGCTAAATTCAACGACCTGGGGTTGCTCTACGATGCGGCGGCCGCTGGGCTCGGTGTGTGTCTGGCGCGTAGCCGTCTGGGCTCTGCCTGGCTGGAGAGTGGTCGTCTGATCCGTTTGTCAGACCATGTGATTCCTGCCTATAACCACCACTACCTGTGCTGGAAACCTGGTGTTGCTGATCGCTGGGAGTGTGCTGCCTTCATCGAATGGTTTACCAACGAGATGCGGCAACTGGCTGAATAATTCTCATTGTTTGCCCAATTGTTTTCACATGCAGGGCAGGCATGGCTGACTATAATTTAAGAGACTGTGTGTGCGGGTGCCGACAGTCTTTGCCATGTTTGCAATGAAGAAGAGAAGGGTAAAGGGTGAGTCATGGAAGCACGCCGTCAGAAGCAGGATGCCGAAAAGCCGTTGATCGATGATATCCGCTTGCTCGGACGTATTCTGGGTGATGTGATTCGTACGCAGGAAGGCGCCGAGGTCTACGAGCTGGTCGAAGAGATCCGTAGTCTGTCCGTGGCTTTTCGCCGTGATGCCGATCAGGCCGCAGATCATCGCCTGAAAAAACGCCTGAAGCATCTGAGTGATGAAGATTCCGTCCGGGTGATCCGGGCCTTTACCTATTTCAGTCATCTGGCCAATCTGGCGGAAGATCGGCACTACATCCGTCGGCGTGCCGTGTACGAGCGGGCAGGGCGGCTGCAGCCGGGCAGTATTGATGCCACCCTGCAGAAGCTGCACGATCATGGCAAGAGTGCCAAGACCATTGCACAGACACTGGCGCAGGCCTATGTGTCACCGGTGCTGACGGCGCATCCGACTGAAGTGCAACGTAAAAGTATTCTCGATGCCGAGCGGGATATTGCCGAACTGCTGGCAGAGCGCGATACGATCCGCGGTGAAACCGCGACGTTGAAAAAGCCTAACCCCTTGCTCGAGCGCCGACTCCAGATCAACGAGCAGCAGATTCGCGGGCGGGTGACGCAACTTTGGCAGACCCGTCTGCTGCGTTTTACCAAGCTGACGGTCATTGATGAAATCGAGAACGCGCTGAGTTACTACAACAGTACGTTCCTGACAGAGATTCCGCGCCTGTATGCCAATCTGGAAATGGATCTGCCAGGCCGGCCAGTGGCCAGTTTTTTCCGGATGGGGCACTGGATCGGTGGCGACCGCGACGGAAATCCGAATGTCACGGCAGCAACGCTGGCCTATGCCACGCACCGCCAGTGTGAAGTAGCGCTGCGCCACTATCTGACAGAAGTGAAGGCGCTTGCGCGAGAATTGTCGCAGTCATCCATGATGACGGACTTTACGCCGGAGGTTGTGGGCCTGGCCGAGGCTTCGGCCGACCACAGTGAACATCGGCTGGATGAAATCTATCGTCGGGCATTGGCCCGCATTCATGAGCGTCTGCAGGCGACGATGCAAACCCTGGTGGTGGGTGATGTCGTTGCGAGTGAGGGCGTATCGGTGGCGTATCCGAATGCTGACGTGTTTACGGCAGACCTGCAGGCCATTGAAGCCTGTCTGCAAATCCAGGGTGCGGAATCCTTGGCGCTACAGCGGTTGCATCCGTTGCTGCGGGCCGTGGACGTCTTCGGCTTCCATCTGGCCACCGTTGATTTGCGCCAGAGTTCGGATAAGCATGAAGCGGTGGTGGCAGAACTGTTTGCCACTTCCGGCCTATGTGCCGATTATTCAGGATTAGATGAGCCGGCGCGTCAGGCCTGCCTGTTGAATGCACTGAATGATGTGCGGCCGTTGCGGGTGCCAACGGCGGCTTATTCCGCGCTGTTTAATGACGAACTGGCCATTTTCAAGATGGCACGTGAGGTCATTGCCCGTTATGGCCGGATGGCCATTCGCCATTACATCATCAGCCATACGGAGACGGTCAGCGATCTGCTGGAGGTGTTGCTGCTTTGCAAGGAAGTGGGTCTGATGCGGGGTACGCTGGACCGTGGCGCTGAAGTCGACCTGATTGTGGTACCGCTATTCGAAACCATTGCCGACTTACGCAACGCCACACCGATCATGCGGGATTTCTATGCTTTGGCCGGTATTGCCGATTTGGTGAAGCGCTCCGGCGGCGAGCAGGACATCATGCTGGGTTACAGCGATAGCAATAAAGATGGCGGTATCTTCACCAGCAACTGGGAGTTGTACCGTGCCGAGATTGCGCTGGTGAATCTGTTTGATCAGCTTGCGAACAGTCATAACATTCAGCTGCGCATGTTCCATGGGCGTGGGGGTACGGTCGGTCGTGGTGGTGGTCCCAGTTATGAGGCTATTCTGGCGCAGCCACCGGGCACGGTGCGCGGTCAGATCCGCTTGACCGAGCAGGGGGAGGTGATTGCCTCCAAGTACGCCAATCCGGAAATTGGTCGACGGAATCTGGAGACGCTGGTCGCTGCGACACTGGAGGCCACGTTGCTGCAGCCGACGAAGATGGCGCCAGCGACCTTTCACGCTGTTGCAGCGGGGCTGTCAGCCACCAGCACAGCGGCTTACCGCGATCTGGTCTATGGGACAGCCGGTTTTACGGATTACTTCTTTGCGGCCACACCACTCAAGGAACTGGCGCAGCTCAATATCGGTTCGCGACCTGCATCACGTAAGGCGCTGGAGCAGATCGAAGATCTGCGGGCCATTCCCTGGGGCTTCAGCTGGGGCCAGTGTCGCCTGACATTGCCGGGGTGGTACGGTTTCGGTTCGGCGGTGGCCGACTATCTGACGGGTGACGGTGAAAAA
>JACCDS010819236.1_pt1 | contig 20152 bp, 20 predicted proteins | sample 7446441 | NCBI WGS metagenome assembly JACCDS01 (sample SAMN15323445, study PRJNA562643) | freshwater metagenome | isolation source: river surface water | place: USA:Blue River Watershed | collected 2017-08-17
GTTTTTTATTTTCTTTATTATCAAAAAAAATAGAAATAAATAAAATAAATAACTATTCATATAATATATTATTATTTTTTTCTTTAATAGTATTAATCAAACAAGATACAATTTTAATTTTATTTAGTTTATATTGTATTTTATTTCCTTCAATTATAGCAACAACAACAATGAGTGCATTAGAAAAGAGCGATAATATATCAAAACAATTATCCATCATAACATTTTTTCAAATGATTTTAGGAAGCTTAATACCAATAATTGTTGTTCATTTTAATTTGAATCAAACAATTATATTCGTGTTGTTAATAATTATAATCTATGTAACAAAAAAAGGAGAGTATCATGGAAGAATTAAAAAAAATAAATTTTAAAGAAGTTGAAGATATATTAAAAAATTATAAAAAACATGGTTTTGTAATAATAAATACCAAAGATTTAAATATAGAAAATAAAATTTTATATTTAGCGGAAATATTTAATTTAGGATTAATAACAAATACAGAACAAAATAAAAAATATTATTCTGAAAAAATTTTAAATAATGGATTAAATGTAATCACCAATGAAGAAACATATAAATTAAAGAATGAACATGAAGCTTTTCAAAGTTGCAATTACCAAGGATTACACGTTGATGGAACATTTCAACCAATAGGAACAGTAAAAACCGTTTTTTTAGAATGTATAAATCCTGCTAAAGAAGGAGGAGAAAGTATTGTTTGCAAAACCAAAGAAATTATAAATTATTTGGAAAAAAAAGGAGAAGATATAAGTCCTTTATTGGATAAAAAAGCATTTAGAAGAGTAAGTAGATACAAAGACAATAATTCAGAATATACAGATGCTGTCTTAAAATATGAAGAAGAAATTAATGATTATGTAATAAGATATAGTCAAGATAGTAGTGCAGATTGGATTACTGGATTTAATAAAGTAAAAGGTCTAGAAAATATAATAAATCAGATATTTGATTTATCAAAAGAAGGTTCCAGTTTCTTTTATTCATTTAAATTAGAAAAAGGAGATATTTTGTTGTTAAATAACGAACAAGTTACACATGGAAGAAAAGCATTTAAAGATGAAGAAAATAATTTAAGAAAAATGATAAGAGGTTGTTATAGAAAAAGACTTGATTAAAAATATTTTAATTAAATAATATTTTATGGTATAATAATAATAAAGATTAGGAGAAAATAAATGAAAAGACAAGATATAGAAAATTTAAGACCATTTAGTTATTTAAATTATACCTCTTTTGAATCTGAATTTGATAAATTATCAAGCGAAGCAGATTTAAAACAATTAAAACAAAGTCAATATGATAAAGGTTGGAAATTTGGAAAAGAATGCGAAGAAATAAATATTGCCTTAAACGGAACATTTTCTGTAAAAATGAAAGACGGTTCTTTTACATCAAATGAAATTATAGGATACCATGCAGGGACTTCTGAATTATTAAGAGGTTTCTTAGAAAGTGGCGCACCTATTTATGTACATAGAGAATCACAAATAAATGGAAACAAAATAGAAAGATACCAAATAACAGAAGATAGAAGAAATTTAAGAAAAGACTATCAACTTGATGAAATATTAGACGCGAAAGATAAATTACATAATTTTTCAGATTATAAAGTTGTAAGATTAGCGGAATTATCAAAAGCAGCATTTAATACACAAACGACACAATCTTTTGATGTTCCTTATGGACAATTAAAAAGATTAACAAATAATACTTATATTAATGATAATATTCTTTTTGTTTTATCTAATGCAGATATTCAAAAATATAAAATAAGTTCAGAATTAAATAAATCAGGTAAAGATATTATTGAAAAAAGTTCACCTTTAGACATAGATTATAAAGCAAGAGAAAATATGGAAGTCAAATCTATTGCTGGAAAAGATGTTGAAGTTTATTCAGCAACAAACACAATATATTATATAATAAAAGGTGATACGCAGTCTAATTCAAGTGGATTAAAATTAAAAGTATAATAAAATTTGTTGATTATTAAAAATAAATATGATAAAATTTATAAAGTTAAAAACTCTTTTCAAAAGAGTTTTTGTTTTTTTAATAAAAGGAAAAAAAATGAAAAAATATTTATTAATGATTTTGTTTTTATGTAGTTTAGAAGTTTCAGCAAATAAAAAAATGGATGATTACTGGAATATGTATACAAATTATAGACCAGTGATGACTAAAATATTTGGTGATGAACATAAACATAACCATTTCGATTTATTAAGTATAGAAGAAAAAGAAAAATTTAGAAATTATTTAAATAAAATAGAGTTGGAAGAAAATAAAAATCCTGATAATAAAACTTTTAATTGGATAATTAAAGAAGAAAAAAAGTTAATTGATTTAAATATAAATTATCTAACATTTCATACCGTATATGGATTTCATAATTTAATTCCTATGGTTTTATCTAAAAAACAAGTAAAAGATAAAATATCTGAAATGGAATATATAGAACAATTAGAAGATATTCCAAGATACATGGAAGAAAATATCAATTTATTAAAAAAAGGAATAAACACTGGATATGTACAATCTTGTGCTGTGTTAGATAATTATGAAGACGGTATATTGTCATATATACCAGAAAGTAAAAAAGCAGAAGATAGTATGTTTTTTAATAACATAAAAAATGGATCAGAAGAAAATAAAAATAGAGCAAAAAATATTATAGAAAATAAAGTTTTTTTATCATATAAAAATTATTATAATTTTTTTGTAAATGAATATAAACCAAATTGTAGAAAAAGTGAAGGTTTAGTTTATTTAAAAGAAGGAAAAGAAACTTATCAAAAGCTTGCGAATTATTATACAAGTACGGAACAAAATGTTTTGGATATATATAATTATGGAATTGAAGAAGTAAAAAGAATTTCAATAGAAATGGAAAATATAGCTAAAAAAGAAGGTTTTAAAAATAAAGAAGAATATATGAGTTATTTAAAAAGTAACAAATTATTGTATGCAAAAACTGAAAGTGAGTATATTGATTTTGTAAAAAGAAAAGATAATTTAATTAAAATTAAAATGAAGGATTATTTTAAAAATATTCCAGATATTAACTTAAATATACTTCCAATACCAGAAGGTTTAAATAAAAAAAGTGCTTTAGCATTTTATGTTCCAAGCTCTAAAGAAGGTAATTTTTTCATTAATACATATAAATATGAAGAACAAAATTTAATAGATCTTGTCGCAGTGACGGTTCATGAAGGAAGAATTGGTCATCATTTACAAATGAGTATGCAAAATAATCTTAAAAATGTTCCATTATTTAAAAAATCATATTACTTTCATGCATATGGAGAAGGATATGGTCTATATGTTGAAAAACTTGCAGAAGAAATGAAAATTTACGAGAATAATGCTGAATTGTTTGGTCGTTTAAATTTAGAAATGAATAGAGCATTAAGATTAGTTGTTGATATTGGTATTCATTTTAAAGGCTGGTCGAAAAAAGATTCTCTAAAATATATGGAAGAAAAATCATTTTTATCAGAAAACAATATAGAAGCAGAAGTAAATCGTTTCATTAGTTATCCAGCGCAAGCATTATCTTACAAGGTAGGAGAAAAGGTTATATTGGATTTAAGAAAAATGAGTGAAAAAAAATTAGGAAAGCAATTTGATATAAAAGAGTTTCACGAAATATTATTAGGAAATGGTTCATTACCTTTAAATATTTTAGAAGAACAAATAAAAAATTATATAAAAGAAAAGAAGAATAACTAAGTTATTCTTCTTTAAATGCATTTTCTAAAACATTTTTGTATAAAACATAAACGTATTTAGCAGTTTGAATGACTGATTCTAAATCTTCTTTATTGGATATTTTATTGATAAGTTTTTCATAAAAGACAATATGTTCTAAATCTAATTCACCATGAGATGTTAGATAAGAAAAAGAATTATCTTCTAAATTTAAATGGTCTTTAATAATACCAGCAGCTTGAGTTGCAATTTTTGTACTTGTACTTTCCAAGACTAAAACCATTCCAAAAAAAGACATCGGATTTTTGTATATCATATCTTTAACGTAACTAACCATAACTTGAACTTCGATAGGTGAATTTTCAAATTCTATATTATCAATATAACCAGAGTTTTTAAGATCATTAATAATCCAATAATGATGACCATATTCTTCATTAATATATTCAACAATAGATTTTCTAAAGAACTCTTTGTCATGTGGAAGTAAAGCGCCAGTCAACATAAGTAAAGGTACAGTTTCTTTAACATGATGATAAGCATTTTTTAAAAATTTAATATAATTATTGATAGTAAAATTTTTATGATGTAATTTTAAAAAGATAGGAGAAGAAAAAAGTTCTTGTCTTTCTTTTTCAGTTTGTTGTAATAATGTTTCATAATTGTTCATAATAAGCGCTCCTATTTTTTATGAAATTAACTTGTATTAAAAATGTTTTTTGATCGTAATAAGTTCCCCATTGATTAAAATTATCAATTTTATTTTTATCAGCTTCACCTATAATAGAAAATTCAATATGGTTTCTTTTTAATAAATTAATAACTTTTTGAGTACCAGTAAAAAAAGCCCATTCGATATCTGTATGTTCTGCAAAATAATGAATAAGGTGTTGAATAAGTATAGCCCCTAATCCTAAATGAGTAGTTCCTAAATTACCAATTTCAATAATTTTATTTGCATCTGAATGTTGCCCTATTAAATCATAAACTGATTTATTTGTATATTTTTCGACTAGAAATGAATCTTCTAAATATGTTTTAAAACCAACAGCAGCTAATATATTTGAATACGTATCTTCAATATACATGAAATGTTTTTGAAAATAATTAATGTCTGCGTTATAAACTTGTTTAAAGACATCTTTAACAAAATTTTTAATTTTAAAATTAACTGGATTCATTAATATAAGATATTCAGTGTTAATAAAATGAGAATATAAAGAATTATCTATTTTGAGTAATGCGGTCATAAAATGCTCCTATTTATTTTTCCAGAAGGCAACAATATAGATTCTAAATTATAAAAAGAGAATTCTTCAGCTTGAGCATAATCTGGTAATTGTTTGTTTAATGTTATAAAATCTTCTTTAAATTTATCTTCATATTTAGTATCAATAAGTTCTATATAAAGATGTAATTTTTTTTCTTCGGAACCACTTAATAAACAAAGTTTAACATAAGGTAATTGTTTAAAATGTTCTTCAATCCATTCAGGCGATATATTTCTACCAAAACCATTCACAATAACATTTTTCTTTCTTCCAGTAATATAAAGATAACCATTTTCAAAGTAACCAAGATCACCTGTAAATATTTTTTCTTCTTTACTTTGTTTTAAATATCCTTGCATAATATTTCCAGTAATAACTACTTCGTCATTAATGATATCAACTTGAACATGGTCAAGTGGTTTACCAACTGATCCAATACAATTATTTTTTTCTGAATTAAGCGCAACAACAGAACAACATTCAGAGAGACCATATCCTTGAAAAATTTTAATATTTTCTTGCTGTAATAATAAAAGTAAATTGTTATTTACAGCCCCACCACCTACAGAAATAAATTTCATATGCTGTAAATAATTTAAATTATTTTGTTTGGAAGAAAAATAAGATAAACGTAATAATTCAGGAACAAAAATGCAGCTTTCTGGTTTATTATTGTTATCTTTTGAATAAAGATTTTGTAATGTTGAATTAAAAATATTCATATCTATTTTACTTGAACCTAAAAAACCTAATTTAGATAATGAAAAAGAATAAATAAAACTATCTTCGAGTATAGGTAAATAAATGCCGCAAATATTTTCTAAAAGTGTAGAGTAAGGTAAAATATTAATATGAGCATTAATTTTAATATCCATTCTTTTAAGTAAAGCATACATAGTAGTTAAAATATTGTCTTGTGTTAAGCATACACCTTTAGGTTTACCTGTAGTACCAGAAGTGTATGTTATTTTAAAAAAAGAATGTTCTAGAGAATCAATATTTGTTTTTTGTAAATTTTTACCATCAAATATAAAATCAATATGAGAATCTTTTATAATGTGTTGCATTTGTTCTTGAGAAAAGAATAATGGTAATGGTGTAACAGTAATATGTTCAAAAAGAGCCGCTAAATCTGCGATAATCCATTCTAAAGAATTATCAGCTAAAATACCTAAATTTTTAATTTTATTTTGTCTAATAAGAATTTGAAAAGTTTTAATTCTGGAATATAAATCGTTATAAGAAATATAATCATATTGATTAATAAATATGCCATTTTTATTTTTTTGTAAAGATTCTTTAAGAATAGAAGATAAATTTTTCATTTTGTGTTTCTCCAATATTTTTTAATAGTTATTATTTTTTTCTTAAAATCATTATTTATAACAAAAGGAAATATAGAATTAATAATAGAAAATAATTTTTCAGGATAAAAAGGAATCCCCGATTTTCTATTATTGATGTATTTAATCAAAGTTGCAGCCACGAAGTCTGGTTCATCAATAGTACTTTTTAATTCTTTATTCATTTGTAGAATATTTTCAGAATTCATATTTGTATTAATAGCGCGAGGTTGAAAATATAAGACATTTTTACCAGTATTTTGTATTTCTCTATTGAGTGCTTCACTAAAATTTTTAATAGCTGCTTTTGAAGCAGAATAAACAGAAAAATAAGGAAAACCAATACTTCCAAAAACAGAACTAATATTACATATAACACCTTTATCTTTTAATAAAGGCAAAGAATATTTATTAACTAACATACAACCTTGAATATTAATATTAAGTATTTGTTGAATTTTTTCTTCTGATTCTTCAATTAATGGATTAAATGAGTTAATGGAAGAATTAAAAATAACAACATCTAAAAGTATGTGATGATTTTTTAGGTGTTCAAAAAATGATTGAATACTATTTTTATTTGATAAATCTAAATAATGATAATTAAGAAGAGTATCAAAAGAATTTAATCCTTGAAATTTAGAGCTTGCGACAATAATTTTGTTATTAATTTTTAAAGTGTTGATAATAGAGTTTGCAAATTCACCACTACCACCAATAATTAGAATAGTTTTATTTTTCATATGTATCTCCTATTAATTAAAGATTAACATATGAACCTTAAGGTAATGTTAAGTGAATAAAAAAAAATGAATTTATTTTTTAAATTATTGATATTAAATGAAATATAATTAATAAAAAAGACCAATAAGGTCTTTTTTTTAATCTTTTTCTTCTAAAATAAAAGGTTTAATAATTAATTCCATATCTTCTAGCATTTGTTTTTCGTAAGAAGTATATTTAAATTCTTTTTTGTCATGAAGAATTAAAATATCATTAAATAATGTTTTAATATGATTTTTTAGAAAAAATTTATCTCTATACAAAAAACTTTTAATTTTAATGGATACAAAAATTCTAAGTTTTGTATCATTTTCTTTAAATATATGCTGTATATAATAACTTAATAATTGAGAAATTGCATGAGATTCTTTTTCAAATTTAAAATAAAAATCTTTTTCATTTAAGTCAAAAAGAACTTCTTTATATAAATGATAAGAAAGTAAAATATGATCAGTAAATGCATCTAAAGATGGATTATCCATATTAGTTAATTCTTGATATTTTTCTTCAACATAAGAAATAAGATGTTCTAAACAAATAGGTTTACATTCATATGTAGAATCAGGAACTGGTATATCAAAATAAGATCCTTCTTTATTACATACAGAGCAACATATTTTATTAGGTAAAGCATACGAAGTAAAAAGATTACAATGAATACATTTTCCATGTCCAATATCAGAATGGTATTTGTATTCATGGTTTTTACATTCTAAAATTTTTTGATATTTATTCCAAGCATTAGTTTCAGCTTCTTGAATTGTTTGACCTTCTCCGCGAATGAAAGTATCAGGATTTTTTGGAAACGCTTCAAAAAAAGCAGTTTTATAAGGTTTTTTCCCAAGAACAATACCCGAATCGTTACATTGTAAAAATATATCGTTCCAATCATATTGTAATTGATAATCTTTATTATAATTTGTTTTAATAATTTTTGTCATCAATATTCCTACTTTAATTTAAGTTTTCTGGTTTCATCAATTTCAACAAGTTTATAATCTAATTCTTTAAAATGCTTATTAATCATATCAAGAATGACAGGTTCATTCCCTCCTGCTAAACCGCAACCAATTAAAGGCATTCCAATACGTAAATGACCATATTTTTCTTTAATGCTATTTAAAAGTTTCGGAAAAAAATCATATTCAAAGTTATCTTTATCAGGATCACAATCAAATTGTGTGTAAGCATTGATAATAATAATAGTATGTCCATTACGAACAACAGTTGCTTCTGAATAAGTTCCAAGTTTTGTGCGATCTCCAAATGCAGTAGCTCTATCAGCTTGATCTGCTTCTGGAAATGTTTTAGCAATATGTCTTGCAATACCACCATACATTGAATGAAAACAATTACAACCGTGAATAATCACATCAAATTCACCTTCAATTGCTTTTTGTAATAAATTACCGTAATGTAGTATCATAATATTCTCCTAAAAAAAAATATTATAACATATTATTTTTTTCAAGTAAATAAAAATAAATTCTTATTTTTCAAAAACTTCAAAATTATTGCCTACGTAAGAATAATATAAATAAGCATGTTCGCTACCGCAACAACCATTACTTCCATTATAAACATATCCAACTAAACCATTTGCAAAAACAACAGTAGATAAATTAAAATCAGCAGTAACTACAAGAGGAACATTATTGTTGATAAACCAATTATTACCACCCATATAATTATAATTACTATAATTAGAAGTTGTATACAAACTCTTTCCTTGAATTAAATTAATATGTTTAGCATTATTTTTAAATATACCAGAAACTCTAACTCCAGAAGAAACACCTTGTTGTGAAATTGATGTAATAGCCTTAACATATTGAGTGCCATTTTGAATTTTTGTCGCGTTTAATTGATTATTATTAACTTTTGTCCAGCCTCCATTTGTCATATCGCAGGTAGTTGTAATATTTTGACCTGATACTCTTATTGTATAGGTTCCATCTCCTGTAGATTTACCCGCATCAAGAATAGCTTTACAAGAAGAAAACTCTAAAGGTTTTGTTCCTGAAACATTTTGTGTAAATATTTTATTGATAGAGCCTGAAATATTTTTATGATCTATTGTTTGACCTTCAACTATATATGCATAAGTATCAGTTGTTTCAACATCGCAATTTTGAGTTTGCTCTAATGTTTCATCAGTATATTTGGTATCTGAATTTGGACTCCATTCAGTACAATTAGATTTATTTTCTGTTTCTAACGAATTTATTTTTGTAACATTAACTTGTCGAGTAAATGGTTCTGTAATTGTTTGTTGCTCTTTTGAAGTAGATTTAACAACATCTTGATTATTTTTAGTATTTGTATAAATATGTTGAATATCACGCTCTTGTAAAATATAGGTAGTTCCATTTTGTATAAAATTAGTAATTTGATTAGTAATTTCAGGATTAAAATTAGAAAAAGAACGTTCTAATTCAATCCAAGGTAAAGCGTTATCTTGTTTAAAAACAAAATCAGATTCACTAAAAAAAGGATCAGAAATTAAAGAACCTTGATAGATTTTAGGATTTGCTTTAATAACATGTTCTGCATGAATATTAAAGCTTAATAATATAATAATTGATAAGTAGCATTTTTTCATATTTTTCCTTTTTTAATTTAAGTATAATAAAAAAAATATAAAAGTAAATAAAATAATATATAAAAAAACTTGATAAAATAAAAATATCAATATATAATAAAACATAAATAGAAAAGGTATTAAAAAAAATGAAAATAAATATTCTTAAAAACACGTCATGGTTACACTCTCTTAAATAAGAGCGGTGTTGATTAAAATTATTCAATAACTGCCGAGGTTACTTGAATAATATCAAAAAAGTATACCTCAGTGGTTTAAAAAACAAACTTAAAAGAGGTATAAAAAATGAGAAAACAAACAATTTTAACTGGAGACAGAGCGACTGGTAAATTACACTTAGGTCATTTAGCAGGTTCATTGTCTAAACGAGTCGAATTACAATATCAACATAATCAAACTATATTAATTGCTGATATGCAAGGATTAACCGATAATGGTCATAATCCTGAAAAAGTAGCAAATAATATAATAAATATTATTGCTGATTATATATGTGCTGGAATAGATCCAGATATAACAACAATATGTTTACAATCAGCATTACCTGCACTTGCTGAATTAACTATGTTTTATAGCAATTTAGTAAGTGTTTCAAGATTGGAAAGAAATCCTACGGTTAGAAATGAAATAAAAACAAAAGGATTTAAAGATTCAATTCCTGCTGGTTTTTTGACGTATCCTATAAGTCAAGCAGCTGATATAACTGCTTTTACTGCGACATTAATTCCTGTAGGAGAAGATCAATTACCTATGATAGAGCAAACAAATGAAATTGTAAGAAAAATAAATTTTATTACAAAAAAAGAAATATTAAAAGAATGTAAAGCGTTAATTGGAAATGTAGGTAGACTTCCAAGTTTTGATGGAAAAGGTAAAATGTCAAAATCTTCTGGTTGTGTAATAAATTTTGACTCTGCAAATTCTGATATAAAAAAAGCTGTTAATTTGATGTATACAGATCCAAATCATATAACGGTAGAAATGTCAGGTAAAATAGAAGGAAATGTTGTATTCTCATATTTGGAAGCTTTTTATAAAGATAGAAAACATTTAGAAGAACTTAAATTAAATTATCAAAAAGGAGGATTAGGAGATGGAACAACAAAAAAAATATTATATGAATGTTTGATCGAATTAATCGCTCCGATTAGAGAGAAACGCGAATATTTAATGAAGGATAAAGGTGAATTAATAAATATATTGAAAAAAGGAACAGAAAAGTCAAGAGAGATAACAGATAAAAAGTGTCTAGAAATAAAAGATAATTTTGGAATTTTGTTATTTTAAAATTTAGTTGAATAATATTAAAAAAAAATGTTATAATAGGATTGTAAACTAAAAAGAGGTAAAAAAAATGTCTGAACAATATATTTTAAATTTAAATTATGAAGATTTCGAGGATTCATTATTATCAAAAGAATTTGATAAAAAAGCTGGTTTAAAAAGTTTTAGTGATTATGTAACTCAAAATTGTAATTGTATTTGTGTATTTAATGACAATAATAATCAAGAAGAAATGGACGAAGATTCTTGGATTTTAAAATTTAAAAATAAAGAAGATTTATCTAAATTTAGTTCAAAATATAATTTTTGTATTGAAAATAGTTTTTTAATTCAAAATAAAAATTAAATACTAATAATTTATTTCTTCTATTATCTTAAAAAAAATATTCATATTAAATATAATTATATAAAAAAATATGGTATAATATATTTATAATAGAATAAAAAAGGAAATAATAATGAAATTTTGGTCAGGTGATAAAATAGAAAAACTTCAAGAAAATCAAGTATTTGTATATGGAAGTAACCCGGTCGGTAGAAATGGGGCCGGGGGTGCAAAAGCCGCTATGTCATTTGGAGCAAAATATGGAGTAGGTCGTGGTTTAGTAGGACAAACTTATGCTTTAATTACTAAAAATTTAGAAGAAGATATTGGTTTTGTTGAGAAATCAACAGGTATCGTTTATGATAAAGGTGGATATAAATCAATATCGCCTGAAATGATTATAGCTAATATTAAAGAAATGTATGATTGTGCAAGAAATAATTCTCATTTACAATTTATTATTACTTATAAAAGAGAGACTTGGCCGAACGGATCAGAAAAAAAATCTTTAAATGGATATACACCAACTGAAATGATAAACATGTTTATTGCAAATGAGATACCTAATAATATAGTTTTCCATAATTCTTATAAAGAAATATTAAATAAAAAATTATCAGATAAAAGACAACAAGCAGAAAATAATTTTGAAGCTAAAAATTATGTGTTTGGTTTTTATAGTCATCCATTTCATAAACAATATCCTTCTTTATTCAATTATAAAGAAAGAACATTTGTTTCATTAGAACATTTTATGGTATATAGTAAAATAAAATTATGTAATGATTTATCAGCTGAAAAAGAATTAAATAAAATTATGCAAAAAGAATTAGTTGTAGATTTTAAAAGTGGTAAAATAAAAGTTGAAGAAATATTAGGAAATGTAATAAAAAGTAAAGAATGGACATTAATAATGAATGATATGAAAAATATAGGTAAAAAATGCTTGAATTTTGATCCAGCATTATGGGATTCTAGAAAAATATCAATAATGACCGTAGGAAACAGAGAAAAAATAATTCAGAATAATGAAATAAATACCCTTGTTGAAAGTATTAAAGGTAAAAATATCATATTTGCTAGTCATTTAAGTCAATTTTCTGGAATAGGTTTAAGTTATGATAATCCTTCAATTAAAGATATAAATTTGTGGCAAGGAAGAAATGAATTAGGTTTATCAATAAATCAAGCAATAATGTCGATTGAACAAAATAATAAAAAAAGGTTGAAACCATGATAGGATATAAAGTGATGAATTATAGTAAAGAATTAGATATACTAATTTCTGGAAGAGATTCAAGATTAACATTTTTTTTAAATATAGGTGCTGAAATAAAAATGCCAGAGAATGGTGTTTATATAGGCATTGATAAAGATTATGTTATGGATTATTATTCAAATTTAGCAGAAAATGAAATGTTATTAACTTTAGAATTTGAAGAAAAAGACATCGTAACAGGAAATATAACAGATCGTGAATGTGAATTATCAGTAAAAAAAGTCAAAATTATAGATTTTCAAGAAATTATAGATGGAGAATTGCAACTTTCTAAAAATTTTCAAAAAGATTCAAAAAATATTCAAAAAAACTTCATAAAGTAATGGAAAAAAAATATTTATTATAGTATAATTGAAATTATGATTTTTTATACTATAGTTTAATTTGTTAAGAGGTTTTTTAAATGGAAATTGTAATTTTAATTTGTATGGCATCAATGGTTGTTTTAGGAGCGTCTATGTTAGCATTAACAGAGGCGTCTATTTCTATTGTTGATGAAATAAAATTGAAACAGTTATTAAAGAAAGATTTAAAGAACAAAAATAGCATAAAAATTATTATTGAAGATAAAAGGGATTATATTGCTACATTAACACTCATTAGTAGTACATTAAATATTGTTGGCAGTACATTAGTTGGTGTTAAAGCCAAAAGTACATTTGGATATTCAAGTACAGAAACATTTTTATTTACTATGGGTTTAACATATTTTATTTTAGTATTTTCAAGAATATTACCTAAAATAGTTGCAATTAATGATTATGAAAATGTATTGCAAAAAACAGCCTTAATAGTAAGAGTTGTAAGATTTTTAATGACACCTTTTTTGTTTTTAGTAACATTTTGGTCTAAAATAGTAGAAGATAATCGTGGTGAAGCGAACATAAACGATTTAAAATCAACAGTTGACTATTATAGTGAAAAAGGTGTATTAAATGAAGAACAATCAAAATTAGTTTTTCAAATTTTTTCAATGAAAGAAAAGACGATAGATAATTATATTGAAATAAAAGATGAAGAAGATGAAATTCATATTTTAGAAGAAAATACAAAAATTATTGATTGTGAAGAATTAATTAAAACTAAAAAAATTAAAAGATACATATTGAAAAATGAAAATGAAATTACAGGTTTGGTATTAAGTAGAGATATAAGAGAGAAATTAAAAGGAACTATTTCTGAAAATGAAACTTTAGAATCATTAAAATACAGTATTGTTAAAATAGATAAAACAAATGATTTATTAGATTCATTAATGAAATTTAAAGAAGCAGAATTATATTATGGTGTAGTAATAGATGAAGAAAATAATCCAATCGCAATGGTTACAGAAAAACAACTGTATGCTCATATATTGAAAACAAACAAGAGTTAACGCTCTTGTTTTTTTTTAATTTTGTAATAAAATAATTATTGTATTTAAATGATAAAAGGAAGTAAATATGAGTATAACATTTAATTTTTCAAGTATGAATGCAGGAAAAACATTATTATTATTAAAAGCAAAATATGATTATGAATCGGTTGGGATGAAGGTTGTATGTTTAGTTCCAGCAATAAATAATAGAGATGGAATAGGTAGAATAAAAAGTAGAGCATTGAATGAATCTATTGAAGCAAGAGTTGTAAAAAAAGAAGATAATATATTTGATTTAATAAATGTGTCTCATTATGAAAAAGAAATAAAGTTAGTGCTTGTTGATGAAGTACAATTTTTAACAAGAGAACAAGTTGATCAATTATGTAAAATTTCGGACAATTTAGGTATTCATGTTATGTGCTACGGTTTAAGAACTGACTCTAATGGTGACTTATTTGAAGGATCAGCAAGATTATTAGCAGTAGCAGATAGATTAACAGAAGTTAAAAATACTTGTCACTGTGGTAAGAAAGCGACAATGACATTAAGGTTAGATAAAGAAGGAAATGTTATAAAAAATGGGAATCAAATTCAAATTGGCGCAGAAGATAGTTATGTATCAGTATGTAGAAAACATTGGATTGAAGGAAAATTTAAGTAATATTTTTTAAATAGTAATTAATTTCGTTATAAACAATATCTAAATTAATCCATAAAGAGTCGCATAAGTTAGGTCTATATGCGGCTTTTTTAAAATCATGATATTCTTCAGCATATCTTTTCATATATTTAATGGTTCTATTTGAATAGCAAAAAGTCATATTAGCTAATCTATCAGCCGCTTTAGTAATAAGTACAGGATAGTATTCAGGTTGTATAAGTGAGAGCTTTAAATTTGTTTTTAGTTTTCTTTCTTTTCGATCAACACCTGTTTCATCACTTAAAAAGGAAACACACTCTGCAATATAATGATTAAAGTTAATTTCAAGATCATGAAAAGAAGCATCAGTATCTTCTAATACGTCATGTAAATATCCTAGTGATTGAATAATTTCGTTTTGATCTTTTAATAATAAAACAACATCTTCAAGATGATGTAAGTAAGGAAATTTTTTTTCTCCATAGGTTTGTTCTTTATGATATAATACCGCAAAATCTCTTGATTTTTTAATTAAATTCATATTTTACCCCATTTATTTATATTATATAATAAAAAATGAAAAAATCAATAAAAAAGCTTGATTTTTTAATTTAATATATGTTATAGTGTGCAGGTAATTTGTAAAAACTAATTTAACTTAACAATCAAAGAGAGATAAATATGAATAAAACATTAAAATATTTAAGTACAATATTGTTAGCAACAACTCTTACCGCTTGTGGTGGTGGTGGCGGTGGTTCATCTTCTGGTTCAACACAACCAGAACAGCCAGTAAATAAAGATCCTGTCATTGTTGTTGATTCAAGTGCCTCATTAAATGAAAAAACAGAAAAATCTTTAACTGTTTCTGTAACAGATGATGTAGGAAATCCAAGTTTAGAAGTGCAATTAACAACTTTTACTAGTTTATCTGCAACATTAAACGGAACAACATTAGTGTTAAAAGCAGGTGAAGTTTCAAAAACAGAAACTGGAACAGTGACTGTTACAGCAACTGATTCAGTGACTGCTAAAAAAGTAAGTAAAGTAATAAATGTTACGGTAAACAACGTTGTTGTCGTTGAAGCAGTGAAAGATGGAGTTCCGATTTCAGATTCTATAATTGTTGATACTTCAAATGTAGCTAAAGTTTCATTAAAAGATCAAGGTGGAAAAGAAATATCTTTATCAGGTGCAAAATCTTCAGATACAAATATTGCATCAGTAACAGTGAATGGTACTTTTGCAGAAGTAAAAGCTTTAAGAGATGGTAATGTAACAATTACACTAGAAGCGACAGTTGAAGGTCAAACAGTATCAAAATCATTTACAGCTAAAGTAACAGGTAATAAGATGCCTTCTTTAGAGCTTTCACAATTTAATATCCAAATGGTAGAAGGTACACAAAATACAGTAAATGTAACGATTTATGATGAAGATAAAACAGCAACACCAGCAGGATTAAGTGTGTTAAGTGAAAATGCTCAAATTGCTTCTGCTACATTATCTGGTTCTACTGTTACAATTAATGGTTTAACTGTAGGTAAAACAAGAATTGCAGTTAAGTTAGAAGATACACCACATGTATTAACAACTTATATCAATGTAGAAGTAACAGAAGCTGGTTTGCCTACATTAGTATTAAATAGAAACAGAAAAATAGAAATGACAGAAGATGAAACTGCTGAATTTGATATTGAAATTGTCGGTGCAAAATCAGAAGAGTATGTTCCTACAGTCACTATTAAAGAATTAGTTGGTGAATTATCTGATATTTCTTATAAAGTAGAAGGTCGCAAACTTGTTATAACAACAAAAATGTTGCCTGTGTTAGGTAACTCATTTAATACATTATATTCAGTAAGTGTGACAGCAACTAATGGTAAGAAAACAATTACTGGTGCAAGTCAAGATTTGTTTGTGTTTAAGAAAATGAATGCAGTGCCTATTTTTGAATTCAGTAATGTATTCGGCCCGCACATTTTAGTAAATCAAACAGGTGAAACTCGTATCACAGTAACAATTAATGATGATGCACCTGAAAATGTAAAATTATTAAAAACCGAAGCTTGGTATAATAAAGCTGCAAGTGGTACTTATACCGTAGAAGTTTTAGATACTGCTAATGCACATGAAAAGACATTATTGATTAAGACAAACGGTTTTAACAGAAATGAAAACTTTGGATTCTTGTTAAGCTATAGTGACGGTCAATTAGGTGGTAAATTAGGTGTTCAATTTAGAACTTACAATTTCAGTGAAGCTGATAAAGAAGTTGTGGCTTATGCAAATATGACTGCATCTAAAGTAGAAGCCTTGAAAGAGTACGTAGAAATTGCTAAATTTTATGCAGAAGTATTAGAAAACGATGGTGTATTAACAAGTTTAGAAGCTGATAACTATGTCGATTTAGTTACAACAGAAGACGTAGATAATTTTAGATTTGAAACTGTTGAATACTATATTTCAATGGCATATGAAATGGCTTTAAATGATGAATTTAATAAAGATATTAAATTAGTTGAAACAATTAAATTATCTCTTGATACATTATTTAATGAAGTACAAAACAAATCAGGTGCTAAAAATATTGATTTAATTAATGAAATGGCTGGTAAATCAAACGATATGTTGCCTGTGTTAACATATGAAACTACAGTAAATGTATATGATAACGTCTATTACAGTAAATTTGTAGGTAACACAAAATATGGTCAATATACAAATTCTGTATGGCAATTTAAACCAGAATATAGTTTCTTAAATGCAACTAAATTAAGAGTACAAAACAACTATAAAGCAAGAGCTAAGTAAGCTCTTGCTAGTTGACTTTATAAAAATAATTTGATATAATAAGCTAAATTTAATAGATAGGAAAAAAATATGAAAAAATTAATGATTTCAAGTGTAATAGCAATGGTATTAAGTCAACAAGCATTCGCAAATACAAAAATTGCGGACGTAGGTGAATCATATTTAAAAACAGATAAAGGTGTACATTATGTTGTAAAATTTAAAGATTCAAGAGTTCATGAATCTTTAAAAGCAACGCCTGAAACAGAAGCTGCAATTCAATTAATGATTGCAAATAAAGCTTCTGATTATGAAATTCAATCTTACAAACAAGAATACAATGTAGTTGATAGTGGTAGTAATATGGGTGCATATGAAATTCAAGCAATTGAGTCAGTAACCCGCCAAGAAGTAGAACATTTAAGATCAGCTTCTTTAGGTTATGATGAAATTGTTGTTGAAGGTGATAATGTTACAGAAACTATTGCTAAATTAATGTCAACAGGTAAATTTGACGTTGTAGAGCCAGTATATGTATACCATGAAGCTTCAACTGGTTATAATGATCCGTTATATGATCAACAATTTTATTTCAGAGAATATAGTTCTCGTTTTAAATCAAGTTCAGATTTTGAAGGTATGCAATCAGAAATTGTAAATAATTTAGGTGAAAAAGTAAGGATCGCGGTATTAGATTCAGGTTCTTATAAACATGAAGATGTATCTTTTAAATTAGAAGATGGATATAACTTTGTTAATAAGCAAATGGAACCAACAAGAGGTCGTGGTGTTGATTCTAATGACGAATATACGGATGATAAAGGTACAACTTGTAACAGTGGTCACGGTTTAGCGGTATCAAGTATTATTGCCGCTACACAAAATAATGCTCTTGGTATGAAAGGTGTATTGCCTGAAGATTCAGTTGATATTATACCTGTTCGTGTATTAGGTTGTTATGGTGGTAGTACATTAGATATTATGGAAGCTTTATTGTGGACTTCTGGTGAAGAAGTGACAGGTGTTCCAAAAATTAATAAAAAAGTTCATGTTGCTAATTTAAGTTTAGGTGGTAAGCGTTTAACAGGTTGTTCTATGTATGAGCAAGAAATTATTAAAAAAGTAGTTGCAAATGGCGTAACTGTTGTTGTAGCTGCTGGTAATAATAATTTAAATGCGAAACAATTTACACCAGCTTCATGCCCCAATGTTATTTCTGTAGGTTCTTTAATGAAAGCAGGTGATAAAGCTAACTTCTCTAACTATGGTGAAAAAGTAGATTTAGCTGCTGAAGGTGATAGTGTATACGTTGCAAGCTTAAGTAGAACTAAAACTGATCAGTATGCAAATGGTAGTGGTACAAGTTTTTCTGCACCAATGGTTGCTGCAGTAGCAGGTGCTTTAAAATTAAGATACCCTTCTTTAACGCCAAAAGAGCATGAAGAGATGTTAAGAGCAACTGCAAAAGCGAATCCAAGTGGTAGCACAAGATCAAATTGTTTAAAATATGGTTGTGGTGCTGGCTTATTACAAGCAAAAACAGTATTAACGGGTAAAGATAATGTTTTAACTGATACAAGTTATACAGCAGAATATCGTTATAAAGATTTTACAACAACTGCTGATAAAGTATGGTTGACAGAAGTTGGTAAAAAAGTAAATGCTTGTGAAATGATTCAATACAAATGGGGTACATTAGGTGGTAAAGTAGAAGGTGTAACTTATAAATTGTATATGTCTCAAAGTGGTTCGCCAATGAATTATCTTGAAACTGTAAACCTTCCACAGAAAGTTTATGATATTCCAGATAATGCTGTTGTAGGTGTACAATCTTGCGTAGGTTCTTCTTGTGGTGAAATTGTTCCAATGTATACAGGAACATTAAAGAAACCAGCCGCTTGTTCTCTCTAATAATATAAAGCGTAAAAAAGGAGCTTATGCTCCTTTTTTTATTTTAAATTTTGAATGATTAGTCCTATCAATATTTAAATAATTGTGACATAAATCAATCTCTTCTTTTGATAATATAGGTTTAAATGTATTATATTGTTCTTCTAAATCTTCAATATATAATAAAGTATCTTTATTATCTTGCATGTGTTTAAAATTAAGAAATAAAGAAAAATGAGATATCGTATTTGGATTCTTAATGCATTGGTATTCTTTATTTTCAAGATTAGCTAATATCTCATTTTCATCTGAATTTTCAATAAGAGAAAAAGCTTCTTTTAATTTAATTTTTTCTGTGTTAGTAGATACATATCTATCCATATGTTTAAATAATTTTTCTTTTAAAATAGGAAGTATTAAGTTAATATCTAATAATATATCTTGAGTTTCTAATGTAAATTTTAAATAATAAGTATTAAGTTTATCAATAGAGTGTTTAGAGAAAATAACATCTGGCATCATCTTTGCTACTTTTGATGCAGAGTATAATTTTGTTGTCGTTGATTCTGAATTATTAAAAGGTAAAATTTTTGTATTTTCTTTTAATTTAATAATTCTATAAACTTCGATACCATTTTGATGATGTTCTCTTGTTAATTTAACAAGCTCTGGAAATTTAGTGATTATATCATTTTCTAATAGCTTATTGTTTTTATTTGTATTTAATAAGTTTTCAACAAGAAGTTTTGCATCAGTAATTTTCATAATTAAACCTTTTTTATTTAATTTTATCATTTTAAAATAAAAAAAAAAGTCCAATCGGACTTTTAATTAAAAATAATA